>Ga0316205_10002291_pt1 | contig 20363 bp, 17 predicted proteins | sample 3monthpyrite_MG_FD_204941 | JGI IMG/M metagenome (GOLD analysis project Ga0316205, IMG submission 204941) | Microbial mat bacterial communities from mineral coupon in-situ incubated in ocean water Damariscotta River, Maine, United States -... | ecosystem: Environmental > Aquatic > Marine >... | reverse complement strand
TCTTACAGACCGTTAACAAGCGGGGACGCTGAACCGACCCGATCTTTTAACTCGAACAGTCGAATGAGCTTCAAGCTCGAATTTAGCAAGGATGAGTCCCTATGACAAACCTTAAGAAGAGTAAAACAATCGTTAATGTCGGTGTTGATGTAGGCAAGCAATTTCTCGATGTTTGGATCTATGAGAAATCCCTGCACTTCCAGGAAGAAAATAGCGCCTCGGGCATTATGCGCATTTTAAAACGCCTTGCTCATTATCAGGTCGAGCGCTTAGTCATGGAAGCAACGGGGCGTTATGAGTTTAATTTAGCGCAGGCCGCTTACAGCAAGAAGGTACCCGTGTGCATCGTCTAACCACTATTAATTCGTCGCTATGCCGGTGCCATTAATCAACTCGCCAAAACCGATAAAATCGACGCCGCTGTTATTACCGAGTTCGCGGCTATCGTACAACCCAGGGTCACACCAAGAAAAAGTAAAAATCTAATCGCCATCAAAGACTTGATTGCGCGACGACGCCAACTCATGGGGCTGAGAACTCAATCGTATTAAGATCATGGGTAAGGCGTTGGAAATCTCATGCAGCCGTATTATTCGTTGTCTCGATATGGAAATAAGTGGCTGACGCATGGAATGCGCCCTCTCAAATTAAATTTCATATATATCTATATCAAGATGCGCGCCTAAATCACTTAGTGCAGAAATAGTATTTTTATCAAAATGAAGAGCAGAAATATCATCCGAATAAATCACGCAAGATAATTCTACTGTAGCATCCATGGTATTAGTTGATAACTGCTTTATTTTTTCCACATTTGATTCAACCAATTTGAGTAACTCTTTAATCTGAAATTCTAACGACTCATTTTCCTGCAAGCCAGAACTAATAATTCCACCATTATTTTCTTCAACTATTTGCGTCAATCCTCTTCGTTCGCCCACATGCCAAACCTCATCAAAAGATAGACCAGTACGCGTACTTAGTTCTTCTGAAGAAAGAGAATCGCTAATAATTTTCAACCGGACATGGATTTTTCTCATAGATAACACCTATAATTTATTTACGTTGATTCCAGTAAAATCACCTGGACCACTACCATCCCTCGGTCTAACATAAACATCACCTTTACCATCCTTATAAAGGTCATATTTACTCCCATGCTTTTTAGGCTTCAGGTCATGTGGATGAAAACCTTTTTTAATAAGTTTTTTAATTTCACCTTTACTAAGTTTCTTAATCTGGTTTTTGGCCGCTTCCTTTGCGCCTAATATAACTAAAGCTGGCCCAATACCTTCGCCAGTTGGCCCACCTAACAACAAATCACCAGCAATCAATCCACCAGCTAAAAGATAATCTAACCAAGCGTCATCGTCATCACCAGATGAGCATGAGTTGCCAGAAGGTGTCGCACCTCCTTGAGGTGCATTAGGTGCAAAGAGTAAGCCATAAGGATCAGTCCAAGACAGCGGGTTCCCGCCAACATATCCAAATGTATTTAACCCACCCTCTAAACCAATCGGATCACTGGTGATATATCTTCCCGTGCTCGGGTCGTAATACCGAAAGTAGTTATAGTGAAGGCTGGTTTCACCATCAAAATACTGCCCCGGCAACCGTTGATTAAACGTGATGAGGCTACCATTTCCATCCGGATCCTCATTAACCACTGCCTTACCAAAAGGATCATACTCCGCAGACCAAACCACCACGTCAAGACTGTCGGTCAGTTGTTGCGGCGTGCCCAGATGGTCGGTCTGGATAAAGTACGTTGCGCCTTGCGTGGCAACGGCCACTGGCGTGTCAGACAGATAGACCGTCTCACGAATCACTGTGCCGCTTTCATCGTATTCGCCGATGAGATGGCCGGCTTCGTCATAGGCAAACAGCGTCGTGCTCGTCGTACCGCCTGCTTGGGCACCACTATTGATCAAGTTGTTTAAGCAAACCAGATCACGCACATCAACTGCACCCTCTCCTGTGCAATCGGGGTTTCCACTGGCGCTGCCGTTGCCCAGTATCTGCTGAACAATTGCGGTAAAGTCCGCGGCATCATAAATGCCATTGTCATCAGCGTCACCGCTTGCGGTGGATGTCACGGATTTCTGAACCCGTTGGCCTAATGCGTTGTAGCCATAGCTGGCTTTCCCATCTACCCCTATCAATCTATTGTTCGTGTTATAGGTGAAGCTGTGTAAGCCATCATTGAGGATGTTGCCCGTAGCATCATACTGATAGGTGCGGGTGGTGGTTTCTGTGACCTGTAACAACTGGTTGCTGGCGGTGTCGATGCCATAGCTTGTACTATTAGCACCGCTGATCAGGCCGGTACGGTTGCCGTTCGCGTCATACGTGTAACTATTATCTGACAAACCGCCCGTTGACTGGATCAAACGGTCCAGCACATCGTAGGTAAAACCCTGAGTATCAAGGGTATCAATCAGAGAGGTAATATTACCGTTGACATCATAGGCCAGCACGCGGCTGTCCGTACCGAGGCTATGCTGTGTCAATTGGCCGTCCAGATCATAGCTACGGCTGTGGAGCGTACCGTTGCCCCAGGTCCAGCCACTGATCGGGCCAAAGGGTTGGTACTGAATCGTGTTCATAAGCACCGCCCCATTCAGGCTCAGGCTGCTCAATTCTCCATTACTGTACGCATAGTCCACATAGGCCCCGGACGGATAGGTCATCTGGCTTACGCGACCCTGGCTGTCATAGCTGTAGCCGGTCGTCAGTGTGACTGAACCGATAATCTGCTGCTTGCTGGTGATACGACCCTGCTGATCATAGCTCCATGTCGTCGAACCGCTGTCGTCTGTAACGCTGCTCAAACGCCCAATACCGTTGACACCGGCATCAAAAACATAAGCCTCTGTCGTGGCATCTTGATACGTGACCTGTGACAATCGGTTCAGTGCATCGTATTGGTACGTGGTCGTATCGCCTTTGGCATCCATCCGTGTCAACACGTTGCCTGCAGCATCAAATGTGAAACTGGCGACGCCCGTATCCGGACTGTTGATCGCCGTGACATTACCGAGGCCATCATAACTATAGGTTGTCGTATTGCCGTTTGCATCTGTCACCGCAGTGAGGTTGTCTCTGGCATCATAGGTATAGCTCGCCACACCTAACAAGGTATCCGTCTGTTGTACCAATCGATTCAGGGCATCGAATGCGGCAGAGGAATTATTGGACAGCGGATCCTGAGTACTAATACGATTGCCATTGGCATCATAACCATAGAGCGTGGCCTGAGTGGCTGCACCAACATGCTGAACCAGTTGGTTCATCAGGTCATAGACCTGTGACGAGGTTCGGGTCAAAGTGCCTAAGGGATCCAAGCTGTCTTCTTGAATACGATTACCCACGGCATCCAGCGTTAATACGCGCTGGTTACCTAACTGATCAGAAATATCTGTCAGACGCTGAGCAGCATCATAGCCATAGGCCAGATAGCTGCTATCCGGCAGCGTAACCTGCGTTAGATTGCCCACATCATCGTATGTAAAGGTGACAAGCTCACCCCCGCTGTCACGACTTTGCAAACGACCGCGAGCATCGTAACCGAGCAGTGTTTGCAGACCATTGGCATCTTGCAGGGTTAACGGCCGGCCGTGGGCATCATGCGCAGTGATTAGAGTGACATGCCCCAAAGCATTGGTGACCTGAATCAGGTTGGCCTGGGCATCATAGTCAAAGGTGGTGGTATCAACGACATCTGTCCGCGGACCGTCCACGGTTGCCAGAACACCTTGTGTAGTATAGGTGTAGGCCCAACTACGGCTGTCAGTGGTTGTGGTATCCGTTTCAGTGCGACTCAACAGACGGCCCACACTGTCATAACTAAAGGCCGTGGTTTTACCCGTTTCGGTAATCAGTGTAGGCAGTCGATAGGTCGCATGCCATTGGGTCGTGATGGTGCGGTCTTCGGCGGTGCCGACCGCTTCGTTTCGGCTGGTCTCGAGACCACGACTGTTATAGATAAAATTGGTGACATTACCGTTCCAGTCACTTTCAGAAAGCGGGTAACCGTTCGCATCATAGCTGGCTGATTTAACATCACAGCCCTCACATTTATCACCCGTGATATCAGTGGGCACGTTTACACCGTTAATAAGTGTAAACGTGTACGTTCGCACAGCGCCATTGGCCTCGGTGACCGACGTCGTACCATCGGCGTTGTAACTGATCGATGTCTGATCAACGCCGCCAGCATGCTCGCTAAGAATAGCTCTGCCTTGCGCATCATAAGCCCATGTCGCAAAGCGTACACCGTTTTCATCGGTTAATCCGGTCAGCGCATTGGGATAAGCCGTATCTTCATAGTGATAAAGGCGTTTGGGATTGTCGGTATCGTCCGCCGGCGTCTCATCGGGATACGCCGCGTCGATCAGGTTATCGTTGGTATCATAATTATATCGAATAACATGACCGTCTGCAGCCGTGACGCTGTCAACAAGACCGTTTGCCGCATAGGTCAGTGTGAATTTTCGGCCATAGGGTCCAGTGATTTTATCGAGCGTATTAAAATCATCATCACCGCCGGCCGCAGCGGTGACGTCATAGGTAAAGCTAACGACGCGACCTTGTGTATCGGTGATCGTCAGTAGAAAACCAAGGTCATTGTAGGTTTCTATCTCATTCTCAAGAGATTGTATCTGCCACCCGATGCGGGTACCCGTTCCGTCCAAAGTTTCCGTCAACTGCACCTGCACATCACTATCAGACTGCCACTGCCCACTCACCAGATTAAAAATATAGGTTTTCCCATCACTACGTTTCGCTAAAATCTGGGTGGGCGTCACCATATTATCCAGATAGAGTTGTTGCCCATAGGTATAGCCCCAATGTGGACCAAAAATACCGTCCGTTGATACGCCGGTATTATCTATCTGACTGTTGTAGAAGCGGGTTAAATTCAGCGGGCTGTTACCTACCGCATTGATATCACTTTCCGTTTGATATTTATTGCCCGTGCTGATGTCGACAGGGTTGCCTGCGCAGGTCGAAATGCATTTATCTTTATCTTCAAGGCCTACTGTTTTTAATTGCGCTGGCACCGAGTTCTGGCAGCTATTTCCGCCGTAGCTGTAGTATTGAGTTATAGCGAGCGTAGGTGGGTAGTGCCCCCAAACAGCCTTTGCCTCATACACAATGCCACTGCTACCACCAGAGGACCATTGACTAAACACACGAAAATCTGTTTCCGTGAAATTCATTAACACACCATTATCATAATCAGCATGAAATTGACTGTGCGCATCACCGCTCGTACATGATGCATTACCGGAACAGGCTGATCCACCACCAAGCCCATCGTCCCAGGTACATTGATCAAAGGCGGCCGCACTCAGTGAATAGAAGCCCAACATCAGCAACAAGATAAGACTATTAACACTGCTAAGCTTTTCTCTATTCATGGATCATTGTTCCTAATTTGTTTAACTGTGCGGATATGACATCTTGCCATTCGTTCTTTAAATGTTAATGTAGACTTTCAACTGATCATCTAGATCTAGTTCTAGGTCGGCCAATGGCTTCATTCGAATTGAGTGACTCAACGCCATTAATGAGTGAAGTCACAACATAATAATAGAGCACGCCGTTGGTTAGCCCTGAATCCGCATAAACGGCATAAGTCGTAACATGCCCCGCAGCAATCAAGGTATAAGGGCCACCCTGAACCGTGCTGCGAAAAACATTGTACGCACTCGCGCTTGGTACGGGCGTCCAAGAGATACCAACTATACTGTCTTTCGCGCGAGCAGAAAGATCAAAAATGGTCTGCAATTGCGCATCAAATACATAAACCTCTGACTTATCCCTTTCAACATTACCCGAAGCATCCACCGCCATAAATTTCAACGCGGTGTTTACAGAAACAGCGATTGGATTACTGTAGACAGCTGAAGACGTCGTGGGGATTGAACCGTCAGTTGTATAGTAGATGGTTGCCACTTCATTGCTACTGAGCGTTACTGACTGCGCAACAGTATAGGTACCGCTTGCAGGTGTGGCCGTCGTTATCGGTGCCGTGATATCGAGAATCTGTATAACACCGTTCGTCTCGCTGGTTGGCGTAACTGCGTTGGCCAATGCATCACTCATAATGACATTGTTTAAGATTAATAGTTTATCGTTTTGATCTGCGCTCGCATCGATCGTAAACGGCAGTGTAATCAGATCACCGGTACTGGATACGTCATTATTCGAAGAGGGCGTAATGACAATACGACGAAGGCCAGCTGAAGGTTCGGAGTACGCCAAACCATTTGCACCCAAGGCCGCCCCCGGTAAAGGTATGCCCGACGACAACTGCGTCTGATCATACAAAATATCAAACTGCATACTGGTCACTGAGCTATCGCTCACAAATGAAGCGGTAACATTAACGGTATCACCCGACTGACCACTGACCGTTGAGAGGTTTAATTCCGGTGCAGCCCAAACTGAATTTGAGATGGCTAAACTAAGAACTAACAATACAATGAAAATTATTTTCTTCTTCATGCAATTCATGTTTTTTACCTTATTCAACATTTTTCATGGGTAGCCACTTATCAAACTCGCCAACGACACTAAGCGATTAAATTAAAAATTTCCACTCATTTATTTTCCGTTTATCCAGAAAAAATAATTCCACGATTGAATTTAATTCCGTATAGAAAATAAAAAATGGGTCGCACGAATCACAACAATATCCACCTTCATTAAATCGATATCATCTCAATATACAGTTCACAACATCGAAATTTATCCGGTATAAAATTTACTTTTTTAGTCATGAGCCTGACACGAAAGTTGCTGAGCATTAAGACATAGAGCGTAAGTATATTTCAGTGAACTATTTCACAAAAAATTTGTGACATATTCACCTTTTGCTTTCGTTTACATCGGATTAGTCCCCTAATTTTTCTAGTGCATAGCGATTATTTTAAGTCGCCATACGTTGAAACTCGATTTCAGCTGTTCTATTTACGACGTAAATAAATATTTTGAATGACAGCTTCATGATATCGAAATGAAAAAGGGCATGCCTACGCTTTTCTAAGCAAAGCCAAAACATCGGCAATCTTTTTGTTTGTCTTCTTGGTGGACAGAATTGTCTCCTTCAGATTTTTGTGAACTAATAGTGTCAGTTTGAGCGCTACCCTTTCATTCATCGGATCGGGCTCGTAAGCATCAATCGCAAGCCTGACAATTTCAGAAGCAGAAATACTTCGCGAATATGCCAATTTCTCGATTTTCATAATGTTCTCATCTGTGACCCTATAGTGCTTTGTGTATAAGGTCTTTTTAGTCTGCACGAAACATTACTCTTTTTGAGACAGCCGTTTTTTGAGGTTTTTGTTTTCAGTCTCAAGCTCCTTGATTCGTATAGCTTGGGAAATTTCCACGCCAAAACGCTTCTCTACTTGCCTTTTCATTACATCGTCTACAACGTCTGGCCGGTCAATCAAGGCTTGTTTTATAAGGTTAAACCGGCAGGCCTGCTTGTTTTTTGATTTTTCACATAAAGCTTGCCGAAGTCGTACTCTTATATCTGTTAAATAAAACTTATCCAATGGCGGGAGGGTAGTGGAATCATAATTTTCATCGTAACCATCATTTAAATCAACAAACGGCTGTTTACATGCTTCCTCAAGCTCTTCCTTGAACGCTTTGCGTTCTTTTTCAATGTGGTCTTTATCTTTTTTCATAATTTCGCCTTGGGGCTGATCATATTTTTAAAAATATAACAAACATAGCGCAGGCACCCAGTAATTTTCTCGTAGTTATAATGGCATAAAAGCCACTACGCCCTGCATCTTAATTGATTGCGGTTTAACACACCCCAACCTCACTTACATCCCGCTTTCTCATTTTAAATGACATCCCTTATGTCCTAGATGCAAGAGATACACTAGAGCATTTATTCCAAACATTTCAGATGTAAAACATATGCCTCTTGTGCTTGAGTTTCAATCGTTCCAGGACGCGCGGATCTTACTTTTTCTATACTTGTCGTTGCCTCTTCACCGAGGCCAATAAGTAAACGGGCAGCGATAACACCTGTTCTTCCCAGGCCACCTTTGCAATGAATGACAATCGTTTCACCCTCCAGAAGATGTTGATGTAGATCGTCACCAACCTTATCCCATGCGTCTTCAAACGCGGCATCGGGAATACCCTTGTCGCGGATGGGCAAGTGAACCCATTTCAATCCATGCGCCTCCGCTTTCTGGGGGAGACTTGTGACCTTCATTTCTTCAAATTCATGGCCTTCGATCAATGTTATTAACATTGATGCACCTGCCTCCACTATTGCGTCCAGATCCTTATCGAGATCTCTATCCCAGTCTCCGCCTGAGTAAGCGTTAGCCAATTTCTTTCCCGGACAAAATGTCATGCCGATGTAACCAGGTGCCGAATCGGCCCTCACCGTGTCTATTCTAATTGGGTGGGTATAACTGGTTTTAATTAGGCTTGTCATTTGTTATCCCTCGAACTCCAGCATACGCCTTGTTGAGATCAATGCTTTTTCTGCAATAAGGGGATCGACTTTAATTTCGCCATCACCGGCTTCCAACGCATGCGATAAATTCCTGAGGTTATTCATTGCCATCCAGGGGCAATGAGCACAGCTTAGACAGGTCGCGCCCCGCCCACCGACGGGTGCACTGATCAGTTGTTTGTCAGGGGCCACCTGTCCCATTTTGTAAAAAATGCCGTTATCCGTTGCGACGATAAAGGTGTGGTGTGGCATCTCTTTCACCGCGTTAATCAAACGGCTGGTCGACCCCACCACATCGGCCATCTCTATGACGGCTGCGGGCGCTTCGGGGTGAACAAGAACCGCTGCGTCCGGATGTTGTAGCTTTAATCGTTTTAGACCGTTCGCTTTAAAGGCTTCATGAACAACGCAAGCACCTTGCCATATCAGCATGTCGGCCCCCGTCATAGACTGGATGTAATGCCCCAGGTGACGGTCCGGTGCCCAGAGTATCTTTTTACCCTCATCCATCAGATGCTCAACCACTTTAATGGCATTACTTGATGTCACCACCCAATCAGCACGGGCTTTTACTTCAACACTGGTATTGGCATAGACCACAACTATACGCTCTGGATGTTGATCACAAAAACGGGCAAAAGCATCAGGCGGGCAACTTAGATCCAGCGAACACTCTGCCTTTAAGGTCGGCATCAAAATGGTTTTTTCTGGATTAAGAATTTTTGCCGTCTCACCCATAAAACGCACACCCGCCACCACCAGTGTATTGGCAGAATGTTGGTTACCAAACCGCGCCATGTCCAATGAGTCAGAAACTAGGCCGCCCGTTTCCTCAGCAAGCCGTTGAATGTCCTTGTCCGTATAGTAATGCGCGACAATGACCGCGTTTCGTTCTAGCAGAAGACGTTTGATATTCTGAATCAGTATCTCGCGTTCATTCTCATCAATAATGGTTACCGCTATATCGGGGATAAGCGGTGCTTCGATAATCGGAATGTCTACATGTGTAACGGTAGTATTCATAACACACCTCCAAAAATAACTGTCAGGCGACTAACCGTGCCTTATGTTTTGCCAGGGTAATAGTGGCTGTGCTCCCTGCGTTAAAGGCTAAGTAATCACTCTCAGTGCCATCGCTGAATATGACACCGTTGCCCGCCATATGTGAGGTAATGGTCAATGGCGCATTCTTTGTCACCACGCCAAAAACTTTGTTTGTTTCTGATACCTTGCTGGGAAAAGGCTCGCGCACCGCATACATCAAATGCTCCGTATCCCAAGGCAGACGACCTGCATTCGGTGGCGGTGTGACCTGTCCGCCCAGCGCCTGAATCACACCCGCCGCACCGGCATAGACCGATTGCAACCAACCTGTTGAGCCCGCGCCGGTGGAAACAATAATCCCACTGGATGACTGCTCCTCACCCAAGCCCGCTTGCGCCAAATGGTAGCGTGCAGACACATGCGACTGAGCCCCAATATAGAGATCGTTAAACGCTAAGAGTCGTTGGCCATCCTCAAGGCGCGCTTCTGCCATAGACACCTGTTTGAATTTTGCCTCACCGGCGAGCACGGCCGACAGGGCTGAACCCATCTGATGTTCATGATAAGCCATCAAGATGCCATCAATGTGAACAGGGTCCGGGTTAATGGCGAGTATCGGTTGTTCACCAACGTACTTGGCGGCATTAACAACCAGCCCATCGGGCCCAATCGTAATAACCAGATCCGCCGGTTGAAAACTGTATTGAGGCAGGTAGCTGCGTTCGATCACGTGAGTCTTTAAACCGCGCGGTATCGATTGGCGAACACGCGCCAACACTGCTTGGTACTTTTTATGGCTGGCATCAATAGGATCAAAATTCTGCCCGGCATGATCCAGATAAAAGCGTGCCTGGGCTACGGTATTAAAACGCTCGGTCAATTCCTCCAATTCTGTTTTACGTGTGATCACCACGACATTTTCGTACAGCGCTTGATTGACCCGGATCGCGGGATGGGCGTGCTCGTTCCGTTTCATTGTCGAGGGGGTGAAAATGTTCATGGACGTTCTCTCCCGGCCCAGCCTACCAGTTGACTCAACATGTCCGGCGAGATGTTCAATTGACCGATGTCGCCTGCATTCGCGGCCCATTCTTTCAAGGCCAAACCCACCAATGCTTGTGGGGGTAATGCCCCATAAGGTGTCAACTTCATCTCATCTGCTTTTGCCTCGGCTTCCGCCAACGCTAGGTTGTTGCGCGCCTGCATATCAACCAGATCCTTACGCCGCTCTTCCAGAGACACGTCATTATCCATCTCACGTTGGCTGATCTTGTTTTCTTCTTCTACGGCGGCATTGCGACGCTGATAAATGGCTTGGTCGGCACGCTTTTGAAGGCTCTCTCGATAATCCGCTTCAAGCGCCTTTTGCATCTCAGGCGTGGCTTTCACACTGGTGATGTGAATGCTTTCTACGATCACACCGATATCAACCATTCCGGGATCATCCTTCAACGCGGCCAAAATACCCTGTTCCAATTCCTTGGTCTTGATCAGTGCGTCTTCAAGAGACAGACTGTTCACACCCTTGCGAATATTCGACTGAATGGTATTGATGACCCGTTGATTTAATTTCTCAGGATCTTCACTTCGATAGTCACCGGATTTAGCGTCAATGGTGAAGTCCAATGATTTAGCCACGTCCATGGGCGCGGTTAACCGGTAGGTCAACTGCCCCTGTATAGCAATCTCCTGATGATTTTGAGTCGTCTCCTTGAAAATAAACCGAACATCCTGGCTGACGATCGGGATACTGGCAATGGACGTATTGAAAGGAAGATACCAGAAGGTCAGTCCTTCGCCGTGCGTGACCACTTGGCCTGCTTTATAACGAATAACATAAGCACTCGGTTCACCTTTATAATATTGAATTGTCATGGCACACCTCCTGGTTAATTAACGTACTACTTAATGATCTCCACCTTGCCTGGAGCTTTGACACGGTAGAGTTTTGCGGGACGATGAGGGCCATCACGACGCATTTGTCCCGTCTCCTCAATGCTTTCCATCGCTAACACCCACTTTCTAAAATTTCTTTTATCGATTTCTTCTTGCAGAATAATTGAATAAACATCCTGTAATTCACTCAAGGTGAACACCTCGGGCATGAACTGAAACGCAATCGTGGAATAATCCAGTTTTGCCACCAACCGCTCTTCCGCCATCTTTACGATCTCGTCGTGGTCAAATGCCAACGCCGGCAACTCATCCATACCGAACCAACCGACCGCCTCGGCATCGGTCGCCGCGCGAAGCTGCAGTTTGTCCGAGGGGATTAAGGCGTAATAAACAACGGTGATGACACGTTCCCTCGGATCACGATCCGGCTTCCCTAGGGTATAAAGCTGTTCCAGATAGACGCCCGATACACCGGTTTCCTCTTCAAGTTCCCTGCGGGCACCATCATCCAGGCTCTCATCCATGGCAACAAAGCCGCCTGGCAGCGCCCACTTACCCTTAAATGGCTTACCCGCTCGTTTGATCAGTAATAGCTTCAAACACTGTTCGCGGACAGTGAAAATCACGACATCAGTGGTGACCGCGGGATGTTCATAGTCGTATTGGTACATGGTAATCGCCTGTTAGTGTGATTGTTACACTAAATGATAGTGTCGAATTTACACTATGTCAAGAGGACATTATAAAATAATTAATGGGAGGATAAAATTGTTTATATAAAGCGGTAGAAACAGCCAAAAGCAGAATGGACAAACTCATTATAATTTCGCGCACAATGCCTAAATTGGGACCCCCTAATCACTAGCATTAGCTCAAATCAAAATGTGTTATAGATATGTATGATATAAAGTTGTAACACGACACCGTATTGCTGTTGTTCAGGCTAAAAACCAATGTTTTCGTTCAGGTTCCAGCCTATAAGGGTGTATCGGTGAAAATGGCAGCTTAATACTGAAAGCCGACCTCAAAATCTGGCTGTGATCGAAAGGTCAACAAACAGAAAGCTGACATTCGATTTCACTCAAAGAGCCCTATATCAAAGAGTGTCTGGAGATTTGGAATGACTGAAAACCTACTGCCAACTTTAGAAGAACTCAACTGTTTGCCTCGTTGGGCCATTGTCGCATTCGCGGCCCGCTGTGCACGACGACTCCAACCCAGCAGCGGAAAGGTTGGCACGGTCGATTCGGGACACCACCCTATCACAGACGCTATTTTTCTGGCCGAACAATCGGCTGCCAGAGCTCGAGAGAAAGAAGTGGGCAAATCTATACTCGCGGCTGAAGCGCTTGGCCGGGAACTCTTTAACGAAGTCAGTAATTTGGGTGATGAAACCGATTGGGCTTACCTAAACTCCGCACCGGCTGACGCAGCGGCCCATGCCGCAGCATCGATCCAAGATTCTGGCCGCAGTCATGGGCATTCGGCTCTATTAGTCGTAAGAGCATTACACTATGTCTACGAGAGATCACCGGATGTCATTTATGCTGCCCGCAGCGATTATGAGCTTCTCAAAGACGCTACGATCACGGAGAACTGGAACAACGATACCCCCGTACCGCCCGAATTCTTTTCCCTCCATTCTGAGTTCGAAGAAGAAGCTGTTCTGCTGTTCGATAACCAAATCAGAGATGAAATTGATGCGAAACTAATCGAGTATTTTTGCCGACATCCAGACCAACTTTACTCCCTGACGCCACGTCAGTTTGAAGAAGTAATAGCAGAGATGCTATTTGGCTTTGGCTTTCTAGTAGAAGTTACACAGCGCACACGTGACGGTGGTAGGGATATTATAGCAGTATATAATGAACCAATTGGCATTAAGCTTTTGGTCGAGTGCAAACGTTACGCCAAAAATAAGACCGTCGGAATCGCTCCAGTTCAGCGACTTCATGGAGTTTCGCGTGCTGAGGGTGCCACAAAGGGAATTCTCGTAACAACAGCGCCTCGTTTCACACAACCAGCGGAACGTTTCCTCAAGGAGCAGGAGTGGCTCCTCGAAGGCCGAGCCTTCGGCGGGCTTCTCGACTGGCTGAACACCTATCAGCAGTTTCGTATGAATAAAGATCGCGAATTACTCAGCCCGGGTCAGATCTGAATAAAATTCGACAGGCGCGCACCGGTGCCCATGAGCAGAATAAAAAAAGATTCGTGTGGTACGTGGTTTTAGCCCGCGCCTAACAAGACAATTTCAGCCGACGATGTTCCATTTTTTCAAGGATACGATAACAATCTGGCAATTCTCGCTTGCGCGTTTTTTGTCCTAGCGTAAATCTTCCTTCATTCTTGAGGTCTTTGTTTGGGCAGTTCAAGCTCATTGAATACTGGCAAAGGTGTGCCATCATCAAATTCTTCGGATTCAATCGGATTATCTTCGTTAGCGTGGGCTTCGCTAAGATGTTCCAAGAGCAATGATTGAACGGTTTCAATTTCCGGGATTGTTAAGTGATCCTCTGAGTACCTAAGGAGATCGTCAATATTTTCACACTGACGCAAAACACCCTCATCATCAGGATGTTGGTTTACCAATACTTCAACCAAACAGGCTTGTATCAAACTCACCAAAAACTCCTTTTATCACCGCCACTTGTCATTATAATGGCTAATATTGAGTCCCGCTTGAATATCTGGTAAAAATAATGTTCATCATTAGGTCAGAGAAAGCTTACTTTTTCCTCTGCTGGGAATGATAACAAATCAATTTTATTGTAAAGATTCATTAACCGCTTTTTACCCCCCCCCTCTAACTGCATGCAAGGCAATCCTCGCCTGATTCTGATTATTCAGGCTCGACGTCAAAGCGATATCAGTACAAGCCTCACCCAGTGATCATTTTGGAATGCTTGGTAGTCTGGCACGATAGTTGGAATCGGGAGCGGTTGTCATAAACCACAAAAAGTTGCAATCAAGTGTTTTATCATCCAGTGCAGGAAATTATTCAGCAATCAGTATCATGGCGAGAGGGTGGAACGTATGACCCTCTTGAAATCCAATTGAGTAACAGCGCGGATTGCTTCTACAGCGAATGCTGAACAACATAATTGTTACGACTCGCAAATCCTCAAGAGCATGATTCTGATTCGACTTAATTCCAGCATACCATCATACTCTTTTAGGGATTAATAACTGAAAGTTATCTATTGTCGTTCAAAGTGTGGTGCAGGAAGTTGTGGGAGATCCCTACCTTTCAGTCCTAAATATCAGCAGTTATTATCTATTGGGTTAAGATGTCCAGTATGAAAGGAGTATGCAATGAAAGGCAGCGATACTGATCCAGGCAATAATGAAAAGATTGCGCCTTCAGACCATAGTAATGCTGAACAGCCACATACCTCTAACACTCCTGACTCCAAATCTACCAACCCTACACAAACTTCACACACGGGTCAGTTGCCACCAATAATTGGATCTACAGGATCCTCTGGTATAGGCGCTGGTCACAGCAGGGTTAGCGGCGTAGGTAAAGTAAAAAAAGAAGGGGTAACGGTCACGCCTGAACCCATGTCGGTTAGTGCAAGCATTGGGGACGCTGCAGTCAAGGCTGAGACCAACCCAAATAAAGCAAGCTCCGCAGGATTATATAATCTTAAGGCGAATGTTCATTCAAACACAAAAGCGGAAGACACACTCTCTAGCACGGCTACAGTGAGTGCTACCATGGATGCATATTTAGTTACTGCATCAGATGTTGCCACACATTCGTCACTAAATGATTCGGCAGCGGGTGTAGACGTTATTGGTATGGCGCCACTCGCAACCGCTCTTTCAAAGATGATTTGTCATAAGGAAACACAGACGCCACTAGCGATTGGGTTGTTTGGACCATGGGGTTCTGGAAAAACGAATTTAATGAAACTCATTAGAGAAGAGATAAAAAACAGGCCAAATAAAAAGACAGGAGGTACAGGAAAAGTAGCGCAGGTTTGGTTTAATGCCTGGAAATACGAATCACAAAATGATTTGTGGATAGCACTGCTTCAGGCAATAACAAATCAATTAGAAAGTTCTCTCTCCATGGGCGAGAAATATAAGAAAAGATTTCTCAAGCTTCATAACACCAAGTTTTATTTGAGCGCAACACTAATAACATTAATGATAATTACGTTTGTTTTTTTATTTGTGGGCATTCTCCCCGATGCTGCTCTGCAAGAAGGTGCGGCTGAAAGTGGCGTATCACCATATTCTGCCAGCGATTATGTATTAGCACTTATCGGCAGTATATTGCCAGCAGGTGCTGTAACAGCAGTTGCCCTGTCTTTCGGCTTATTGAGTCCTTTTATTGACTTCGTTAAAAAAATAAAAAAACCTCTGGGAGTGGATGTAGGTGAGCTTATTAATGGTAAGAACTTGCCGGAGCGTATTGAAAGTTTTATGACTTTTGAGAAAGAACTAGAAGGGTGTATAACCGAATATATTGACGATAATGGCCGATTGTTAATTTTCATAGATGATCTTGACCGCTGTTCACCGGATCATGCAATCGAGGTTATAGAGGCTGTTAATTTATTTCTTGATACTAAGCGCTGTATTTTTATTTTAGGAATGGATGATGAGTTGGTATCAAGGAACATAGCATTAAAATATAAGGAGGTCAGCGAGCATTATAGTAATTCCTATCGCTCACCTGGCAGCACAGTTTTTTCCGAGGAAGAAATTAGTGATATGGAAGAATGGGAATCGTATGGAAAGAATTTTCTGGAAAAGATTATTCAGATACCCATTAAAGTCCCGCCGATAACTCAGGATGAAAAAAAGAAGTATGTATCAAGTCTTCTTGATGAGAACCAAGATTCATCAACAACCCAAGATGCTACGGAACAATCCTCTGTACCACGATCGTCAAAGACGCAAGATGAAAATATAGAAGAGAAGATAATTTCATTAAGCGATGAAGCAAAGGACCTAGTGATGACTTTAGCTCCATTTTTGGGCGACACCCCCAGGAGTATAAAACGTTTTTACAACATGCTCAGATTTTTACGCTTTTACTATACGCTTAATCAAGATAATTTCTCAGAGGTAAATGATGTAGCTCTGACGATGTGGTTTTTTCTTATGTATAAATTTCCAAATGAGATTAACGAAATTAGCAATGATGGCGATCAGGTTACATGGGCTGAGTTGAGCGGCGGGTGTGATGGTCGCTGTACTGAAATCGCTAATTTTCTAAGTTCTTTTAGCCCTGAAACAAAACATGCAGCGGCCATTATGGGTAGCTTAAACGGCCATGCCATAAGTTATTATCTGCTCGCAAGAGTCATCAAACTGCACTAAGTTATAAGCTAATAAATTCATTTTTAATTCTTACGCGGAGATAACAAGTGCTGGCTTACATTCAAATGTCGCGAGTGTTTTTTAATGGCATTGATCAGAGTTGTCTTAAATAGAGACAAAGATCAGTGCAAAAAGAATAGAATATCGTAATTAGACTTAAGTGACTGACTATATAGTATTTTATTACTTTTCAAAAACCGGAAGCTAATTGGTTAATATTTTCGAAAGTGGCATTTAATTGGTTTATTCAATATAGGAACTACATACAAATACTGACAAAATCATAGCGCACGACTGCCTTACCGGTAGACAATTGGTTTATTCAGCGACAACTTTATGGTTTATTCCACGTTTGGCAATATTATGCTTTATCGCTACCTCATCAAGATTTGCACACAATAGCAGACTTTCGGAGAGCACTTCTGGCAGATAAAAGCGAATAATAGTAAATATTTCTCTCAGTCATACCATGTGACTCAACGCCAATAAAGTTGCTCACCTCTTTTTGGTAAGATCAAAAATTCTGCCAGATGCCATAGCATCTGGCAGTTAGTGTATTAGTTGATTCTATATTAAAACTTAAGCTGCCCCTGCAACCACAATTTGTCGGTATCCACTTTCCAAGCGTCCGCTGAATAGCTGGCATACTTCAACAAGGCCGAGTAATTTTTGCCGAACTTTTTCGCTAGTAAGAAGCCGGTCTCCGTGCCGTAATCAATGCTACCTTGGTCGGAAGAGAAATCGTGGTAAACAAACATCCATTTAGCGCCAGTAACTTTTCCGCCTATTGTGATGTAAAGGTCGGTTAAACCCTCCGCAGGTGTGACCAGAAACTGATCACTCCAGCCGTTGAAGGCGTGTTTGGTGGCTAGCGGTGTGGAGAATCCGTAAGTACCATCACCACCCATTACTTCATAACTCAGCTTGGTGGTTATACCATTAAGTGATGCACCCAATTCACCGAGCAGGTAGTCAGCATCAATGGTGACGGCACCGTCTTTGTAGTCACTTTGAGTGGCATACTCAGCGCTATAGAGTAGTTTTACGCTATCGTTCACGGCTTTTTCACCAGTGAAACGCAGACCCAGTGTTTTCTGGGAAACGCTAGGTGTGTCGACAAAATCAAGAAAGTAACCGTAACCACTAAATTTGCCAATGCCAAGGCCGCTGTAGGCCAGATTGAGCACATGGGCTTCCACATTGGTATCGCCCGCCGTAATGCCATTGATGTTGTAGACATAGGCGTAAGTCGTCTTAGTGTCTGGTAGTGAGTTGTTTATCACAGCAAACGCATCCAGTGTTTGCTCGTTTTGGCGCCAACCGACATTACCAACAAAGCGGGCATTATCGAGTATTACTCGTTGCCGTCCCCATTTGAGCGCGGTGTCACTAACGCCGGTATAGCTGAGATTGACCTGATTCATCTCCGCGCCAGCAGGGTCGGCGATCACCGAGTAAGTGCCTTTGCCATTGCTTGTGCTGTTGTACTCCTCGTCAGCCAAGGCCGAAATGCTTTCCATCTCAGCGAATGCGCTAAAGCTTTTATATTCAGCCGTGGTATATCCCAGTCGGGTTCGAGCCGTTGTAGCGCTGGCATCTTCAAGGGCATTATTTTGCTCCACGCTTTCGTAACGTAAACGGATATCCATATTGGCTTTACCACCTGTTAATGCTTCTGTCAGCGTCACCGCAGCGTGGCCGTTTAAGGGCAGGGTCAGGCCGCTTAGACATAACGCGACAGATGCCACCGATACGCTCAGGCGAGAGGGGATTGAAGTTAGAGTTTTCATAAGGTTTCTCCTTTATTGATTTCAATTAAAAAAATAAAAAATGGATTAGGCTGTTTTTTCGTCCGGTTTACGTTGACGTTCGTAAAGAAACGCCAGCACTTCATGGCGAAAGTGATTGTATTCACGGTTACCAGAGAGTGCGACACGGTTGCGTGGTCGCTCCAACTCAACTTTTAGTATTTCGCCAATAGTGGCTTCGGGACCGTTAGTCATCATGACAACGCGATCAGAAAGCAGCACGGCTTCATCCACATCGTGAGTGATCATGACCACAGTGTTGTTCAAGTCACGTTGAATCTCCATTAATGAGTCTTGTAGGTGGGCACGCGTCAGCGCATCTAATGCACCAAAAGGTTCATCCATCAACAGAACCTTGGGTTGCATCGCCAATGCGCGAGCAATGCCGACACGCTGCTTCATGCCACCGGAAATTTCGGCAGGTCGTTTTTCCTGAGCGTGGGACATATGCACCAGCTCAAGGTTGTGTCGGATCCACTGATCCATCTCTGATTTATTTTTTTTATTTTTAAAAACCTGTTTAACTGCCAGCTCTACGTTTTGATACACGGTGAGCCAGGGCAGCAGTGAGTGGTTCTGAAAAACCACGGCGCGATCCGGCCCAGGGTCATTGACCTCTTTTCCTTCGAGCACCACGCCACCCTCAGTAGCTTGTAACAGACCGGCGATAATATTCAGCACCGTCGATTTACCACAGCCAGAGTGACCGATAAGTGAGATGAATTCGCCTTTGGCAATTTTTAAGTTGACTCTATCGAGAGCCTTAAAAGAACCGTTTTTAATGGGGAATTCGATAGAGACATGAGAAATGTCGAGATAATTCTCCTTCGATAACGGATTTGTTATGGATTCTTTGGCGCCGTGTGTGCTGGCTCCTTGTACGTCACTCTCATCGATAAATAGTGGCTGTATGTTGTCTGCGGTGTTCATTTTTATTCCTCAAGTTTGATGTTCGTTTAGCGAGCGGTGCTTTTGTCGTGGGAGACAAATTTCTGCAATGTCACCATCGCCCAATCAAGCACAAACCCGATAAGCCCGATGGTGAGCACAGCCACCATGATGCGCCCCAGGGAATTGGAGCTGCCGTTTTGAAACTCGTCCCAAACAAACTTTCCCAAACCGGGATTCTGCGCCAGCATCTCAGCAGCAATTAAAACCATCCAACCAATACCGAGTGAAATACGCAGACCGGTAAATATCATGGGTAGTGATGCGGGCAGTGCGACCTTAAAAACCTGTGCCGTCCAGTGGAGACGAATAACGCGACCCACGTTGATCAGGTCTTTGTCGATAGAGGTTACCCCCATCGCGGTATTGATCAACGTCGGCCACAGTGAACAAAGCGTCACGGTTAATGCCGAGGTGACAAACGCCTTCTCAAACATTGGATCTTTAGTGACGTAAACCGCGCTCACCACCATAGTGACGATGGGCAGCCATGCCAGCGGTGAGACCGGTTTAAAGATCTGAATCAACGGACTCACTGCGGTGTAGAGTTTGTCGCTTAAACCACAGGCGATGCCCAACGGGATGGCAATGATACTCGCCAACAAAAATCCGCTGAAAACCGTATAGAGACTGGTCAATATCTGGTCGAAAAAGGTCGCTTTGCCGGTATAGGGACGAACTTTGATTTGTGCGTCCGGATTCTTTTCCAGTTTCTTGGCATTGCGTATTTCCTGGCGCTCATAAAAGGCCACCTCCCTGGCTCGCTCCTCCTTATGTTCGACGTAGAGGTTAACGGTTTGTTGCCACACCTGGCTGGGGCCCGGCAACGTACCCAG
>Ga0316205_10002290_pt1 | contig 20381 bp, 13 predicted proteins | sample 3monthpyrite_MG_FD_204941 | JGI IMG/M metagenome (GOLD analysis project Ga0316205, IMG submission 204941) | Microbial mat bacterial communities from mineral coupon in-situ incubated in ocean water Damariscotta River, Maine, United States -... | ecosystem: Environmental > Aquatic > Marine >... | reverse complement strand
AGCGCCAGCATCAAGTCCATTACGCCTGTCTTCCGGATTGTCCTTATAAGAGACAATCATAATAGGTATAGAATTTAAGCTAGCATCTTGTTTTATTAATTTAACAAGCTCAATACCATTCATCCTAGGCATGTCAATGTCAGTGATGACTAGATCGTATTCATTGTTTCGTACTGTGTTCCAGCCATCGGCACCATCAATAGCAATATCAACTTCATACCCTTTAGATTCTATAAGTTTCTTTTCTACTTCGCGTACGGTTAATGAATCATCAATGACCAGTACACGTTTACACGTTTTTTTATTTTGAGGCGTTTTTTTCTGTTTAACTATATCGAGTTGTTTATTGTTGATTAATTCGTTTATGCTAATAAACATATCGTCAATATCGAGTATAAGCACGGGTAGTCCATCGTCTGATATGGCGGCGGCACTAACATCTTTTATTTTTCCAAGTCTTGAATCAATTGTTCTCAAGGCAAGCTCTTGCTTATCTAGAATTTCATCAATAATAAGAGCGTAGTGTTCGTTTCTATCGTTTAAAATTACGATATTGATAATATCGGAGTTATTTTGTTCTGTATTGCTGTATCCCAATATCTGAGAAGAGTCAATTAAGCTTACATCTTTATCATGGATTCTTATGAATTGTTTATTTTCAATGGTAAAAATATCATCGGAAGATATTTTTAAAATAGTATTAATACGCGCGAGAGGGAATGCGTAGTATTCACCAGATATTCTGGTCATTAATGTTCTTAAAACTGAGAGCGTAAGTGGTAGTTGTAATTCGATTGACATGCCTTGGTTAAGCTTACTCTTGCAACGTATTTGCCCGCGTAACTCTGTAACAACACTGTGTACAACGTCAAGCCCAACACCTCTGCCAGAGTATTCAGTAACATCATCGCGTGTAGAAAAGCCTGGTAAAAATAAGAAATCCAGAGCTTCAGATTCACTTAATTGATTTGCCATTTCTTCTGAAATACGATTTTTTGAAATAATTTTTTGTCTAAGGGCATCAAGGTCAACACCTTTTCCGTCATCTACTATAGAAATGATCAAGCTGCCAGAATTATGATAGGCGTGAACAGTAATATTCCCAGTTTTAGATTTATTGTTATTTTTTCTGGTTTCAGGTGATTCAATACCATGATCCATGGCATTCCTAATCAAGTGTGTAAGCGGGGCTTCTATTTTATCGAGAATGTCACTATCAATTAGAGTATCAAGGCCAAGTAAGTCTAACTGTATTTTTTTCTCTAAATCATTTGATATGTCACGAACCATGCGTTGAAATCCATGCGCACCTTCTCGGAATGGCCGCATTCTGCTTGCAATAACTTCCTGGTTTAATTTAGAAGATAGAATATAAGATCGTCTGTCAAATTCATCGGTATGGTTTACTTGATCATTTAGGCTTTGACGACATATTTCAGCTTTTTGTGAAACATCTAGCAATGATGCATATTGTTTGTCTGGGATTTCAATCTCTTCGAGTTCATGTTTAAGCGTTTCCATTGCTAAGGCAAGTTCAGTTTGGCGTTTTTTTATAAGCTGCAGCTCTTCCAGGTGGCTTTGTACCCAGTTGTGAGACACAAGGATCTCGTTAGAGATACCCATTATCTTATTCAGGCGATTAGATTGTATTCTAATTGAAGCTTCTGTATTTTCGACCGGTTGTTTGATGTTTGTGTTTGGGTTTTGATCTTTAGTTTCTGCAGATGTCGCGCTTAGTTTGGGTAGAGTAGCGATATTAACAGTCTGGCCATTAGATAGCTCAGTCAATGCTGAAATTGACTTATTGATGGCTTGTGCGTGTGATGTTACCCATGCTGATAGGTCTGATGCTGATGTTTTTGAAATTGATGTAAGAATATCATTGCAGTATAACATTGTGTCTATAGAGTTTTTATTTAAACTCAACGAACCTTTTTGATAGCTTACGAAATTATCTTCCATGCCATGCGCGATATTTACTACATGATCGAATCCTATCATCCTGGCAGCACCTTTTAATGAGTGTGACGCTCTCATTAATGGTTCAAGTACACTTTCGTTATTGGGGTCATTTTCTAATTCAAGTAACTTTTCACTGATAAGTTGCGTTTGGGATTCAGCTTCTAATGAAAAGAGTTCGAGCATTGATTCGTCTAATTGTAGGTCGGAAGATGGCTCGCTTGCAGTGTCGGTAAGCTCCTTAATATCAGCTTGTGGTTCTGGCGTAACACCATTTGTATTGTTAGCTTCAGTGAAGCCTTTTAGATGGTTGATGTTGGTTTCGATTGCCGGTTGTTTATTATTATACCAATCATCAAGTGCCTCATAGGCTGTTGCATTTAAATTAGAGATTATTAATATGCTGTTAGTAATGATAATGTACGTATCATCGTCTAATTCCAGGTTGTCCGTTATCAGAATGCGTATAACTTTCTCAATTGATCTTGCAAGATCAGCAATAAGTGGAATGTTACATAGTTTTGCACCACTTATAATAGCCTCACATGCAAAGGCCGATTTTTCCAGCTCAGTCTGTGATGGAGTAGCTATCTTGTCTTGAGTGAAAATCCCAGTAAGAATTTGACAATTGCTTGCAGAGTCATCAATAAAGAGACTGTACATTCCGGTGTCAATATTAATGTTTGTCGTACTCATGTTCGTAACGTGCCTAATTGATTGTTAAGTAAGCCTTCATCTATTAAACCAATATGTTTTTCATTGAAATCAAATGAACCCGTTACCAAATGATCTCTATCGCCTGTAATAATATTCGCCGCTGATTTAATCTCATTATTATTAATTGAGTGAACGCCTAGTATTTCTTCAGGCTTAAATGCATATTTACCGGAGTCGAGTTTAATAATGATAAGTTTAACCTTGTTAGTGGGTGAGTCAGCGTGGTCATGAGATTGAGAAATAAGCGAATTAAGGGATATACATAATTCAAGCTCGCCTCGTATATTGACTAATCCCAGAATAAATCGGTTTTTGTTGTGCGGGATACTGTGTACGGTTTTATTGTTGTCAATTTCAGTGAAAATTGAAGTTTTTAATGCAAACCAGTTCTTATTAGATCGAAATATAATAACAGATATTTTTTCGTTGATTTTAGATTCTGCTTTTTGTTTATATATTTTGGTGTTATTGTTGCAGTAGTCATTTGAGTAACTTCTATTCAGTAACGATAGTCCGCTATCAATGTATGTCTTGCAATTGCGGCAATGGATGACGCTGCTTAATGTAGGGCATATTTCATCATTGGTGCGCCATACACCAATTTTATTCCAGCAATCGTTAATTGTATTGTTATCGTTTTCCATTTTATTTGGCTACGACTTTGTTTAAACGTTGTCTCAATAATTTTGCTTTAGATTGTTCACCATTATTATCAAGTAATAATGATAAATGAGTTAAAGCTTCCACATGATAAGGATCTAGAAACAAGGCTTTTCGATAAAATTTTTCTGCTTCTTGTGGGTTGTTTAGTGCGCCATAAATTGTTGCAGTTAATGAAAAGTAATTCGCATCTTGTTTATCATTGGGTATTTTTTTACAAACGTTTAGCGCATGCTCCAGTTGGCCGTTATTGGCATATTCGGCTGCATCAACTGCGTTGTACTCCGGTGTATTATCTCTAATGGGCAATATTGATTCTTTTTTACTTGAGGCTGGAGGCCAGCTTTTCTTTTTAACGCTAGCGAGCCGTCCGGATGGATTTTGTGCGTACATTTTCTTTGGTTTTTTTTGTTTTTGAATATTTGTTTTTATGAAGCCAAATGACTTAATTGTATCGCATGGTGAAAATGATTCTTGAGGAATTATGTTGCATTCAGAGTGCCCGATAAGTAGTAGGCCATTAGTTTTCAAAGCGGATTTAATTTTATTAAAAGATATTTTCTTTTTTTCGCTATCAAAATAAATAAACAGGTTTTTGCAAAAGATCACATCATAATAGCTGTGAGCCGACAAAGTGTTAATACTAAACAGGTTGCCTTTCGAAAAATTGACATATTGTTTTATTGTTTCATTTATATGATACGTATTGTCAATTCTATTGAAATATTTATGCTGCAGGTTTTCTGGCATATTATTACGGAATGAATTAGGCCGATAAATACCGTTCGTAGCATGCGTAATGTTTTTTTGACTAATGTCCATAGCATCAATCTTTACATGTTCGGGCATAAAGCCGGCTTCATGTAGTGCAATAGCCGCAGAATAGGCCTCCTCGCCACTTGAAGATGGAATGCTCATTACTCTTAATGGCGTTTGGTTGATCTTAAGTCTATTTTTATTTGCATATTTAACGAGTGCATCAAAAGCTGCATTGTCACGAAAGAACCATGTTTCCGGAACGATTATTTCTTCTACTAATGAGGTTAATTCTTTTCTTGAATCTTTTAACAGCGATATATATTGATTAATATCTTTATATTTAGTCTCTTCCATGCGTTTACCAATGGCACTATCAAATGCAGATTGACCAATAGATTGAGCATCTATGCCAATTTCTGTGTAGATCATTTGAATTACGATATCTATGTTCATGGTAATTTTTTCTGCATTTATCATCCTGTGTGCCGCGTAAGGGCGATATTATTAACTTCTTCTGGTAATAATTGATCAAGGCTGATTATCTGTATTTCATTATTATCATCTAACGCGATATTGCCGAGATAGTTGACTCCATTTTTTACAAGGGTATGTTTTGTGAATTTATCAGTGTCTAATTGTGATGTGCGAATAACTTTTTCGGCTATTAAACCGGTGTATTTGAAAACGTTGTGGAATTGATTGTTGATTATAATGATGCGAGTGCAAACCTTCTGTTGCGAAGGTTTGGTTGTTAGTAACATGGGTAAATCTATTACGGGGGTCATGACACCTCTGTAATTCATCATGCCGGAAACATAGTCTTCAGTTTTCGGAATGTGATTCATGTTTACCATCGGTAATATTTCGACAATGTCCTGTGCGCTAACGGCGAAAGCTTCATCATCAATAAAAAATATCAGGAATTGTTGCTTAGCCATATTATTTCACTTTGAATAGAGAAACAGCCTGTTGCATGCTATTAGATGCCTGTTTTAGGTTTTGTATAGAATGATTGGACTGCCTGAGTGAATCAGCAGTTTGGTGTGCTGTGTCATTTAATTGAATCATGCTTTCTGTGATTTGTTCGCTACCCAATGACTGGGACTGCATGCCCTCAGTTACATTTTCAAAGCGTGGAGTGAGCGCCTGCACTTCAACAATAATGGTTCCAAGCTGGCCACCTATCTGCCCAATCTCGTCAACACTTCTACTAACATCATCAGAGAATTTATCCATGCCCATTACGCCAGCTGATACGGCTGATTGCATTTCCTTGACCATTTGCTCAATATCCCACGTCGCGACTGCAGTCTGGTCGGCAAGACGTCTTATTTCAGTTGCGACAACAGCAAACCCCTTTCCATATTCACCGGCTTTTTCTGCTTCGATTGCAGCATTAAGTGACAGTAGGTTAGTTTGGTCGGCAACTTTATTAATGGTTGTTACAACAGTGTTAATGTTGCCTGCTTTTTCATTTAGAATAGCTAATTTCGACGCGATATTGTCAGTCGAGCTGCGCATGTGCCGCATTGCTTCTTCCATTCTGGATAATGAGTTCTGACCGTCTGCTGCGGCACCTGCAGTTGTTTCAGATACGTCAGCAATTTCTTCCATTGTTCTTAGTAATTCTTTATTGGTTGCTGATATTTCAGTAACAGTAGCCATTATTTCATTTGTGCTTGCAGCCTGTTCACTAACCGTTGCTTCCTGTTGTTTTGCTGTAGCGGCTATTTCTGTTGCAGAAGAGTTTACCTGGATGCCTGAATTCTGCACTTTAGAGACCAGGTTATTAAGTTGATCTATCATTGATTGCGTATGTGATGCTAATGTATCAATGTCATCATTACCGTCAAACTCTGTAATATGTCCTGTTAAGTCACCTTTGGATGCCTGGGTAACAACTTCAACAAGAATGTTAATTTTTCTACGAAGTTCATCTGTTATTTTTTGTTCCCGTGAGATAGTGTTTTGCAATGCATTACTCATTACTTCCAATGTTCTTTCTACATTGTTCACAGCGTCATCACTATTATTGGTGTTGTCATCTAAGGCACTGAATTCATCTGACGAAAAATTTTCCATAACTTTTTTGATTGACGCAATTCCGTGATCAACGGCGATACTCATGGGTTTAATGATCCCAGACATAAGTAAGTATGCGAGCAATACCACACCCAGCATAGCAAGTATTAACATGCTAATAATAACAATGGTTGTATTATTTGCTTCGTCTACCAGGTCGTTGCTTATTGTCGTAATATCTGTTGTCTGATTTATTGTTAATGTATTTAAATTTGTATTTAGTCTTTCTAAAATAGGTCCAATCTCGCTTCTTATCATATAAGCATCTTGTCGCCATTCATGACTGCCATGTAATTTCAATACACGATTTAATTTTTCAGGGAAGCCTGAAAGGCTATTTGAGATAAATTCAAATGCTTCCTCTTGTTCTAATGAGAAACTGCTCATATGGTCATTCTTTATTTCTGAAAAATAAAGTTTGAAAACTTCAAGGTAGTTATTAATCTCACTAAGTGCACTCTTGTTACGGAAACCCAGGTATGCACGAATCCCATTCATTAAGCGTGACCAGGAATAGCGCATGTTATAGACTGACTTTAACAACGCGTGATTTTTTGATGCTGAGTTTTCATCTTCAGAAGAAATCATTTCTTCTAGGTTTTGTAATATTGTTTGAGCAATGGGATTGATATCTGTCGAGGATCGACTCATACCAGGAAAATTCTTTTGACTATCTACAGCTAACTCCATCATTGTATCTTGGTAATTTCTAAATCGATTAAAATCGATTTCAATTTTGTTTACCAATATGATGCTTTCTGGACTATTTGTTATGGTTTTTTGATTTTTTAATTTTTCAATTAATGTTCCTGCCTGCAATAATTTTTCTTCAAATGTTTTTTTGTGGTTTTCTTCTTTACTGAGTAAGTAAAAACCAAGGCTGGAAAGGGATTTTTCAATAACATTTGATAGTTCCATGACGTTGATGACGGTAACTTGTCGTTCAGTTGCAACGATGTGTACAGATTCTTTAATACCCAGCAGGCTGGAAAGTGTTTTGATGGCGATTAGTGCGAGTATGATCAGCATTATGCCAAATCCCCCCAGCATTTTTTGTTTAATACTCAGTGTTTTTATCTTATTGTAGATGCTGGCCATGATGTAGTCCTGTCCTTAAATTTATAGTCTTATTTTCACTTTCAAGCTTTAAATGCCCGTATAACTACATGAATTTTATGATTTGTTTTGTTTTATGTAGTTTTCACAGTAAATCTATCGGCTTTTGTAAGGTAAAACTTTAGGAATATAAGGGTAAATAACCAGCTGATTTGACGCTGTAAGTTACAGAAATTTATAGAATTTATGAATTGAGTGTTTGTTTGAGCGAATAGATGAGATCAAGTGCTTCACGGGGGGATAAGCTGTCTGGATTAATATCCGTAATGGCCTGCTCGATTTTGCTGGGTTCAGTTTCTGAAAACAGGGCAAATTGTTGTGCTTGTTCTGGTAAAGAGTTGTTTGAGTGATGCTGGTTTTCCAGATTAATCAGACATTGTTTAGCAAATTGAATGACGTCATTGGGTAATCCTGCCAGTGCGGCAACATGTAGACCGTAACTGCGGTCTGCCGGCCCATCTTTGACGCTGTGCATAAATACAATACTTTCTCCATGTTCGATGGCATCGAGATGGACATTTTTTATCTGTGGATGATCATTTTCAAGATCAGTCAGTTCAAAGTAATGGGTGGCAAATAATGTAAAAGCATTTATTTTATTGGCTAGATGTTCAGCACAGGCCCAGGCAAGTGATAGACCATCATAAGTGCTGGTTCCACGGCCAATTTCATCCATCAAGACTAGGCTATTGGCAGTGGCGTTGTTGAGAATGTTGGCCGTTTCTGTCATTTCGACCATAAAAGTAGAGCGCCCACTGGCAAGATCATCTGACGCGCCAATACGCGTAAAAATTCTATCAATAGATCCAATTTCGGCCGACTCAGCCGGAACAAAGCTACCAATAAAAGCCATGAGTGTAATGAGTGCAGTTTGACGCATATATGTAGATTTACCGCCCATGTTGGGGCCGGTGATGATGAGCATATGACGTTCGTTATTAAGTAAAGTGTCATTGGGCACAAATACCTGTTCAGATACCTTTTCTACAACCGGGTGTCTGCCGCCTTTAATGTGCAGGCCAGTACCGTTATTCAGCGTGGGTCGCGTGTAATTAAGTGTTTGCGCACGTTCGGCTAAATTGCATAAAACATCAAGTTCAGATAAGCCTTCTGCACAGAGTGAAAGTTTCTCATGAGATTGAGCTAGTGTTTCTAATAATTTTTCATACAAGTATTTTTCACGGGTTAAAGACTTTTCGCGAGCGCTGAGTACTTTGTCTTCAAAGGCTTTCAGGTCGGGGGTGATGTAGCGTTCAACATTTTTTAATGTTTGTCTGCGGATGTAGTCATCGGGTACTTTTTCTGATTGAGCTTTAGAGACTTCAATGTAATAACCATGCACACGGTTGTAGTTTACTTTTAAGGTGTTGATGCCCGTGCGAAGTTTTTCTGCTTCTTCAAGGTTAATCAAAAATTGATCAGCGTGTTGACTTAACGATCTGAGTTCATCTAGTTCAGCATCGAAACCAGTTGCTATGACACCTCCGTCACGAATCAACATAGGAGGTTGTTCGATAACGGCTTTTGTTAGTAGCTCGACTACGTCAGGGTGCTCATTAATTGATTTGGCAACATTGATTATCAGATCATTTTTAAGTTTGGCTAGCTCTTGTTGTAGAGCAGGTAATGATTGTAGTGACAAACTGAGTGTAGAGAGATCCCTTGGGCGAGCGCTACCCATGATAATACGAGTCAGGATGCGTTCAATGTCTCCGATACTTTGCAATAATGGCTGTATGCTCGTGTAACTTTGTTGCTGTTGAATATCATCGATACAGTCAAAACGTTGGTTGAGCAGATTAACGTCACGTAACGGACGATTGATCCAGCGCCGCATTAAACGACTACCCATACAGGTTACGCAATTATCGAGAATGCCAGCAAGCGTGTAATCATGTTGATCAGACAGGCTGCGATCAAGTTCAAGATTACGGCGAGTAGCAGCATCAAGTATGACGGCTTGATCGCGGTGTTCTACTGAAAGTTTGGTGATGTGAGGCAGGCTGGTACGCTGGGTTTCTTTTGCATAATGAATTAAGCAGCCGGCCGCGCTGATAGCTACTGTCATTTCATCGCAACCAAAACCGGACAGATCATGAGTTGCAAATTGTTCGGTTAATAAGCGTGTTGCAGTAGTGAATTCAAAATCCCACGGGGGTCGGTATTTAAAACCGATGGTATTTTTTAAGGTATCAGCGATAGCGGTTTCTTCATTGACGAGAAGTTCTGCAGGGCTGATACGTTCGAGTTCACTCAGTAAAGCTTCGATGCCCGTTACTTGCAAGACATTGAATCGACCATTAGTAATATCAAGTGATGAAAGCCCAAAGATGTCATCAACCTGATTAACTGAGCAGAGTAGATTATCTTTGCGTTCCTGTAGGAGTGATTCCTCAGTTATAGTACCTGGAGTAATAATCCTGACGACTTTTCGTTCAACAGGCCCCTTGCTGGTTGCAGGGTCACCAACTTGCTCGCAAATGGCAACTGATTCACCTATCTTGACGAGCTTGGCTAAGTAGCCATCAGCCGCATGATAAGGAATTCCACACATTGGGATAGGCTCATCCGCTGACTTACCTCTGGCGGTGAGGGTAATATCTAATAGCTTTGCCGCTTTTCTGGCATCTTCAAAGAATAACTCATAAAAATCACCCATTCGGTAAAATACAAGTATATCAGCATGTTGCGATTTTATTCGCAAATACTGCTGCATCATAGGGGTGTGTTGCGATGGGATGTTCTCGGCTTTCATATTGAATTTAGTTTATAGAAATAAACAGAATTATAAAAGCAGGATTGTCAGAGATTTTTTGTATGAGGCTAGCCAGTAGCAGGTGAATTCTGTTAGATTGTGATGACGTAAATCAGTTTACTGATTGTAATTTTCTTTTATCTATAGAGCTGCGAGGCAAATAGTCTGATGGTTGATTCCTCTGATAAACGTGATTTTAGAAGAATGAATGTCGAAATAAAGGCCGTATTTAAAGTCAATGGAAATCAACAGATGCTTGAAGGGACTGTGACAGACTTGAGTGCAACGGGCCTGCGAATACTGACAGATACGTTGGTTATTATCGGTGATGAAATAGATGTAAAAGTCAAACCAGAGAAAACGGTTGTTCCGCCACTATATGCACGCGTTAAAGTCTTACGTGTAGATATCAATGAAAGTGGCCCCAAATACCATCTAGGTTGTGAAATTACAGAAATGTTAACGTAGTAGTTAAGTAAACAAAGATGACCAACTTTACATGTGATCAACTGGTTTTCCGTATTGGGGAATTGTTAAATGAGTCGCATGCAAGCCTCGCCATAGCAGAGTCGTGTACAGGTGGATGGGTAGCGCAACAGATCACTGCTGTGTCTGGAAGTTCAAACTGGTTTGATCGCGGTTTTGTAACTTATTCCAATATTTCAAAAACTGAAATGCTTGGTGTGCCTGAGCAAACCTTAAGTGACTTTGGTGCGGTTAGTGAGCAAACCGTGCATGCAATGGCGCAAGGTGTGCTGCTTAATAGTCATGCGGATTGGTCATTGTCAGTTAGTGGTGTCGCCGGCCCTGGCGGCGGCACTGATAAAAACCCAGTCGGCACTGTCTGGTTTGCATGGGCTGGAAAAGAAGGGTTTTTGCGCTCGGAATCTTGTTATTTTACGGGTGATAGAGAAGCGGTACGTGAACAAGCAGTTAAACATGCTTTATCAATATTATTAATGTGTCTTGAGGAATGATTTTGCCGATGGCCGCATGCTCAAGTCACACTTAGCTGCGCGACAAGGTTTATAGGTTGATCTGTCTAGCTACTCGTCCCCAGCCCCTAGACACTGTTTTTATGATGAAATGCCCATCCTGCAAATGGCTCAACCTCATCTCGATTAACCAGAACAAGCTGATATGCATTCGGGTTTAATGAATGGTCAATTGTTGTGTCTACAGACAAGTGTTGTAAAACATAAGCGATTAATGCGCGTTTTACATCAAGTTGAATAATTCCATTTTTAGCCTGGTAGTCGAGCATAAGGTTTTCACGTTTTATTTCACTTAATTTCGGGTGAGGTGATAATTCAAGTGAGATGGATTCCATCCAGTCATCATCGTAAATCATATTAGATTCGGCATCTTCATCAACGATTGATGCTGCGGCAATTCGTGATAAAACAAAGTCTCTGAAATCAAATGAGGTTTCATTGTAGGCGCGAATATGCCAGCGTAGTCCGGTATTAATTAATGAATGAGGTTCGATGATGCGTTTATCGACGGGCTCTCTATCTGAGAGTGAATGGTAACTGATCTCCAGTTTTTTATGATGCCTGGTCGCTCTTAGAATTTGCGCTAATATGATTTTATTCGGCAAGCGAGTCGGTAAGGGTAGTGACTCTGTTGGTATTCCATAAACCAGCTTGTCTCTGTCCGGGCCACCAGAATTAGGCATGTTGCCCGCGATAATAGGCAATGCCGCATCAGGCGAGAGATCCGTTAATACTTCCTTAAACGAAACATTCGGCACAAACCCAAACACATTATGTTTATAAATAAGGTTGTCAGGTGCTAATTCGCCATAGAGCTTCAGATCTTTTGTGGCGGCGGCATCAGAAATACCGAACGTATTGGCGATATCACTACGTGTTACCACACCGGTATAAAATGCCATTAATTCAATGTATTGGAGTCGCTGGCGCGTGTTCCACTTTATTGTTTCAAGCGACTTGTGTGTGGCAGCCATAAGCTTCTCCATATAAAACAAGTGGATTATAGCCTATATCAACGATTATCACCATATAAAATACCTAGGTGGTAAAATATATAAAGGTGATAAAAAGTATTGACACTATAAAATATATAGCCTAAGGTAGCCCCATATTGTGATTAAGGCGATCACAAACGTAAGAGATCAAAATAAAGATCGAACATAACAACTATATTGGAGAAGCAAGATGTCGGATGATCAAAAGAAAAAAGCATTAGCAGCAGCACTAGGTCAAATTGAAAAGCAATTTGGTAAAGGTTCGGTCATGCGAATGGGTGATGACAGCACATTACGTGATATCGAAGCTGTTTCAACGGGCTCGCTAGGGCTTGATATTGCATTGGGCATTGGCGGGTTACCAAGAGGGCGTGTTATTGAAATCTATGGCCCTGAATCATCGGGTAAAACAACATTAACATTACAGGTGATCGCCGAAGCACAGAAGATGGGTGGCACCGCAGCATTTGTTGACGCTGAGCATGCACTTGACCCAGGTTACGCAGAAAAGCTGGGAGTTGATGTTGATGAGCTGTTAGTTTCACAACCTGATACAGGCGAACAAGCATTGGAAATTACTGACATGTTGGTTCGATCAGGGGCTGTAAATATTATTGTTATTGACTCGGTTGCAGCACTAACGCCAAAAGCTGAAATTGAAGGCGACATGGGTGATTCACACATGGGTCTGCAAGCGCGTTTGTTATCACAGGCACTTAGAAAATTAACGGCAAACATTCAGAAGTCCAATACAATGGTTATTTTCATTAATCAGTTACGTATGAAAATCGGTGTTATGTTTGGAAACCCTGAAACAACAACGGGTGGTAATGCATTAAAATTCTATTCATCAGTCCGGTTGGATATTCGACGTATTGGTGCAATTAAAAAAGGTGATGAAATTGTTGGTAACGAAACACGTGTCAAAGTGGTTAAAAATAAAGTAGCCCCACCATTCAAACAAACTGAATTTGAAATATTGTATGGCGAAGGTATTTCGCGTGAAGGTGAGTTAATTAAGCTAGGTGTTGATAACGATTTCGTTGAAAAGGCAGGGGCCTGGTATAGTTATCAAGGTGAAAAAATTGGACAGGGTAAAGAAAATTCCAAGAAATTTTTAATTGATAATCCAGATATTGCGGATGAAATTGAAGCAAAGATCAGAGGTAAATTATTAGTTCCGAAGATCGATAAAAATGCAAAAGATGAAACCAAGGAAGAGTTAGGCGAAGCTGCAGAAGCTTAAATATATTAGTGCAGGAGAGACGGTCAGTTTCTCCTGCACTTTTAATTCACGCCGAAGGGTGTGGGTTTTGAATACAAGTATCCCTGTGCGTAGTCGATGCCAATGGCTTTCAATAAATCAGCTTGTTCTTGATTTTCGACAAATTCAGCAATGGTTTTAAGCCCCATAATATGGCCAATGCTATTAATCGAAGCAACCATAGCTGAGTCAACATTGTCATTGAGTATGTTTTGAATAAAGCTGCCGTCTATCTTTAAATAATCAACAGGTAGATTTTTTAAATAATTAAATGAACTTAGTCCGCTACCAAAATCATCTAAAGCAAAATAACAGCCTTTATTTTTTAATTTTTGGATAAAGCTTGAGGCTTGCTTAATATTGGATACAGCGGCCGTTTCAGTTACTTCAAAACAAATCCAGGATGCAGGAAAGCTTACATAGTCGAGTTTATCAATGATGAATTCAAGAAATTCTATATCTGTAAGCGAAGCACCAGATAGATTAATTGAATACATTTTTCGATGTGTCTCTCCTTGTTTGAATAGTGATTCAAGCACCATGAAAGTTTTACTAACAACCCAGCGGTCAATGCTTTGCATCATTCCATAACGTTCAGCTGCAGGTATGAAGCCCATTGGCGGGATAAGTTTTCCTTTATTAAGAATCCTTACTAATATCTCATTAAACTCAGGTAATTCATCTTGTGCATCGGACAGCATTGAAATCTTCTGGTGATAAAGGACAAACGAATTGTCTTCAAATGCACGTTTTATCTGATGTACCCATTGCATTTCCCTACGTTGACGTGAAAGGTCCTGGTCATCTTGTTGGTAAACATGTATGCGGTTACGTCCATTATCTTTGGCAACAAAACAAGCTGCATCTGCCATGCTGAGTAATTTGGTAACAGTCTGTTCATGGCTATTGATTTCAACTATGCCAACACTGACACCGATTTCAAAAATCTTATCGTCCCATGTAAATCTGAATTCCTTGATGGTTTGTCTTATGGAGTTAGCGACCTCTATGCCACGTTCCAGACTGCATTGATCGAACAGGACTCCAAACTCATCTCCACCTAAACGCGCAATGGTATCTGTATCTCTTACGGAGTTCTGTAAGACAGCTGATAATTGTTTTAGTAAGGCATCACCAGCAACATGGCCACAGGTGTCATTAACGAGTTTAAATTGATCGAGGTCCATGTAGCATAGAACACTGCTATGAGCATTTTTCTCAACAGTATTAATACAATGTTTTAGACGATTTTCAAATTCAATGCGGTTAAATAAGCCGGTATGTGCATCGTGACTTGCCTGAAATAACAGTTCTTGAGAGATTTCTCTTATTGCGGTGACATCATGAAAAACGAGTACGGCACCAATTAGCTTGCCACAGCTATCATGAATAGGTGAGGCTGATTCCTGCACCGCATATTCAATTTCATTTTCTCTTTTTAACAGGCGTATATTCGGTGTAATAATGCTCTTATCTGTTTTTAAACAATTAAGAACCGGGTGCTGGCTAAGTGGAATGGAACTATCGAGTTCACTGGGGTTAAATACTTTAGTGATGTTGATGCCAGTTGCTTCCTCTACTTTCCAGCCAGTAATGGTTTCAGCAGAAGGGTTCATGTATTCAATTTTGCCATCTGAGTTAGTTGTAATGACACCATCAACAATAGACTTGAGTGTTATTTCAGCTCGTTCTTTCTCAAAACTTAGCGCCTCTTCAATATTTTTTATTTTTGTAATATTTCGTATTAAGCCCTCAATGCTACTAGGTTCATTTTTATCATCAAGTATAGTGCGCAGGTTGATGAGCACCCAAACAGAATGTCCGTCTCGATGTCTTAGCTCGACTTCATAGTTGTCAAGAGATCCGCTAGATTCATTTAATGACTGTAAAAAAGCAACGCGTGTTTCAGGATGCATATATAAATCGGTAACTTGCATACCTATGAGCTCATCGCAGCTATATCCGGTTAGTTTTTCGGATGCAGGGCTAACATAGGTAAGGCGGCCTGTTTTATCAACACGGTACAAGGTATCCTTCATGTTACGAATGACAAGAGAGGCATCTTCGGCGCTTAATTGTGGTGATATTGAATTTTTATCGGGGTTATTATTTGCTAACATAATTCTCTATAGTTAAGTGGTGCTAATCATGAACCTATCGGCTCGTTTCTAGGATAATTTAGGTTGTTAGTCTATATAAAGCAAAATTTTATCATGTTAAACGAATGTTAATTTGCAAGAATATGTAATTTAAGGATATTGTGATTTTTTAACCATGAATGATGAGCAAAAGAAAATCTGGGAAAGCTCGATTCGCATGTTGAGTATGCGTGAACATAGTTATTTTGAGTTAAGACGCAAGCAAATTCACAAAGATTTCTCAGAAGAAGATGTGGACTGTGTGCTTGAGAGATTGGTAGCAGAGGGGTTTCAAAGTGATAGTCGTTTTGTAGAACAATATATACGCTCTCGAGCTAATAAAGGCTACGGTCCGACCCGAATAAAGCTTGAATTAAAAGAAAAGGGTGCTAATACAGAACAGATAGCCTTGGGCTTGGAAGAGTCGGAAATTGATTGGCTTGACCTGGTAAAAGACGTAAAAAACAAGAAATTTAAAGGCAAAATAGCATTAGACTGGAATGAGAAAAGCAAGCAAATGAAATTCCTTGAATACAGGGGCTTTACACATGAGCAAATCCGTTCCTGTATTGATGATAATGAATTTGATTAATGTCTACATGAATGGATTTATGGGTTTTTAGCTTCTGTTTCGCTTCATGGGCAGGTAAAATGCCTCATAATTTAAACAGAAGCAGTTATAAAGTATATAAGGTTACCCAAGGCAAATGACAAGCAGCGCAGACATCAGAAATCAATTCCTGGATTTTTTTAAACAAAAAGGTCACGAACCCGTTGCCAGCAGCCCCTTGGTGCCTGCAAACGATCCAACTCTTTTGTTTACCAATGCAGGAATGGTTCAATTCAAGGATGTGTTTGTTGGCCGAGAAACACGGTCGTATGTACGGGCATGTTCTTCACAACGTTGCGTAAGAGCCGGCGGAAAGCATAACGATTTGGAAAATGTAGGCTATACCGCGCGACACCACACATTTTTTGAGATGTTAGGTAATTTCAGTTTTGGTGACTATTTCAAACGTGATGCTATTCAATACGCCTGGGAGTTTTTGACTGAAGTTGCCAACTTACCGGCTGAAAAGCTATGGATAACCATCTACGAAGAAGATGATGAAGCGGCCAATATCTGGCTAAAAGACATAAAAGTAGATCCGGCACGGTTTAGTCGTATTGGTGATAAGCCTGGTGGTAAAAAACACGAAAGCGACAATTTTTGGTCTATGGGCGATACTGGCCCTTGTGGCCCATGCACTGAAATCTTTTACGATCATGGTGAATCCATACCTGGTGGACCTCCAGGTACACCAGAAGAAGATGGTGATCGTTACATAGAGATCTGGAATCTGGTATTTATGCAGTTTGATCGCGCAAGTGATGGCAGCATGAAACCCTTGCCAAAACCATCAGTCGATACGGGTATGGGTTTAGAACGTCTTGCGGCTATTTTACAAGGTGGTCACTCGAATTACGATATCGATTTATTCCAGAACTTGATCAAAGCCGCATCAGCTGTAACAGGCTGCAAAGATTTAACTGATAACTCACTTAAAGTAATCGCTGATCACATTCGCGCATGTGCCTTTTTAATTACCGATGAAGTATTACCTTCTAATGAAGGTAGAGGTTATGTTTTGCGGCGTATTATTCGTCGTGCAATCAGACACGGTTATCAACTAGGACAAAAAAATCCATTCTTCTACAAATTAGTTGATGCATTGGTAACTGAAATGGGTACCGCATATCCCGAACTTGTCAAAGCGCAAGATCAGGTGCAACGCGTTTTAAAAATGGAAGAAGAAAAGTTTGCCGAAACACTTGAGCAAGGTATGAAAATCCTTGAAGCCGATATCAACGATATGCAGGGTAATGTGATATCAGGTGACACTGTGTTTAAATTATATGATACCTATGGTTTCCCCGTAGATTTAACCGCCGATATCGCAAGAGAAAAACAGCTAACATTAGATATGCCGGGTTATGAAAAAGCCATGGAGCAGCAGCGTGAAATGGCACGTTCTGCCAGTAATTTTGGTAACGACTATAGTGCAGATTTAAACCTTGAAGGTAAAACAGATTTTACCGGGTATGAACATCTTGATGGGCAAGTAAAAATTGTCGCTTTGATAAAAGGAGGCGAACAAATTGATGTCTTAAAACAAGGTGATCAAGGCATGGTTGTAGTTGATAAAACCCCTTTCTATGCAGAGTCTGGTGGCCAGGCGGGTGATGCCGGTACGCTTGAAGCTGGCGCTAATAGTTTTAACGTTGAGGATACGCAAAAACAAAGTAGCGGAGTCTTTACACATAATGGCGTACTGCAAACAGGCGAGATAAAAGTGGGTGACACGTTAAATGCTCATGTGAATAAAACTCAACGTCAGGCAACAGCACTTAATCATTCTGCTACTCATTTATTGCATGCAGCTTTGCGTAAGGTTTTGGGTGAGCATGTATCGCAAAAAGGTTCATTGGTTGATGCCGAAAAGTTACGTTTTGACTTCTCACATTTTGAACCGGTAACCGATGAACAGACTCAAATGATAGAAAATATGGTTAACGAACAAATCAGGTTAAACACGCCTGTTGAAACCAGGGTAACGGATTTTGATACCGCTGTAGCAGAAGGCGCGATGGCTTTATTCGGTGAAAAATATGGTGATGAAGTTCGTATGTTAAAAATGGGTGAGTTCTCAACAGAATTATGTGGAGGCACTCATGTAAAACGTGCCGGTGATATTGGTTTATGTAAAGTGACGAGTGAATCGGGTATTGCTTCTGGTGTGCGTCGTATCGAAGCGCTAACAGGGCAGGCTGCACTTGAATACGTAGAGCAAACAGAAAATAATCTGCGCCAAATTGCTCAAATGCTTAAAGGTTCACAAGATAATGTTGGAGCAAAAGTTCAGCAAGTGCTGGATAAAAACCGCAAGTTAGAAAAAGAACTGGAACAACTTAAAGCGAAATTGGCGAGCTCTGCTGGTAGTGAGCTTAGTTCATCAGCGGTAGAGGTTGATGGCATAAAAGTACTCGCAGCAAGGTTAGATGGCGTTGACCCTAAATCGCTACGTGATACCGTTGACCAGTTAAAAAATAAACTAGGTTCAGCAGCGGTTGTATTGGCTGCTGTTAATGGTGATAAAGTGAGCCTTATTGCAGGTGTGACCAAAGATCAGATTAAGCGCATTAAAGCAGGTGACCTGGTTAATTCAGTTGCATTGCAAGTTGGTGGTAAAGGCGGGGGCAGGCCTGATATGGCGCAAGCAGGCGGCAATGACCCGACAAACCTGGATAGTGCACTGGCAGCCGTTCCAGAGTGGATAAGCCAGCAAATAGGCTGAAACAGCTAAAAAAACGTCAAAATCCTTTATTTATAGGCCATTTTAGTGAATAATCTCGCCTTTTGTTGTTGGAGCCAATGTGTAAATGGCCTTGTTCGTCCAAAAGTACGGTGGAACATCTGTCGGTAACATCGAACGTATTGAAAACGTTGCTAATAAAATAAAAGCAACGCGAGATGCGGGTCATGATGTTGTCGTTGTTGTGTCTGCAATGAGCGGCGAAACTAATCGTTTGATTAAATTAGCAAGCGAGATAACAGCAAAGCCTACTCCGCGAGAATTAGATGTACTGTTATCAACGGGTGAGCAGGTAACTATTGCTCTGTTAAGCATGGCACTGGAAAAAATTGGGTGTCCGGCCAAGTCGTACACTGGTTCGCAAGTGCATATATTAACAGACAGTGCACATAACAAAGCACGCATTAAAGACATTGACGGTTCGCGCATACGCGATGACCTTGATGCGGGAAGAGTTGTAGTTGTTGCAGGTTTTCAGGGAGTTGATGAACACGGCAATATTACAACACTAGGTCGAGGTGGATCAGATACAACAGGCGTTGCATTAGCGGCGGCACTTAATGCGGAAGAGTGTCAGATCTATACAGATGTAGATGGAGTTTACACAACAGACCCAAGGTTAGTACCAGAAGCACGCCGACTTGATAGAATAACGTTTGAAGAAATGCTCGAAATGGCCAGCCTTGGTTCAAAAGTGTTACAGATTCGTTCGGTAGAATTTGCAGGTAAATATAATGTTCCGTTGCGTGTACTGTCATCCATGGTTGACGGTGGAGGCACACTCATAACATTAGAGGATGAAGATATGGAACAAGCATTAATTTCAGGAATCGCTTTTAATCGTGATGAGGCCAAACTGACCATACTCGGTGTGCCCGACCAGCCAGGTGTTGCATCCAAAATTTTAGGCCCGATTGCAAATGCAAACATCGAAGTGGATATGATTATCCAGAACGTTGCGGAAGACTCATCAACTGATTTTACATTCACAGTACATCGTAATGATTACGATAATGCCATGAGCATTCTAAATGGTGTGGCAAAAGACCTGGGTGCACGCGAAGTATCGGGTGACGATAAAATGATCAAAATATCATTGGTTGGCGTGGGCATGCGCTCACATGCAGGAATTGCCAGCACAATGTTTCAGACATTGGCTGATGAAGGTATCAATATTCGTATGATATCGACCTCAGAAATCAAGATATCTGTTGTTGTGGATGAGAAATACCTTGAGCTAGGCGTGCGTGCTTTACATGAAGCATTTGACCTGGAAAAACCACTGGAAGCTTAAGGCAATAAAATCATAGGTAATCTTGTATTAATTATTTAGATAATAAAAAAAGTAAATACTATCAAGTGGTTAGACATTAAATAGTATTATATTAAAACTAGCCACTACAGTTTATTGTGTGTTTGTCGATATAAATGCAATAGGAAATGATGGTTGACATAAACTGCAGTCATTTGGTGATAAAAGTTAAGCTAAGGAGATAAGCAATGTTAATTTTAACGCGACGTGTAGGTGAAACCCTCATGATCGGAGATGAAGTCACAGTAACGGTATTAGGTGTAAAAGGTAATCAGG
>Ga0316205_10002288_pt1 | contig 20400 bp, 22 predicted proteins | sample 3monthpyrite_MG_FD_204941 | JGI IMG/M metagenome (GOLD analysis project Ga0316205, IMG submission 204941) | Microbial mat bacterial communities from mineral coupon in-situ incubated in ocean water Damariscotta River, Maine, United States -... | ecosystem: Environmental > Aquatic > Marine >... | reverse complement strand
GCCGCTGGCGATACGAAACGTAGCACCGGCGTAGCACCGCGCATTTCGCCAACGCAAAAGCCACCCGAGGGTGGCGTTTAAGACTTTGTAATCATGTAGTAATTTTGGTTGCGGGAGTTCGCAACCAACGATACCTGCGATTGCTTGAGGAGCGGGTTCCGAGGGTCACCGCCTAGCTAAGCTACACCAAGGCAACGCGTTACTATCATTGAAATTTTTTGCCCTGAACATCTGCGGACCCCAGCAATTCACACTTCGTAGCCATGAAAAATACTGCACACGCGCGGAAAGCAAGCGTTGGATGTTCTTGCCCTTTCGCGCCAATCCTCCATGGGGCGGCCAATAATCGCGCTGCCGCGGTGACTGCGTTATTGGGCATTGTTGGCTCTCCTATGGTCCGCGATCTGGTTTTCGGGGCCATGTTGCACACATACTGCACGCAAATTGGGGCAGTCTAGCCCCCCGAGGGTGAAGACAGGTAAACGGCGGTGTTTGGGTGGGACAATGATCCAGAGCCCCTACTTCACTGCGATAGCCAGACCGTAGTGGACGTTCAAAAATTCCGGAGACGCTGGCTCATGAAGGTTCGCTACGTTCACGCCACTCACTGACACTCTTGTTCAATGTTTGTTTCGCCATACGTCTACATTCGCCGATGATACCACACCTCGAAGCCATTTCCAAAACCGGACCTGCGTGAGGCCAGCGGCGAATTCCGGGGCCAAGGCCAAGGTGATGAATGCTGCACATGTCACGAATGTCCGTCTTTACGACGGACAAACTGTGCGACCTCGCCAAAAGAAGGCCGAAATCGCCTGGTTGTAGATGCTAATTTTACCTCCCCTTTGTGAGCGGCAAATGAATGTGATTGCGAGGATTTAGGATCGCGCGATACCGAGAGGGGCCTCGTCGGCCCATTCTTCGCACCGGCTCGGTGCAAAAAAAGCAATGGTCATCATAGTCACAGATCGCCATGTTACGAAAGTCTTGGAGAATATTTATGGAAAATGACAAGAGCCCCAAAGGCTACCACGACGTGGGTGGCGATCCTGCGGGTGACATTCCAATGGTCGATCTCCCATGGCTTCATTGGGAAAAGCAAGTTGAGGCAATTCGTGGTCTTCTTGGTGACGGCACGCGCCGGATCGTCTCGCTTGACGAGGTTCGGCGTGGATTTGAGAGCTTCGGCGTTGAGAAATATAATTCCCTGTCGTTTTACAGACGCCGGTTAGAGGCGATGACCGATATTCTGATTGAAAAAGGGATTGTCTCGCGCGCTGAACTGGATGAGGCGATTGAGGCTGGGACGTTGCGCTGGACGGACGTTGATACGCCTTCATGAAACGATTTGCGGCAGGTGACGTTGTTCGGGTTCTGGCGCTTGGGAAGACGGGTCATGTTCGTATTCCACATTACATTCGCAACCAGATCGGCCGCGTGACTGCGTATTGCGGGACCTATCTGAACCCAGAGGACCTGGCAGTGGGCAATACTGCTGGTCGCGCGGTTGATCTTTACCGGGTGGCGTTTGCGCAGACACAGCTTTGGCCGGACGATATGATCCCGCACCACGACACACTTGTCATTGAGATTTATGACCACTGGCTGGCCCCCGCCGAGGAGACCCCAAATGCCCCACGACCATGACCACAGCGAACACGAGGCGCTTGTCATCGAGGACGAGGCCGGAAACATTGAAGCCCAGATTATCGTGGATGCTCTGCAAGAGGTGCTGATTGGCAAAGGCCTTCTAACAGCACTTGAAGTCACCACCGCCATCGCCAAACTGGAAAGTCCCGGTATTCACCTTGGTGCGCAGGTTGTGGTCAAAGCGTGGACTGACCCGGACTATCGCGCGCGCCTTCTGTCTGATGGCCGCGCTGCCGTCCAAGAACTCAACATCCCAGTGACCGAGGCACGGATCATCGTGGCAGAGAATACGCCGGAGCTTCACAATCTGATCACGTGTACACTTTGTTCCTGTTACCCAAGGTCCATTCTGGGTCAGCCGCCTTCTTGGTATATTTCGAAAGCATATCGCGCGCGGTCTGTCCGTGAGCCGCGCCGCGTTCTGGCAGAGTTTGGTCTGGACCTACCCGAAAATATTCAGCTCGTCGTGCATGATAGCAACGCCGATATGCGGTATCTGGTCTTGCCAGAGCCGCCTGAGGACCTCGAAAGGTTTACGTTGAATGAGCTAGAGGAGCTGATTTCGCGGGACCACCTTATTGGCGTGGCGAGAGAGGTCGTGTGAGGCAACGCGAATCCAAAGCGGACCCCTATGTGCCACAAAACCTGATGCAGTGGGACAAACACATCCATGCGTTTGTGAGCCTTTGTGCAGAGGTTGTTCCAAAGGAAGGTCCACTCGCCGGCCTGACCGTCGGAGTGAAAGATGTCATTGATGTCGCCGGTGTCCCGACCCGCAATGGTAGCGACGCTTGCAAAGATGCCAAACCTGCCTTGCAAGATGCCGCCGTCGTTGCAGCACTGCGCAATGCCGGTGCGCGGATCGTCGGCAAGACCACGACCACAGAATTTGCATTCACTGATCCGACGCCTTGCCGCAATCCGCATGACCTGAACCGCAGCCCGGGCGGGTCGAGTAGTGGATCGGGGGCTGCGGTTGCGGCCGGTGTCGTTGACATCGCGCTTTGTACGCAGACCGCCGGGTCGCTGTGTCGGCCTGCAGCATATTGTGGGGCCGTTGGTTTTAAGCCGTCTTACGGCATGTTGCCATCGGCAGGTGTCAACCCGCTTGCCGCCAGTTTTGATACCGTCGGGATCATAGCCTCCTCCGTAGCACTGGCGAAAAAGGCATTTGCAGCAATCGCCCCCGCCAAGGTCAGCGCAGCAGAGCCTTCGTTCGTAGGGGTTGTCACCGGGCTCTGGCAAACCGATGCGCATGTGGATGAAGATGCCTTGGCCGGTTTGCACAGCGCAGCCACCGCCCTTGGTCCACACATCGACAACGCGCCACTCAGCACTGACGTTGACGCCATCGTCAAAGCGCATCGGATCGTGATGAATTATGAGGCAGCAACGGCCCATGGTTCGATGTTGCAAGACGCCCGGGTTGATGTGCTGAAGCCTAAGTTTCTGGCTGGACTCAAGGCCGGGTTGAAAACATCGCCAGATGAAGCCAAACAAGCAGCTCACTTTCTGGCCGACGCGAAGCAGCAGTTTTGGGGTGCCCTTGCTGGTGCCGAAATCGTGCTCACCTTGCCGGTTCCCGAAGGGGCACCTTTGATTGACGGCACCACGGGGTATCAGGATTGGCTGACCCCTTGGACTGTATTTGGCGGCCCGCTTGTCTGTTTGCCTTGGGGCCCTGATCGCCGTGGCCGGCCCAGATCAGTGATGCTGGCCGCGCATCCGGGACAAGACGCCCAAATTTTGGCAACGGCTGCGCGGCTGGAAAAATGCAGTCCTGATTTGCCAAGACCACAATTGCCCGCTTAGTTTTTTAACCGCACAATCGCATCCACTTCGACCGAAGCATTGCCTGGTAGACCACAGACACCCACTGCGGTTCGAGCGTGCCAGCCATCGTCCCCAAAAAGCGCAGTGAACACTTCAGTCGCGCCATTAATCACTGCGGGACTGCTCGGAAAGCCGGACTGGCAATTCACGAACCCGCCCAGACGCAGGATCACATCGACCCGGTCGAGATCACCTTCGCAAGCCTCTCTCAAACGGTAGATGAGGTTCAGCGCACAGATTTTGGCCGCCTCTTTTGCGGCTGCGATCTCTTCGGGCGTATCTGCAACGGGGCCGGTATGGGACACTTCGCCTGCCCATTCACAAATCTGGCCCGATAGGTAAACAAGCACCCCGTCTTTACGAAACGGCAGGAATTGGCCGCGCGGGGTCCAATCAGGCGGTAATTCAAGACCTAGGCCAGTGAGCCGTTTTTCCACCTGCGATATCATGCCGGTGCCGCCTCTTGCGCCAAAAAGGCCCGCCAATCGCCAAGTTGGGTGATATCCGTGGCCCCTTTGATACCATTCGCTTCGCAGATGAACCCTTTCACCGATGACCCATCAGACAAGGTGATTGTGCCGATCCCCAATGGCGCAGGGATGCCAGCCATGAAGGTCCCGAAGCCCGTTTTGGGCAAGGACCAAATCTCGACCGCGACAGCACCAGTATCCGGCCCGTACGCGCGGACCAAACCTGGCCTTGCAGGCGGCCCACCGGCCAAAGCGTAAAACTTATAGTCAGGAGCCGTTTGCGTTTTGCGGACAAACCGTGCCCCCAGATCGGTCAGCTGCCAATTTAGCGGCAAACCAGACATATGCGCCCCGCAAACCGCCAATTCAATCTGATCTGAAGGCTTTTCTGGCAAAGCAGCAGGTGTCGGGATTGGATGGGTGGTGGCACCCATCGTGCGTATACAATCGGCCTCAAATCCGCGTGCGACAGTCGCAATCAACGCATCCTGACCCGCACCCGCTAAAAGCGTCACGCTCCCCGGTCTACCATCACTGCGTGCAGCTGTTGGAACCGCAATGCCACACATATCCAATAGGTTCACGAAGTTCGTATATGTGCCGTTGTTTGAATTGGGGGTGACGGGATCAGCCGCCAGATCGGCCACGGTGTAGAAAGTCGGGATTGTTGGCACGCAAAGCAAATCAAGACCTGCCAACATGGGCTCTGCCGCACGCTTCAATTCAGCCAAACGGTACATTCCGCGAAACGCATCTGCGGCCGACATGCTTTCCGCATGGGTGATAATTTGTTTGGTCACTGGATGGATTGCATCTGGATTGGCCTTCAACAGATCTTCGATGACTGTATAACGTTCAGCCACCCATGCGCCCTCATAGAGCATGCGCGCAATCGCATAGAGCGGTTCGAAATTGATGTATTCAATTTCCGCCCCACCCGCCTTCAACAGCGCAACGTCCCGATCAAAGGCCGCCTGTTGGATCGTATCTCCGAAGAATTCGATGGTTGCGGCATCCGGCACGCCGATCCGCAACGGTTTGGTTGGTGCTGCTAACGGCTCATGCGCAAGGGGCTTCGAATAGGCATCCGCCGGATCAAAGCCGCGCGCGACTTCGAAAGCCGCATAGGCATCGTCGACAGTCAGAGCAAAGATTGACACCGTTTCGGTTGATCGGCAGGCCGGCACAACGCCGCTGGCGGATATGGCCCCCAACGTCGGCTTGAGACCGACAATGTTGTTCAAGGCAGCAGGCACCCTGCCAGACCCAGCGGTGTCCGTGCCGAGCGAGAAAGTCACGATGCCGTGGCCAACGATTACGCCAGACCCACCTGAGGAGCCACCCGGCACGATTTCTGGGTCAACCGCATTCAACGGCGCCCCATAAGGCGTGCGGACGCCAACAAGCCCGGTGGCGAATTGGTCAAGGTTGGTTTTGCCGATCATCAGGGCCCCTGCGGCGCGTAAGTTTGCGATGACAAACGCATCATTGTCAGGCGTATACGCATAGGCCGGACAGGCCACCGTTGTCTCAATCCCCGCCACATCAATGTTGTCTTTGGCTGCAAAAGGAATGCCCCAAAGTGGCATATCAGGGTCATAGGCCCCAAGGACTGTCGCCTCTGCGCGCAGGCTTTCGCGATCACGCAGATGGATAAAGATGCCCGGATCATTCACTGTATCCAGACGTGCAAAAATTTCATCAATGACGTCAACAGGGCTGGTGCCCGCAGCATAGGCTTCGCGCAAGGCGTTCAGTGTAAACGGAAGATGGCTAGGCATGGTATTCTCCGGGTCTTGGTATTTAACTTATATTGCGGCGTTGGGGTGGCTTGGGGGCCGCTGCAAGCAAGGCTTTGGTGTAGTCACTTTGAGGATTTGACATCACCTGCTCTGCCGCACCTTGTTCGACGATTTCTCCGTCTTTCATGACGATCACATGATCACAAAGCAGCCTTACGACATGCAAATCGTGGCTGACGAAAAGATAGCTCAAGCCCAGTTTGGCACGCAAATCCACCAAGAGGTTCAAAACGACCGCTTGGATCGACACATCAAGCGCGGCTGTCGGTTCATCCAAAATCAGAAATTTGGGATCAAGTGCTATGGCCCTTGCAATGCCCACACGCGCCTTTTGACCGCCTGACAATTGATGAGGGAACCTATCAAGCAGGGGTAATGGCAGCCCCACAAGCACTGCCAGTTCTTCGATCCGCACGGCCAGCTTTGCACCACGCATCTGCGCCAAGCGCCGCAGCGGTTCCGAGATCGTCTGACGTGCTGTGTGACGTGGATTCAAACTGTCGGTGGCGTCTTGAAAGACCATCTGGATATCGGCACGCCTGCTGTCTTTTGCAAAGCTTCGCGCTGGAACGCGCGCGATGTCGTGCCCGTCAAAAATGATCTGCCCGCTGATCGCGTCCATCAACCGGACCAAAATCTCTGATGTCGTGGATTTGCCGCAGCCGCTTTCGCCCACAAGCCCGACGCATTGGCCTTGGTTGATCGTAAATGAAATGCCCTTCACCGCATGCACGGGGCCGGATTTACCGGTGTAGGTCTTGGTCAGGTCATGGACCTCCAGGATAGGTTGAGCGCTGACCGTCGGGGTTAAATCTTCCCCACGCTCTTGGGGTGGCAGCAAGCTGCGCACAGTTTCTCCTGCACGCGGGGTCGCGTCCACCAGCTTGCGGCTATAGGGGTGCTGCGGATCGCTGAATATCTGAACAGGGTCGCCTTGTTCGACGATCACACCGTCCTTCATCACCAAAATCCGGTCGCAATATTGCGCGGCAAGGCCAAGATCATGGGTAATGAGGATACTGCTCATTTCGCGTTCGCGGATCAGGTCGCGGACGAGGTCCATGACGGCCTTTTGCGTTGTGATATCAAGTCCCGTCGTCGGTTCGTCGGCGATCAGCAGACGTGGGTCACAGGCCAATGCGATTGCGCAGACGATGCGCTGGCACATGCCGCCCGAAAGCTCAAACGGATAGGCATCATAGCGTGCCTCGGCATCTTTGATCTTGACGGCCTCAAGTGCTGCAATCGCTTTGGCACGCGCATCATAACGCGTGGCGCGGGCGTGGTGGCGCAGCACGTCTTCGATCTGGTGCCCAACCTTACGGATCGGATTAAGTGCCGCACGCGGGTTCTGAAAAATCATAGAAATTTCGCGACCACGGATGTCGCGCATATCGCGCTCTGCAGCCCGGCGCAGGTCGATGCCTGAATAGATCGCCTCGCCCGCTTTGATTACCCCACCCGCATCAAGGATGCGCATCAACGCATAAGAAGTCACAGATTTGCCAGAGCCGCTTTCCCCAACAATCCCAAGGATTTCACCCTTGGCCACCTCAAAGCTGATGCCGCGCACGGCGTCAACCTCGCCCCGGCGGGTTTGGAACGAGACGGCAAGGTCCTTAACCGATAGCATCATGCTCATGTCCGTTTCCGTGGATCGACAATATCGCGCAATCCGTCCCCCAGCAGATTGAAGGTGAAGACTGCAATCATCAGCCAAAGACCAGGGAAGACCGCTAACCACCATTCGCCTGAGACGATAAAGTTCGCCCCTTCGGCCACCATGATCCCCCACTCTGCGGTGGGCGGGCTGACGCCCAACCCGATAAACGACAACCCGGCCGCATTCAGGATCGCCCAGCCAAGGTTGAGCGAAACCTGCACCATCATTGGTGGCAAAGCGTTGGGAAAGATGTGCATGGCAAGAACGCGGATATCGGAATTACCGGCAAGCTTGGCCGCCCGTGCAAAGCCTGCATCGCGGCGAATATTAACCTCAGCCCGCACAAGGCGTGCGTAAAAGGGCATATTGATGATCGCAGTAGCGTAAATGATGTTTTCAATCGTGTTCCCCAGCGCCGCAACAATCCCCATCGCGAGTACAAACAATGGAAAAGCCATGATCGTATCAAGGAAGCGATTTAGAATAATGTCCGGCCAACCGCCCCAATAGCCCGCGATACATCCCAAGATGGAGCCAACAACAAACGACAGCGCCACTGCCGCAACAGAGATCGACAGATCTAACCGTGTAGCCACGATCACGCGGCTGAACACGTCACGGCCCACATTGTCGGTCCCAAACCAATGCGTGGCCGAGGGCGGCTGGAGCGCATTGGCGGCTTTGGTCGCCAGCGGATCGTATGGGACCAACGACGGTCCAAAGACGGCCGAGAAAATCAATAGTGCGAACATGCCAAATGCGATCAACGTGACAGGGTTCGCCCGCAGGACGTATAGAACATGATCGAAGTTGCCCCGCGTCTTGGGCGCTGGCTCGTGGGATACTTCAGTCATTTGGAGGAAAATCCGATCCGTGGGTCTATGGCCGTGTAAAGCAGGTCAATCACAAGGTTGAGCGCCACAAACAAAAGGGCCATGGCCAATACAAACCCCTGTACCGCTGCGTAGTCGGATACAACCAAGGCCTCGACCGCATAAGATCCGATACCGGGCCATGCAAAGACCTTTTCCACCAGAACATTCGCTCCCAGCGCAAAGGAAAACACCATGCCAAGGGTTGTAACAACGGGCAGCAAGGCATTGCGAAAGGCATAGCGGTACAAAATAGTTCTGTTGGACAATCCAGCGGCCCGCGCAGTGCGGATGAAGTCCGACGACAGCGCCGTCAGCATTGCCGCCCGCGTCATCCGCGCAATGGGCGCCAGCGTGAATAGCGCAAGTGTGGTTGCAGGCAAGATCAATTGTTTCGCCGCCCCACGCCATGTTTCCCAATCGCCCATCAAGGCCGCGTCAATCAGGTAGAACCCCGTCACATGATCAGGATCAAGGTAGATGAAATCCAACCTACCCAACGGCGAGGGCGCGATCCCTAGCAGGTAATAGAAGATGTAGATCAGCAAAATACCCGTAAAAAAGGTGGGCAACGACACGCCCGCTGTCACGACAACACGGCACAGGTGATCCACCCAAGTGCCCGGACGCGTTGCGGCCAAAACGCCTAGCGGTACGGCGATCACAATGGCCAGAATAAGAGCTGACAAAGTCAATTCCAACGAGGCCGGCAGACGCTTTGCCAGATCAGCAGCGACCGACCGCCCGCTTGAGAGCGATTGGCCAAGGTCACCTTGCAGCAAGTTCCCCACATAGATGAAGAACTGCTGCACCAGCGGTTTGTCCAAACCCATAGCGACACGGGTTTGCTCAATTGATACGGTATCAGCCGCCACCCCTGCAAAATACACCGCTGGATCACCCGGCAACGCCCGCGTCAGCAAAAAGCTGATGATCACGACGCCGATGACAACCGGGATGGATTGGGCCACGCGCAACAGGGTCGCGCGCAGCCGAGGGGAGGAGGCAAGCATCACTTATGCGCGAGTGATTGGACGGACGTCCAACTGCCGATGGAACCAGAATTCATAGCCCTCTGCCCCATTCATCGCGACGTTCAGCGCCGGTTGGTACAGCGGAATACGTGGCAGCTCATCCAGCACGATCTCGAACATGCGCATGATCTTTGGCGCGTATTCCGGATCATCCATTGGCATGTGCAACGTGGCATTCGTCAGCTCTTCGACCTCCTCGTTGCGGTAGTTGGATGAATTGAACAGGTTACCGTCCAGATAGGCCCAGAAGAAATAGTAATCCGGCGTGTTCAGCCAGCCACCGAAGTTCTCAAGGTGCAATGGCAGGCGTTTTTCGACCAGAGCGGCCGTCCGCCAATTGGCACCCGGGATCTTTTCGATGGTGACAGCGATCCCGATCTCGCCAAGAGCCTCTTGGACCAGTAGCGCAGTGGGCTCCATCCAAGACGCGAGGTCCAAGCTGATCGACAATGGCACGTCGAACCCGTCCGCATAGCCAGAGGCGGCCATAAGCTCCTTCGCCTTTTCAATATCGGTATAATACTGCGTCTTGCGCGGCCACGCGATGTCTGTGATCTCTTCCTCACCGCCCCACATGGGCAATCCGCGACCATAGGCTGCAGCCTGGAAGATATCCTCGTACGGGATCGCGTAAGCGATGGCTTTGCGAACATTTGAATCCTGGAACGGCTCAAACGCAAAGTTCGGGTTCAGGCAGTGGATGCAGTTTTCAACGGGGGTCGAGAACACATCAAGCGTATCGGCCAGTTCTGCGGCGTCCTTGTCGGGGATGTCGAATGCGACCTGAACATCGCCCCGTTCCACAAGTGCGCGGCGGGTCGCAGGACTTGGGACTTCGCGGACTACAACACGCTTTAGGGCGGGCAATGGACCACCGACCCAATCGTCATTGCGCTCATAGACAAGCTGTTCACCGGGCGTCCAGCGCGCCACCTTATACGCACCCGTCCCAGCAGGTGTCGTGTGAAGGTATTCCGTCGCCCAAGGATCGTCTTCGGTTGCGTTGGCCAATGCCTCAACCGAGTTAATGATGTAGGGCACAGGTACCGCCAAATCCGGAATCGTGAGCTTGGACGCACGGTCCAGCCTGATCACGAAAGTCTCTTCGTCAACAGCTTCGAATTGGTCAGGACGTTCTAATCCGCCCGCCTTCATCTGAACGGTTGGGAAACCACCTACCGACACGGCGCGATCAAAGGACCATTTGACGTCTTGCGCGGTAACCTTGCGCCCATCCCAGAAAGTCGCGTCTGATTTCAGCTTGAAGGTAAGCGTCAGGCCGTCCTCAGACTCCGTCCAACTTTCGGCAAGCTCTGGCTCAATCACCTCATAATCGTAGGAAAAGCCACCGTCAGGGGTTTGCTTAGTCCCGAAAGACAGCAAGCGATCATAACAGTTGATCCCAACCTGATAAGATGCGCGGCTTGTGCCGGACCGATGCAAATCAAGGCTGTTGATAGTCGCACCGGTCACCACGACCAGCGTGTCTGATCCTTGGGCTGCCGCGGGCATCGCGCGCAGAAATGGTAGAACGGAGGCGCCCGCAGCACCCATCTTTAGAAAATTACGTCTGGAGGTTGTATCGGTCATGTTTCTCTCTCGCTGTTGTCTGTCTTCCTAGGATTCGGCAGTTGGAAAGAGGTTGCGATGGATTACCGCGCACTTCTAATGCTATAAAATCATATATACGTTGCATTTTTTGCATCGTGTTGAGAAAAGGTACATCATTTGAAATACTTAAAGACCTTTGAGCTGATCGAAGCGGTGGTTCGAGCTGGATCAATTAGAAAAGCCGCCGAAGACACCAACCTGACCGCCTCGGCGCTGAACAGGCGGATACAAAACTTCGAGCAGGAATTTGGCTGGCCAATCTTTGAACGACTGCCACGGGGGATGCGGCTGAACCCTGCCGGAGAATTGCTGATGCAGCACATCCGCCTGCAGCGGACCGACTTGGCCCGAGTCCAATCTCAGGTGGCTGATTTGTCAGGGCAAAGGCGCGGACATGTCTCTATTGCGTGTTCGCAGGCACTGCTTCCGTATTTTATTCCAGAACAAATTGCGATCTATCGCGCGGCACACCCCGGCGTCAGCTTTACGGTCAATGTGCGGGACCGGGCGCAAGCCGAGCAAGACCTCGCATCGTTCAGCAGCGACATTGCCCTTGTCTTTGAACCCATCCACCTTGTGGATTTCGAAGTCCTCTATGCACTTCCGCAACCCGTTCACGCCGTCTTCAAACGCGACAGCTTTTTGGCGCAGAAAACCGAATTGCGTCTGCGGGATTGCTTAACCCAGCAACTGGTCTTGCCCTCAACCGCTTACGGTGTACGCCACCTTCTCGACAATGCGGCGGCCCGAAAGGGACATAGCTTGACCCCTATTGTCGAAACCGAGTCATTTGAATTGATCCGCCATTACGTGACCCGCGAGAACGCTGTTGGCTTCCAGATCCCCATTGGATTGAGCACCGAACGGCAGCCGGACATCATGCATTTGCCGTTGTCGGAAAAAGACATCCCAGTAGGGCGTCTTTTGCTTGGCCAAATGAAGGGTCGCGCGCTCCCCTTGGCCTCGTTCAAGTTTGGCCAACAGCTTACTTCAGCGCTGGCGCATTGGGCGGAATAGTCCGGCAACAACTTGTAGAAGAGTGCTGCAAATTTTGCATCATTATGTTGCAAAACTAGCAGACGACAGCATCGCTTTAATCGGTTCATGATGAGCCGAAGGGAATTGGGGCGCTGCATGAGCACGTCCATTCCGATGACGCTACGCCATAGGAGCTTTACCAATGTCACTTAAATCCTTCTCCCGCCGGGGTTTCCTCAAGAGCACCGCTGCCGTTGCTGGTGCAACCGCACTTCCTCAATTTGTGGCCGCTGATGGCCATGCGCCATTGACCGTAGGCTTCATCTATGTCGGCCCAAAGGACGATTTCGGCTATAACCAAGCCCATGCCGAAGGTGCTGCTGCTGTGAAGGCAATGGAAGGCGTTGTTGTTGTCGAGGAAGAAAACGTCGCCGAAACCACCGATGTCCAGAACACCATGGAGTCCATGATTAATTTTGACGATGCAAAACTGCTATTTCCAACTTCATTCGGCTATTTCAACCCGCATGTTCTCGAAACCGCGCCCAAACACCCAGACGTCCGGTTCCAACATGCCGCGGGCCTCTGGTCAGAAGGTATGCCAACAAACGTCGGCTCCTATTTTGGGTATATCGGCATGGGGCAGTACCTGAACGGGATCACAGCCGGGCACGCAACGACCGCCAAAAAGATTGGTTTTGTTGCCGCCAAGCCGATTCCGCAGGTTCTTCTGAACATCAACTCCTTCCTGCTGGGTGCCCGTCAGGTTGACCCTGAGATTACTTGCCAGGTCATCTTTACCGGCGAATGGTCTCTTGCGGTCAAAGAGGCTGAAGCCACAAATGCGTTGGCTGACGCAGGTTGTGATGTGATCACATGCCATGTCGATGGTCCCAAAGTTGTCATGGAAACTGCCGCAGGACGTGATTGTTTTGTCTGCGGTTATCATGCCAACCAAGCGCCCCTTGCTCCGGAAAAATACCTGACTGGAGCCGAATGGAACTGGGCCGGTGTTTACACAGGCATGGTTCAGAGTGTTTTGGATGGGGGCACAATTGACAACTTCGTGCGCGGTGGTTTGGCCGATGGGTTCATCAAGATGTCGCCTTTAGGTCCAGCGGTGTCTGACGCCTCACGCGCTCAGTTTGAAGCCGTGAAAGCCGAAATCATGGCTGGTGGCTTTGCCGCAATCAAAGGCCCGTTGAACGATAACGCAGGTAATGCGCTTTTGGGCGCAGGTGACGCGTTGGTTGAAACTGATATCGCCTTGGAAAGCATGGATTACCTGGTCGAGGGCGTCATAGGCTCAACGTCCTGATTATAAGATCAAGGGGCAGCCATGACGGACCAAACAGTATCGACGCAGCTCGACACACCATCGCCCAATGGGTTTTTGGGGATGCTCGCGCGTCGGTCTGAGGCCGTCATCCTGCCCCTTGCTGCTTTGTTGGTCGGCTTTGCAGTGTTCAGCATCTTCCTGTTGCTACAAGGCAAATCACCGACCGAGTTTTTTGCTCTGACCTACCGCGCGGGCTTTGGCACCGCGTTTTCATGGCAAAACACCCTGTCCCGCACCGCCCCGTTGTTGTTTGCCGCTCTTTGTGTCGCCTTGCCTGCCCGTTTGGGCCTTGTGGTCATTGGCGGTGAAGGCGCCATCGTTTTGGGCGGCGTTGCCGCTGGGGCTATGGGGGCCCTTCTTGCACATAGTTCCGGCCTGATTGCTGTACCAATGATGGTCGCGAGCGCGATGATTGTTGGCGGTCTATGGATCGGAAGCGTTGGGGCTCTGCGCTATTATCGCGGGGTGAATGAAACGATCGCCAGCTTGCTTATGGCTTATATCGCGATCGCCGTGATGAACCACCTTGTTGAGGGCCCGCTGCGTGACCCGGCAAGCCTGAACAAACCTTCAACGGCACCGCTGGCTGACAATTTGCGCGTAGGTGACATCCCTGGCTGGGAGGTCCACTGGGGTCTCGCATTCGGTGTGCTTTGCTGCGTGCTGGCTTGGGGTTTGATCGACAAAACCACATGGGGCTTTGCCGCAAGGATTGCGGGCGGCAATATGCGGGCCGCACAGGTGCAGGGCTTGCCAGTGGGTCGTTTGATCGTCGGCTTCACCGCACTTGGCGGTGCGCTTGCAGGGCTGGCAGGATATTTCGAAGTCACCGCTGTACACGGCGCGGCCAATGCGAGCTTGGCAACGGGATATGGCTACACGGGCATCCTGATCGCCTTTCTTGCGCGCCATAACCCGCTTGCCATTATCCCTGTCGCCATCCTGCTGGCCGGGTTTGAAGCGTCATCAGGCCTGATTCAACGACGCATGGACCTGCCAAATGCCACAACCCTTGTCCTGCAAGGATTTGTCTTCATCTCCATTCTGATGAGCGACACGCTCTATGGCCGATTCAAGGTTTTCGCGCCTGAATGCTGGAGGTCCGCGTAATGGAAGATCTGGGCCTGTGGGTCATCCCCCTCGCGATCTTAGGCGGCGCAATACGCGTCTCGACCCCGTTCTTATTCGTGAGCCTCGGCGAGGTTCTGACCGAACGGTCCGGCCGCATTAACCTTGGGCTGGAAGGCACGTTGGTCTTTGGGGCCATGTCCGCCTACGCCATCGCCTACCTTACTGGATCGCCATGGCTTGGTGTCTTGGCCGCCGCTGCAGGTGGGGCACTTTTCGGGCTGATCCATGGACTGATTTGTTCGCTTCCTCGCGTGAATGACATCGCGGTGGGGATCGCGATGATGATCCTTGGCATGGGCCTCGCCTTCTATTTTGGCAAACCCTACGTGCAGCCAGTGGCTCCTGATTTGCCGTCGATCGGTTTTGGTTGGTGGTCTGACATCCCACAGGTGGAAGCAGCTCTGCGCGTGAATGTGCTGTTCCTGATCGGGGCTGTGCTGGCATTCGCTATGTGGTGGATGTTTCGCGCGACCAAAGTGGGTCTGATCATCCGTGTGGTGGGTGACAGCACTGATGCCGCCCGCGCGATGGGTCTACGACCCACCCTGATCCGCACCTTGGCCACAGCTGCCGGTGGGGCTTTTGCCGGTGTCGGCGGTGCATATCTATCCCTGTTCTATCCTGGCAGCTGGAATGAGGGTATCTCATCTGGTCAAGGCCTGATGGCTGTGGCCCTTGTGATTTTTGCCCGCTGGAATCCCGTCGCATGCTTTGGGGCCGCGCTGCTTTTTGGCGGTGCTGGCGCGCTAGGCCCAACCTTGCAGTCGGTCGGAGTGTCTGAAGGGTACTACCTGTTTTTCGCCGCACCCTACGTGCTGACGCTGGGTGTTCTTATCGCAACCTCCTCACCCACACGCGCCATGACGGGCGCCCCGGGTGAGTTGAGCATTACCAAATAGGAGAGTGACATGAATGGTCTCGGAGGTCTGAACAATTCCCCCAATGGTGTCGTCATCGGTCTGGTGCAACTCAAACTGCCCACCGTCGTCACGCCCGATGATCTGGCCACCCAAACGGACCGCATCGTTGAGATGACAGCAAAGGCGCGCCGCAACATGGGCACGATGGATCTTGTCGTGTTTCCGGAATATGCGCTGCACGGCCTGTCGATGGACATCAATCCCGACATCATGTGCACCATGGACGGCCCCGAAGTTGGGGCTTTCAAGCAAGCCTGCATCGACAATGACATTTGGGGGTGCTTTTCGATCATGGAAAAGAACCCCGGCGGCATGCCTTGGAACACAGGGCTGATTATTGACAATATGGGCGAGGTCAAACTCTACTATCGCAAGATGCACCCTTGGGTCCCGGTCGAACCTTGGGCCCCCGGCGATGGCGGCATTCCGGTGATCGAAGGTCCAAAGGGGTGCAAACTGTCTCTCATCATCTGCCATGACGGCATGTTCCCCGAAATGGCACGTGAGGCGGCCTATAAAGGGGCCGAGATCATGCTGCGCACTGCGGGCTACACCGCGCCGATCCGCGACAGCTGGAAATTCACCAATCAATCCAACGCATTTTGCAACCTGATGGTCACGGCGAATGTCTGCATGTGCGGCTCTGACGGCACATTTGACAGCATGGGTGAAGGGATGATCTGCAACTTTGATGGCAGCATTATTGCGCATGGTACATCTGGCCGCGCGGATGAGATCATCACCTCCGAAGTCCGCCCTGATCTGGTCCGCGAAGCGCGGATCAACTGGGGGGTTGAGAACAATATCTATCAATTCGGCCATCGTGGTTATGTGGCGGTCAAGGGTGGCGCACAGGATTGCCCCTACACCTACATGACTGATCTGGCGGCGGGGCAATATCGCCTGCCATGGGAGGATGAAGTCAAAACCACCGACGGCACCGATTTTGGCTTTCCCGCACCAACCGCCCTCTTCAAAACAACACCTGAGGCCGCCGAATGACCATTCAAGCCGACCCCTACGTGTGGCCCTACAACGGCGATCTGCGCCCAGAGAATACGGCGCTGATCATCATCGACATGCAGACCGACTTTTGCGGCGCTGGCGGCTACGTGGACAAAATGGGTTACGACCTGTCCATGACCCAAGCCCCAATTGCGCCGATTAAGGCGGTGCTGACAGCCATGCGCGCCAAAGGCTACCACATCATCCACACGCGTGAAGGCCACCGCAACGATCTAGCCGATTTGCCCGCCAACAAGCGCTGGCGCAGCCAACAGATTGGCGCGGGGATTGGGGATCCCGGTCCCTGTGGTAAGATCCTTGTACGCGGTGAGGCAGGTTGGGACATCATCCCTGAGCTTTATCCAATTGACGGCGAACCCATCATTGATAAGCCCGGCAAGGGCAGTTTCTACGCGACCGATCTGGAAATGATCCTGCGCACGCGGCGGATCGACAATCTCATCCTGACGGGCATCACCACAGATGTCTGCGTTTCCACGACCATGCGTGAGGGCAATGACCGCGGCTTTGAATGCCTTGTACTATCTGATTGTTGCGGGGCGACCGACAAGGGCAACCATAATGCAGCACTTAAGATGGTCACCATGCAAGGCGGCGTCTTTGGGGCCGTCAGCTATAGCGAAACGCTGCTCAGCTATCTGCCATGACCCAAGGCGCAATCGGCGTTGAAACGCTGCATATGAGGATGAGGTTTGGGGCTTTCACGGCACTGGACGATTGTTCGATCCATATCAAGCCCGGCAGTTTTCACGCGCTGCTAGGCGAGAATGGCGCAGGCAAGTCTACGCTCGTTAAATGCATGATGGGGTTTTACCACGCAACATCGGGCGAAATGCTGGTTAACCGCAAAGAGGCCCGCATCGACGATCCCAAAGCCGCCCACGCGCTCGGCCTTGGGATGGTCTATCAACATTTTACCTTGGTGCCTTCGCTGACCGTTGCAGAAAATCTGGTGATCAGCCGGGAAGACGCGCCTTCCGTGATCGACTGGCGTGCCGAACTTGCCGCCCTGCAAACCTTTATGGAGAAAATGCCGTTCCGGGTGCCTCTGGATCGACCGGTCAGCGCCTTGGCGGCGGGCGAAAAGCAAAAGCTGGAAATCCTAAAACAGCTTTACCTTGGACGGCGTTTTCTGATCCTTGATGAGCCGACTTCGGTTCTGACACCGGACGAAGCAGATGAAATTCTGGGCCATGTCCGCAAGCTTTGCGCAGATGGTGCGATCTCGGTCCTGATGATCACCCACAAGTTCCGCGAAGTGACGGCTTATGCCGATGAAGTCTCGGTCCTGCGTCGAGGTAAACTGGTGGGCAGTGGCAAGGTCAGCGACCTTAGTCACGCCGATATGGCCGCAATGATGATGGGCGATGCAACCTTGGCCACAGCCGCCGAGCGCACCGGCGATGCTGGCGCGCCGATTTTGCAGCTTCAAGAGGCACGCGCGAAAGACCGGTCCGGCCTCAAAGACATCGAAATTACGAATCTAACGGTGCATGCAGGTGAAATCGTCGGGATTGCGGGCATCTCGGGCAATGGCCAAATGGAGCTGATGGAAGTCCTGACCGGACAGAGGCCACTGGAAGGCGGTACAATCCGCGTCAAAGGCGCGCCATACAGTGCCACCCGGCAAGAGGCCCAGACCCACAGCGTCCGCTATCTGCCTGAGGAACCTTTGCAAAACGCCTGCGCGCCGCGCATGTCTGTGGCCGAAAATATCGCCTTTCGCAACTTTGATGGCGCAGGCTTTTGGCTGTCGCCGCGTAAGATGCGCGACCATGCAACCGATCTTGTCGCCGCTTTCAAAGTCAAAACAGCCTCGATCAACAGCCCCATGCAATCCTTGTCCGGGGGCAATGTGCAACGCGCGGTTCTGGCGCGGGAATTGTTGGGCGCGGTTGATCTACTAATTATCTCAAACCCCTGTTTTGGCCTTGATTTTTCAGCCGTCAGCGAAATCCGTGCCCGCATCCTGACCGCACGCAATAGCAACACGGCTGTACTGCTCATGTCGGAAGACCTTGATGAAATCATGGAATTGGCCGACCGGGTGTTGGTGATGTCCGAAGGGCGCATCGCCTATGATACCCCGATTGCACAGGCGGATATCGCCACTATCGCCCATCACATGGGGGGGCATGCCTGATGGTGCAGATTGCAACCGCCCTGCCCTTTGCGTTCGATTTCGATCCCATGACAACCGCTCTCATCGTGATTGACATGCAACGGGACTTTATCGAGCCGGGTGGCTTCGGGGAAACGCTGGGTAATGATGTGTCGCTGCTACAAGCGATTGTGCCAACGACCGCCAAACTGCTGGCACTTTGCCGGACCCATGGTCTGCCCGTTATTCACACCTGCGAATGCCACAAACCCAATCTTTCCGACCTGCCCGATGCCAAGCGTGACCGGGGCAAACCCAGCCTGCGGATCGGTGATCGCGGACCGATGGGCCGCATCTTGGTCGCTGGCGAAGACGGGGCGGATATCATTCCGCAGGTCTATCCGATTGCAGATGAGCTGGTGATCGACAAACCAGGCAAAGGCGCATTCTACGCGACAGGCCTTGCCGATCATCTGGCTCAACGCGGAATAAAGACCCTGATCTTTGCCGGGGTCACAACCGAAGTCTGCGTGCAAACCACGATGCGCGAGGCAAATGATCGCGGCTTTGACAGCCTTCTGATCGAAGACGCCACCGAAAGCTATTTTCCCGCCTTCAAGGCCGCGACGCTCGATATGATCCGCGCGCAAGGCGCCATTGTGGGCTGGACAGCAACCTACGCAGAGCTAGAGGCAGCATTCAATGATTAGCCCCCTGGTTATCAGCGATGTGATCAATACGTGGCAGGATCTGCCATTCGCGCCCTTTCGCAAAGGCGTTGAGGTGCATTACATTAAAGAAGGGTCGCCAGCTTTAGCTATCTTGCGGTACGCGCCGGGTGCCATGGTTCCGCTGCACTTGCATACAGGGCTGGAAACGATCCTTGTTCTCGAAGGAAGCCAATCGGATGAACGTGGCGACTATCCGAAAGGTTCGTTGGTTCTGAACCCAGAAGGCACGTCACATTCCGTCTGGTCCGAGACAGGCTGCGCCGTATTGATCCAGTGGGAACGGCCTGTCAAAATTCTGGGATGATAGGCCGTTAGGCGCGCCAGATCGCTTCATACTTTGCGATAATCTTATGCATACGCTCTGATCCAAAGCTTGGGTCATGCCCGCCATGCACCACAGAAACGTCTAACGCCTTTAGCTTTTCAAAAGTCTTTAGATAGTCGGGAACGCTCATCCCCGGGCCTTCATAAATGAGGGGGCCATCATAGATGGCGTCGGCTCCAAACAGCACGCCGGATGACGCTTCAAAAAGCCCAATGCCACCCGGAGAATGGCCCGGAAGATGCAATACAGAATACTGATGATTGCCCAAATCGACCACGTCACCTTCGTTAAGCAAACCGGTCGCGGGTGCGCCGCGCAAAACATAGGATTTCGGATCGTATCCGGCAAAGGGCAATGCATCGATCAGCAGCTCGTCAATCGGCGGGTAGCCTGCATCAAGGAAGGTCTTCAAAAGCGACGCGGGGATACCCGCCACTCAAGCTGAAGGACAAGGCCGAGAAGCTGGAAGCGCGCAAGGTCGAACTGGCCGAAATGCTGGCAAATGCCGATGAGCCACCGCCCTTGCTGCATCCGAACATGGCGCACGTTTATCAGGATCGAGTCGGCAAACTGTGCGAGAACTTGCAGCGCGAGGAGGACCGCGGACCAGCGGTCGATGTGCTGCGGTCGCTCATAGAGCAGGTGACGCTCATGCCTGACAATGGGGAATTGGCAATCATCCTGCGCGGTGATTTGGGCGCGATCTTGCGCTTTGCGGCAGGAAAGAAAAACCCCGACTTCCTTTCGGAGGCCGAGGCACTAGACAACCTGCTATCGCAGGGATCGTTGGTTGCGGGAGTAGGATTTGAACCTACGACCTTCAGGTTATGAGCCTGACGAGCTACCGGGCTGCTCCATCCCGCGCCAAAAGCGCACCTCAAATTGTAGATATGAGGTGCATCGATAGAGAGATA
>Ga0316205_10002287_pt1 | contig 20404 bp, 14 predicted proteins | sample 3monthpyrite_MG_FD_204941 | JGI IMG/M metagenome (GOLD analysis project Ga0316205, IMG submission 204941) | Microbial mat bacterial communities from mineral coupon in-situ incubated in ocean water Damariscotta River, Maine, United States -... | ecosystem: Environmental > Aquatic > Marine >... | reverse complement strand
CACCTTATTAGCAACTTGGTCTGCCTCTTGCTCAAGGGAAGTGTCCAATTCGGGGTCTTCCAATTTTGCTTGAACATTGGTTGAACCGAAAAACGGTTCTTTGGGAGTATGGGTAGGTGAAAAGAAATCGCCAACGCCCTTTTTAATAAACCTATTTCCAGGATTGGATGTTTCCTTCGTCTTATTTTTTGTTGAAGTTGTCTTCATACTCTGCTCATTGAATGGAAGATACGAAATATGCTGCGCACAACTATGAGTAATTTAACGATACTGACAAAGTATAAGTTGTCCTAAATTTTAAAAGTAATCACAGGCATATTGGCGTGATTAACTAAATCTTCACTAATGCTTCCATTGAAAAAGTGAGCAATCCCTTTACGTCCGTGGGTGCTCATACCCACCAGTTGGGCATTGTTATCACGAGCAAAACCTAGGATGCCTTTTTCCACGGAGGAGTCATTATAAACATTGAGGGTGTAATTTTCAACGCCCATACCTTTAATAAACTTATTCATCATGTCATTGGCTTCCGAAGTTGTTTTAAATCCGCTGGGTGTATTTACGTACAACAGGTGCAACTTGGCGTTCACATCTCTGGCAAAATTTTGAGCCACCGAGAAGGGCTTTTTGCATTCTTCTGAAAAATCGGTAGCGAATACAAAATCGCTAATTTCGAAGTGAGCGTGTTCGTTTTTGATAACCAACACTGGAATGTTAGAGGTGCGCACTACTTTTTCAGTATTACTGCCGATAAACATTTCTTTAAAACCGCTCAAACCGTGGGATCCCATAATGACAAGGTCAATTTCTTTTTCCTGAACAGTTTCTTTGATATCATCGTAAATCTCGCCGTGGCCTATGGCTTGGTGTATTTCAATGTCGTGTAAAAAGGGTTTCTTTAGTAACTTTTCAAATTCATTTTCAGCGAGCCGAATAAAATAGAGAGACTCAGGAAGGGTTCCAGTTTGTCCAACGTCGTTGAGGTGTGACGGCATGTTTAAGGAGTGTTCCAAATAAATGGCACTATCATTTTTACGAGCTAGTTGGGCAGCTACTTTAAGTGCGTTTTCGGCTTGGTTTGAAAAATCGGTGGGAACGAGGATGCGTTTCATGTAAGTTAGATTATCTTCCTTTTAGAAAGGCTGAAATGCAGAAAAGAACAGCAATTATCTCCATTTGCTAGAGATAATGAAAACTCTTTAACCCGAACATAAGCATTAAAATTGGAAGGTTTTTAGCTGTATTAAATTACAAAATTATAATGACACTCAACCATTTTTATAATTTCGAAATTTGTAGTATATTTGCACCGAAATAAAGAGCAAAGAGGTGAGGGGACGGTAAGTCCCCTCTTTTTATAGCCAAAAATGATGCGAGGAAAAGTTATTGAGTTGTTGCAAATTGTATTGGATGAGAATCCTTCTCTATTTTTAATAGACCTTTCAATTACAGGAAATAATCACATAAGAGTAATTATTGACGGAGATGAAGGTGTGAAAGTGGAAGACTGTATGGCGGTGAGCCGAGGTATTGAGCATAATTTGGATCGCGAAGAGGAAGATTTTTCGCTAGAAGTTTTGTCTGCAGGGGTTTCGGAGCCTTTGACCCAAGGACGTCAATACAAGAAAAATTTAGGACGAACCCTTCATATAAAGACGAAGACAGAAACTATTGAAGGGAAATTGACCACAGTAGACGAAGAGAGCGTCACCTTAGAATGGAAAGCCCGGGAACCTAAGCCAGTTGGCAAAGGGAAAATAACCGTAGAAAAGAAGGCCATAGTGCCTTATCAAAATATTGTAGAAGCAAAAGTTATGGTAACATTTAATTAGAATGATATGGAGAATTTAGCGTTGATCGATTCATTTTCAGAATTTAAAGATGATAAACTGATAGACAGAGTAACGCTTATGGCGATACTAGAAGACGTTTTTAGAAATGCTTTAAAGAAGAAATACGGAAGTGACGATAATTTTGATATCATTATCAACCCCGACAAAGGGGATTTAGAAATTTGGAGAAACCGAATTGTAGTAGCCGACGGCGAAGTAGAAGATGAGAATGAAGAAATCTCATTAAGCGAAGCACGTAAAATTGAGGACGATTTTGAGGTAGGTGAGGACGTTTCCGAAGAAGTAAAATTAATTGACTTGGGAAGAAGATCTATTTTGGCATTGCGTCAAAATTTGATTTCGAAAATCCATGAACATGATAATACCAATATATACAAGCACTTTAAGGAATTAGAAGGTGAGATTTACACCGCCGAGGTGCATCACATTCGTCATCGTGCCGTGATCTTGTTGGATGACGACGGAAATGAAATCATCCTTCCAAAGGACAAACAAATTCCGTCCGACTTCTTTAGAAAAGGAGATAACGTTAGAGGGATCATTGAAAGTGTTGAATTAAAAGGAAACAAGCCTGCCATTGTAATGTCGCGTGCTAATCCATTGTTCTTAGAGAAATTATTTGAACAAGAAATTCCGGAAGTTTTTGACGGACTGATTAGTGTTAAGAAAGTGGTGCGTATTCCTGGCGAAAAAGCCAAGGTAGCAGTAGATTCGTATGACGATCGTATTGATCCTGTAGGAGCTTGTGTTGGAATGAAAGGATCTCGTATTCATGGGATTGTACGTGAGTTAGGAAATGAGAATATTGATGTAATTAACTACACCAATAACCTGAACCTATTTATCACTCGTGCTTTGAGCCCAGCGAGAGTTACTTCAATTAAAGTAAATGAAGAAACTAAACGTGCCGAAGTAATTTTGAAGCCTGAAGAGGTTTCTAAAGCGATTGGACGTGGTGGACATAACATCCGTTTGGCTGGACAATTAACAGGTTACGAAATTGACGTGTTAAGAGAAGGAGCTGAAGAAGATGTAGAATTAACCGAATTCTCCGATGAAATTGAAGGATGGGTTATTGAAGAATTCAAAAAAATTGGTTTGGAAACGGCCAAAAGTGTACTCGAGAAGGGAGTGCCATTTTTAGTTTCTAGTACTGATCTTGAAGAGGAAACGATTCAGGAAGTGGTAAATATATTGAAAGAAGAATTCGAGGAGTAGTCGAAAGTTTGATTACATTTACGGTTCAAAAATTGAAAAAGAATAACAGGAAAGCATTTTATGGCTGAAGTAAAAACAATGAGACTTAGTAAGGTATTAAGAGAATTCAACATCTCGCTTGATCGTGCCGTGGAGCATTTAGCTGCTACTGGATACGAGGTTGAGCCACGCCCTACTACCAAAATTAGTGATGCCGAATACCAAGTGCTTTTTGATGAATTTCAAACAGATAAAAGCAAAAAGGTTGCTTCCAAAGAAGTAGGCGAGGAAAAACGCAAGGAGAAAGAAGAGTTGCGTTTGGCACGTGAAAAGGAACAGGAAGAAAAGCAACCGGAACCTCGTGTAATCAAAGCTGAATCTAAACTAGAAGGCCCAAAGAAGGTTGGAAAAATTGATTTGGACGGCGGCAAGACAGCTAAAGAGGAAGTAAAGGAAGAAGCTCCTAAAGAAGAAACTCCAGAGCCCGTTGTGGTAAAGGAAACTCCAGTAGCCGAAGAAAAGCCCAAGAAAAAGAAAGTCGTTAAAGCGAAAGTGGAAGCGCCTGTGAAGGAAGAGGTCAAAGAAGAAGAAGAGGTTAAGGAGGTGGTGAAAATTGAAGAGAAAACCTCAGAGGAGCCTAAAGAAAAAACAGTGGAGGCCGAGGCCGTAGTTGAAGAAAAAACTGAAGAGGTCCAAGAAGAAGTAAAAGAATCAAAACTTGGTTCGGATAAGGTAAAAACACAGTATAAAAAATTAGACGGACCTAATTTTACTGGAAAGAAAATTGACCTTTCACAATTTAAGAAGCCAGAGAAGAAGAAAGAAGTTAAGAAGGGCGATGATAAAGCTGGTGAGAAAAAAGGTCGTAGAAGACGTATAAGTAAAGAGCCTTCTAAAGGAGGTGGAGGTAATGTTCGCGATAACAGAGGAAGAGGAGGCAAAGGCCGTACTCATGTTCCTAAAGAAGAGCCGAGCGAAGAAGAAGTACAAAAACAAGTACGAGAAACACTCGAAAAACTACAGGGGAAATCCTCTAAAGGTAAAGGAGCAAAATATCGTAGAGAGAAAAGAGATACCCACCGTCAAAAAACAGAAGACGAACAAGCACTGCAAGATGCAGAAAGCATGATCCTCAAAGTAACCGAATTTGTTACAGTGAGCGAGGTTGCAACAATGATGAATGTGCCAGTTACCCAAGTAATTTCTGCTTGTATGTCACTAGGAATGATGGTGACAATGAACCAGCGATTGGATGCAGAAACGCTCACAATCGTTGCTGACGAATTTGGATACTCTTTAGAATTTGTAACAGCCGATATTGAAGAAGCTGTTCAAGAAGAGGCCGATGCTCCGGAAGATCTAGAACCACGCGCACCAATTATTACGGTAATGGGACACGTAGATCATGGAAAAACATCCCTACTGGATTACATTCGTGAAGAAAATGTTATTGCCGGGGAATCCGGTGGAATTACACAGCATATTGGAGCCTACGGGGTTCAGTTGGAAAGCGGTCAAAAGATTGCCTTCCTTGATACACCAGGTCACGAAGCGTTTACCGCGATGCGTGCTCGTGGTGCCCAGGTAACCGACCTTGCCATTATTGTAGTGGCAGCAGATGACGACATTATGCCGCAAACCAAAGAGGCCATTTCGCATGCTCAAGCAGCGGGAGTCCCAATTGTTTTTGCGATTAACAAAATAGATAGACCCGCCGCTAATCCAGAGAAGATTAAAGAAGGCCTTGCCGCAATGAACTTATTGGTTGAAGATTGGGGAGGTAAAATACAGTCACACGATATATCGGCCAAAACCGGAGAAGGAGTGAATGAACTGCTTGAAAAAGTATTATTGGAAGCCGAACTATTAGAGCTTCAGGCCAATCCAAACAAGTTGGCAAATGGTACTGTAGTGGAAGCCTTTTTGGACAAGGGGCGTGGATACGTTTCTACCATTTTGGTGCAAGGAGGTACCTTAAATATCGGAGATTACGTATTGGCAGGACAGCATAGCGGAAAAGTAAAAGCGATGCATGATGAGCGTGGCAATAAAATTATAAAAGCAGGACCTTCTACACCAGTTTCTATTCTAGGTTTGGACGGAGCGCCTCAAGCGGGTGATAAGTTTAATGTATTTGAAGACGAACGAGAAGCTAAGGATATTGCTACAAAACGTACGCAACTACAGCGTGAGCAGTCTGTTCGTACGCAGCGTCATATTACGTTGGACGAAATTGGACGTCGTATTGCTTTAGGAGACTTTAAAGAATTGAATATTATTCTTAAAGGTGACGTGGATGGATCTGTAGAAGCATTGACAGATTCCTTCTTAAAATTAACTACGGAAGAGATACAGGTAAATATTATTCACAAAGGTGTTGGTGCGATAACGGAAAGTGACGTGCTACTAGCCTCTGCGTCTGATGCGATTATAATTGGATTTAACGTGCGCCCAATGGGGAATGCTCGTCAAATTGCAGATAAGGAAGAAATCGATATCAGAATGTACTCGATCATCTATGACGCTATCAACGACTTGAAAGATGCCATGGAAGGAATGTTATCTCCAGAAATGAAAGAGGAGATTACAGGTACTGCCGAAATTAGAGAAACCTTTAAGATTTCTAAAGTGGGAACCATTGCAGGTTGTATGGTTACCAATGGTAAGATCTTACGCAACTCAGGTATCCGATTAATCCGTGAGGGAGTGGTTGTATTTACAGGCGAATTGAGCTCGTTGAAACGATTCAAGGATGATGTAAAAGAAGTAGCCAAAGGATACGATTGTGGTCTGCAGGTGAAAAACTACAACGACATCAAAGAAGGCGATATCGTGGAAGGATTCCAAGAGGTAGCTGTAAAGAAAAAATTGAAATAAACTATATTGCTATAAAATTAAAAAAGCGACCCCAAGGGTCGCTTTTTTAGGTTTGGCTTTTGCTTAAATCACTTTTTTGGAAAATTTTCATGTACTATTATTTCTTCAATTTGCCTCACATGTCGCTCGGTATGGGCAGACATAAATAGAAGTACCTGATAGGCATCCACTGTGCCAAATGGGAATGGCTGGGTGCGATTTCTTAAGTCGGCATCCGTGGTTTTGACAAACTCAATGTTGACTGCTCTTTTAGTTTTAAATGCCTCTAAGGTAGCCGCATGAGAACCAAACTTGCCAGTGGGTTCAAATGGTTTTTGAGTTTTCACTTTTTGCGATCTATCCACAATCATCGCAATGAGATCTTTGTCCGAAAGTTTAATTTCTGCGCGGTTTTTGGGATTTGCAGGGGTTTGAAGCAAGCCCTGTATCATTTCAGAAAAAGTCATTTCAGAAATAGTAATATGTTCCAGGCATTCGGCAATGGACCAACTATCTGAGTCACTTTTAAAGTTCAGTTGTTCCTCACTCAAGTTGCGAAGGGCTATTAATAAATGGTCGTGAGAACTATTCATCTCTTCAACCGCTGCTGTTCTCTCTCCTTTGGATAGGCCCCCGCGAACGCCGGTGAAGGCAACTAACGTAAATAGTGAAAGGGTAATGATTAATGTTTTCATAAAATAAGTCATTTAAGGATTATACTTATAAGACGTTTTGGGAAACGAAATAGGGACAAATTTTATAAAAAATTGTATAAAAAAAAGCCCCAATGTTGGGGCTGTATATGTGGTTTGGGAATAGTATTTAACTATTTTTCTTTTTTTTAACGGGCAATACAAAGGCGTCTGGGAAATTTCGATGGATTTCCAATAAGGCGCGATCTGCATTTAAACGAGAGTCAAAACTGCCAACCCATACTTTGTAATTCGGTGTTTCATACTCAATAGATGCAGGCCAGCTATTGGACTTATTTCGATAATTTCTTAATACCGAATTTGCCTTGCTCAAGTTGCCATAATACAACTGAATGGTAAAACCATCACCCAATTTGTTGTCTTTTTCCATCGATTTTTTTAATTCCAATAATTGGACAATTTTTGCATCTTGATTTACCGTTAGGGTTCCAGACTGAGCGAATGTCATTTCCGAAGTAAAAAGAGCGAACAGGCATAAAATCAATAGGATAGTAGGGCTTTTTAATTTCATCGTTTAATAGCTTTAGTGCAAATGTAAACCTTAATAACTTTTACAACTGCAATTTTATTATTTAGAATTAGTATAAATTAGTTATTAACACTTTATTTGGATTTCGAAAATCGACTTTATGATGTACTTTTGCACAGTTATTTGAGGCACGTAAAAAATGTTCGAAAACATAAACTTTTATAACCAATTGCGTGCCAAACTTATGGACAATAATATAACCGATCGTATGGAAAAGGTGAGTTACCGGAATCTACCCTCTCAATTGTCACTTGTTTTGTTAGCCTTCGTGCTAGCGTTTTCAGTTTCTAATAGCACATTTGCCACAAATACTGTTTTACCAACCCAAGCCGTTGATACGGTTAAAGGGGAAGCTTTGTTTAGAGCGAATTGTGCCTCATGTCACCAATTGTATAAGAAAAGAACAGGCCCAGCTTTATTTGGAGTTGGAGATAAATACGAGCGTGAGTGGTTGTACAAATGGATTAGAAATAGTCAGGACTTAGTAAAAGCGGGAGATGCTCAGGCTGTAAAGATATTTGAAGAGTATAAGGGATCGGTAATGACCCCTAATGAAGGTTTGACCAATGAGGATATTGACAATATAATTGCTTATACCTACACTCCGAAAAAGGTGCTGCCGCCCGATGAAACTCCGGGAATTGTTAATCCGGAACCATCTGGTATCTCTACCAATATTATCCTGGGAATTCTTGCATTAGTATTTTTAATGTTAGTTGTATTGTTAGTATTAGTCAACAAAACATTAAGAAGTTTTGCAGGACAACAAGGTATTGAGATTGAAGAACCAGAAGCGCGCGCTCCTATTTGGAAAGCATTTGTTCAGAATCAATTTTTGGTATTTGTAATGGCCATCTTTTTACTGCTTTCGGCTGGATACTATATGTACGGCTACTTTATGCAGGTAGGTATTGACCAAGGTTATGCGCCTGTACAGGAGATTCATTATTCACACCGAATTCACGCTGGTGATAATCAGATAGACTGTAACTACTGTCACAGTTCAGCAAGAAAGAGTAAAACCTCTGGAATTCCATCTCTGAATGTATGTATGAACTGTCACAAGACTATTTCTGAAGTAGCTCCTGAAACTTTAGCAGAAGGTACTAATGAGTATGGCGTAGATTACAATAATGAAATTAAAAAATTATATGCGGCCGTAGGTTGGGATGATGATGCCCAAGCTTATACAGGTGAAGAGAAACCTGTTAAATGGACGCGTATTCACAATCTTCCCGATTTTGCTTATTTCAACCACTCGCAACACGTTACCGTTGCAGGAGTTGAATGTCAGACATGTCACGGTCCTATTGAAGAAATGGAAATTGTTGAGCAGTTCGCTCCTTTGACCATGGGATGGTGTATTGACTGTCACCGAACGACGAATGTGCAGATGGAAGGGAATGAATACTATGAACAAATCCATGCAGAGCTTGCCAAGAAATATGGAAAGGACAAATTGACGATTGCTCAATTAGGTGGACTTGAATGTGGTAAGTGTCATTATTAAGAAAGAATAGAAAAGTAAACCGTCCTTGTATTATTTCTGAATTAAAAGAAGATATAAGGCAAATTGAAAAATTTTAGAATTACGAGTTACGAGTTTGGACGGAAGCAAACTGAAATCTGAAAACGTAAATCAAAAATCGTAAATAAAGAATATGGCATCAAACAAGAAATACTGGAAAAGTGTTGAAGAGCTAAACGAAAATAGCTCTATTGTTGAGACGCTACAACAAAATGAATTTGTAGAGCCCATTCCAACCGATGAGTTTTTGGGCGACAAAGACACGTTGGAAGCATCTTCGACTACACGTCGCGATTTCTTAAAATACGTTGGATTTACCACCGCAGCCGCATCATTGGCAGCCTGTGAAGGGCCGGTAATTAAATCCATTCCTTACGTGGTAGCACCGGACGAAATTATTCCTGGTGTTGCGAACTATTATGCGACTACGATTGCTAATGGATTCGATTTTGCCAATGTTTTGGTGAAAACACGTGAAGGTCGACCTATCAAAATTGAACGTAACGATTTGGCCAAGAATGGCGGGAGTGTAAATGCTCGTGTTCACGCTTCGGTATTGTCTATGTATGACACCAATCGTTTATCGGGCCCTAAAGTAGGTGGTGAGTTAGTTTCTTGGGATGACCTTGAAACTGGATTTACGTCTAAAATGGATGCGATGACAGGCCAAGATATTGTTTTGTTAACCCAAACATTCGCTAGCCCGTCTACTTCAAAATTAATTGCAGATTTCCAAACCAAATATCCTAACGTTCGTCACGTAATTTACGATACGGTTTCTTCTTCCGAAGCATTGGATGCTTTCCAAGCTAAATATGGAGTAAGAGCATTGGCCGATTACGATTTCTCTAAAGCAGAGGTGATTGTTTCTGTTGGAGCCGATTTCCTTGGAGACTGGCAAGGTGGTGGATATGAAGCAGGATATGCGCAAGGTCGAATTCCGAAGCATGGAAAAATGTCCAAGCATATTCAGTTTGAATCGAATATGACACTTTCTGGAGCAAACGCTGATACGCGTATACCATGTACCTACGAAGATCAACAAAAGATTGTTGCTGCTTTAACAGGTGGAAGTGCTTCAGGATTACCTGAACATCTTACCGCTGCTGTAAATAAGGCGAAGGCCCATTTAAAGAAAGCAGGTAATAAAGGTGTTGTGATTTCTGGATTGCAAAATGTAGCTGTGCAAACCGCAGTGCTTAATTGTAATGAAGGAAGTGAAGTAATGGATACAGATCATCCAAAAATGATCGCCATGGGTAGTACTTCAGAAGTAAGTAATGTAATGAACGGCGTTATAAGCGGAAGTGTAAAAGGTTTGATTACAGTAGGTGTAAATCCAGTGTACTCTTTCCCAAATGCAGCCTTCGCCGAAGCATATAACAACTTAGATCTTTCGTTGGCCTTTGCCATGAAAGAAGATGAAACGGCTTCTTTAGCAAATATGGTTGCTGCAACTCCTCACTATTTAGAGTCTTGGGGTGACGTGCAATTGAAGAAAGGAAGCTTTAGTTTGGTGCAACCTACCATTCGTCCATTATTCGATACGATGCAATTTCAAGATTGCTTGGTAAAATGGACAGCTAATGGAGACTCGTACTACAACTATATTAAAGATATGTGGTCATCTACCATTTTGGCAGACGGAGGTTCTTGGAACCAAGCGTTGCATGATGGTGTGATCGAAAGTGCTGTTTCAGTAACGACAGATTCAGATACAACGGGTGCTATTGAAGGGTCTACTTCAAACAGCGCACTCTCTGCTTCTATACAGGGTGGAGGTTTAGAATTGACCTTATATACCAAAACAGGTATGGGTGATGGACAGCAAGCGAACAACCCATGGTTGCAAGAATTGCCAGATCCATTAACAAGAACTTCTTGGGATAACTATCTTACCATGTCTGAAGCAGATGCTGAAGAACAAGGGCTATTGCTTCCTGAAAGTGATAGAAATGACGCCAATGGAGGTCTTAATGGAGCCTATTGTAATGTAATAATGGGCGACGTAGTTGTTGAGAATGTACCTGTGTTAGTTCAGCCGGGTCAAGCAAGAGGAACTGTTGGCCTTTCCTTAGGTTATGGAAGAACAGCTGCTGTTCAAGCGGAAATGCAAACAGGAGTAAATGCTTATCCTTTATATAACAACTTTAATGCAAATCAGAAGGTAACTTTAGAAAAAGTGGCTGGAATGCATGAGTTTGCTTGTGTTCAATTACAAAATACAATGATGGGTCGCGATATTATTCGTGAGACCACCTTAGAAATATTCAATACAAAAGATGTTCACGAATGGAATGAAGTTCCACAAGTATCTAAAGATCACGTGGAAATTCCAGTGACTTCTCCAGATGCTGACCTTTGGGATTCATTTGACCGTTCTGTTGGGCATCACTTTAATCTATCCATCGATTTAAATGCATGTACTGGTTGCGGTACTTGTGTGGTGGCTTGTAGTTCTGAAAACAACGTCCCCGTTGTTGGTAAAACGGAGATTAGAAAGAGTAGAAGTATGCACTGGTTGCGTATTGACAGATATTACTCTTCAGAGGATACTTTTAAAGAAGACCAAACTAAGAAAGATGAGTTCTCTGGATTATGGGGAGATAAAGGTTCCTTAGGTGGTTTTGGTGAATTGGAAGTTTCAGCTGCCAATCCTCAGGTTTCCTTTCAACCATTAATGTGTCAGCATTGTAACCATGCTCCTTGTGAGACGGTTTGTCCAGTTGCTGCAACATCTCACGGTCGTCAAGGTCAAAACCATATGGCATATAACCGTTGTGTGGGTACTCGTTACTGTGCAAACAACTGTCCTTATAAAGTACGTCGTTTCAACTGGTTCCTTTACGCTGAAAATGATGAGTTCGATTACAACATGAACAACGATTTAGGTCGTATGGTATTAAACCCAGATGTAGTTGTTCGTTCGAGAGGGGTGATGGAGAAATGCTCTATGTGTATTCAAATGACTCAAAAAACTATTTTGGATGCTAAGCGTGATGGACGTGTTGTAGCAAAAGATGAATTTAAGACAGCTTGTTCCGCAGCTTGTGAAACAGGAGCTATTAAGTTTGGTGATATTAATAATCACGATAACGAAATATTTGATTTGAAAAATGACAAACGCGGGTACCATCTATTGGAAGCGGTAGGTACAAAACCAAATGTAGTTTACCAGGCCCAAGTGAGAAATACTAGTGAAGCATAATATTATAACTAAGTAACAGAAAATATAGATATGGCGTCGCATTACGAAGCACCTATTAGAACACCCTTAGTTACAGGGGATAAATCCTACCACGACGTAACCGTGGATGTGGCCGCTCCCGTAGAAGGAAAAGCGAATAAATCATGGTGGATTGTTTTCACCATTGCTTTGGTAGCTTTTTTATGGGGAATTGGATGTATCATTTACACCATTTCCACGGGAATTGGAGTTTGGGGATTAAACCCAACCGTAAACTGGGCATGGGATATTACTAACTTTGTTTGGTGGGTAGGAATTGGTCACGCGGGAACACTGATTTCGGCAGTACTATTGTTATTCCGTCAAAAATGGAGAATGGCTATTAACCGTTCTGCGGAGGCGATGACTATTTTCTCTGTAATTCAGGCGGGATTGTTTCCAATTATTCACATGGGTCGTCCTTGGTTGGCCTATTGGGTATTACCTATTCCAAACCAATTTGGTTCTTTATGGGTAAACTTTAACTCACCCTTACTTTGGGATGTATTTGCCATCTCAACGTATCTATCTGTATCCTTAGTATTTTGGTGGACTGGTTTGTTACCTGATTTCGCGATGATTCGTGACCGAGCGGTTAGACCATTTACAAAAAGAATTTATAGCATTCTATCTTTTGGATGGAGTGGACGCGCAAAAGACTGGCAACGTTTTGAAGAAGTATCATTAGTACTCGCTGGTTTAGCTACTCCTTTAGTACTTTCGGTACACACCATTGTATCCTTTGACTTTGCTACGTCGGTAATTCCTGGATGGCACACCACGATTTTCCCACCTTATTTTGTTGCTGGAGCGGTATTCTCAGGGTTTGCTATGGTAAACACCCTTCTTATTATCATGAGGAAGGTGTCCAACTTAGAAAATTATATCACCATTCAACATATCGAATTGATGAATATCGTAATCATGATTACGGGATCGATTGTTGGAGTCGCTTACCTTACTGAATTATTCATTGCATGGTATTCTGGAGTGGAGTACGAACAATATGCCTTCCTTAACCGTGCGACAGGACCTTATTGGTGGGCCTACTGGTCCATGATGACCTGTAACGTATTCTCACCGCAGTTCATGTGGTTCCCGAAATTGAGAAGAAGTATAATGTTCTCCTTCATTATTTCGATTGTTGTAAACATTGGAATGTGGTTTGAACGTTTCGTGATTATTGTTACTTCATTGCACCGTGATTATCTTCCATCTTCTTGGACGATGTTCTCACCAACCTTTGTAGACATTGGAATTTTCATCGGAACCATAGGATTCTTCTTTGTATTATTCTTGTTATACTCGAGAACCTTCCCGGTAATTGCGCAGGCAGAAGTGAAATCTATCCTGAAAGCCTCAGGTAGTTTTCATAAAAAATTAAGAGCGACTCAAGGCGATGATGCAAAGCATTATGTGATGCCAGAAGGTAGCGTTGCCATTTCTTCTTCGGAAGTAATTGATGCTGTCGAAACTGGTGCGGACGATGCTAGCGATAAAGCAAGTAACTTGTTGAGTAGCTTAGGAACTTTTGATCCTAGTACACAAACGGCAGACGACTTGAAAAGAATTAGTGGAGTTGGTCCTAAAATGGAGCAGAAGCTACACGAATTGGGCATTTTTACTTTCGAACAAGTAAGTAAAATGACTGATATCGAATACGATTTATTAGACAGCATTACCGGAGAATTCCCAGGAAGAGCAAAACGCGATGACTGGGCTGGACAAGCTGATAAACTTAAAAATAGTTAACGTATGGCATCGAAAGTAATTCACGCTATCTATACCGACGACGATATCCTAATGAACGCTGTGAAGGCGGTTCGTGGGGAGCATTATCATATTGAAGAGGTATACACACCGTTTCCAGTTCACGGGCTCGATAAAGCAATGGGCTTAGAAGATACGCGTATCGCCATCTGTTCTTTCATGTATGGGTTGGTAGGACTTGCCGTTTCAATCATAATGATGAATTACATCATGATTTCTGATTGGCCTCAAGATATTGGTGGTAAACCAAGTTTCAGTTATATTGAAAACATGCCGGCTTTTGTGCCCATTATGTTCGAGATGACTGTATTTTTTGCTGCTCACTTGATGGTAATTACCTTCTACATGAGAAGTAAATTATGGCCATTTAAGAAAGCTGAAAATCCCGATGTGCGTACCACAGACGATCATTTCCTAATGGCAATTGACACTGGGAATCACGACGTAGATAAAGTATCTCAATTTTTAACCGATACAGGAGCTATAGAAATTAGTTTAATCGATAAAGAAGACGATCACTAAGATGAGAGGAATTAAAAATATAGGTTTGGTTTTGGTTGTATCCATGGTTATGGTTTCTTGCTTTGACAATGGAAAGCCCAACTACCAGTACATGCCTAATATGTATGAGCCCGTAGGTTATGAAACCTATGGAGAATATGAGGTTTTCCCAGGACAACAAGAGGCTATGTTGCCCGCTGAAGGTACCATTCCACGTGGTTGGCAGCCTTATGATTATGCGAACACCACAGAAGGATTGAATTTGGCTAAAACCGAATTGAAGAACCCAGTTCCTGTGACTGAAGAGAGCCTTTCAGAAGGAAAAAAATTGTATGATATTTATTGTGCATTATGCCATGGTAAAAATGGAGATGGGCAAGGAATTTTAATGACGCGAGGTAAAATATTAGGAGTACCTGGATATGCGGATGATAATCGTGTTATTACTGAAGGCGGTGTGTATCATGTACAAATGTTTGGTTTAAACAGCATGGGATCCTATGCTTCTCAAACGAACGAATTGGAACGTTGGCAGATTACACAATATATAATGAACCTGAAAGCGACACTGGAAGGAACACCGTTGTTGACGCCAAATGCTGAGACTAATTCGGTTGATACGATAGCCGATGCAATATCAGTCGCAACAATGCTAAACGAAGAGAACACTTCTGAAGAGAATACTTCCGAAGAACAACACTAACTAAAGAATTAAGAGAATAGCAAAGATATGTATACGCTACCCAAGAAGTTAAAACTGTTTGCAATCATTTTTATGGTGGTTGGTGCCATTGGGATGATTTCTGGATTCCTTTCTGCGCCTAGTACTACAGAAGAGGTAAAGGAATTGTTAGCCAGTAAAGATGATCACGGAGGAGGCCATGAAACGGCTACTGACGACCATGGCGAGGCCAAAGAGGCTCACGGTGGAGATCATGGTGAAAATGCTGCTCACGGAAGTGAGGAGGAACACCTAGAGCATGTATTACACCAACTACAAAACAGACCTTGGTCTGCGGTGTATATTGCTTCATTCTTTTTCTTTATGATCGCGTTAGGAGCTCTGGCTTTTTATGCCATACAGCATGCAGCCCAAGCGGGTTGGTCACCAGTGCTATTTAGAGTGATGGAAGGAATAACGGCCTACTTGCCGGTAGGATCCATTATCATGTTAATTTTATTAGCCTTGTCTGTAACGCACGTAAACCATATTTTTCACTGGATGGATCCAATATTAGTAGATCCTGACCCGGAAAATACCAAGTTCGATAAATTAATTGCTGGTAAACAAGGTTGGTTGAATACCACTGGATTTATGATTCGTGCGGTTATCTACCTATTGGGATATAACTTATATCGTCACTTCTCGAGAAAGTGGTTACGCAACCAAGATGATTCTAATGATACAAAATGGTTCAAAAAGAACTTTAAGCTGTCCGCAGGATTCTTAGTATTCTTTATTTATACTGAATCAATGATGTCTTGGGATTGGTTAATGAGTTTCGATCCGCACTGGTTCTCGACATTATATGGATGGTATGTATTTGCTGGTATGATGGTTTGTGCCATTACTGTAATTGCAATGGTTGCCATTTTCTTAAAGTCACAAGGGCACTTGGAATTTGTGAACGACAGTCATATTCATGATTTAGCGAAGTTTATGTTTGCCTTCAGTATTTTCTGGACCTATTTATGGTTCTCTCAGTTCATGCTTATCTGGTATGCAAACATCCCGGAAGAGGTTACCTATTTTGTCACAAGGATAGAAGATTATAATTTGCCGTTCTTCGGAATGGTCGCAATGAACTTTATATTCCCAGTATTGTTGTTAATGAATAGTGATTACAAGCGAGTGAACTGGTTTGTAGTGATGGCGGGAATTGTAATACTAGCTGGACACTATATTGATATATTTAATTTAGTGATGCCAGCGACCGTAGGAACATCATGGTATATTGGGGTTCCGGAAATTGGATCGCTTTTATTCTTCTTTGGACTGTTTGTCTTTGTTGTATTTAATGCATTGACCAAAGCGCCATTATTGGCCAAAGGAAGTCCGTTTATCAAGGAGAGTAAGCATTTTCATTATTAATAAATTAAAGAAGAAAGATAACGATGACCGCATTTTTAGTTGTATTAGTAATCATACTTTTTGGAGTTGCCGTTTTGCAGATGGGTAAGATATTTAAATTATCTAAAACCAAAGACGAAGAAGGTACTTCCGAAGTAGCTAACGATAAAGACAATAACATCCATGGATGGTTGTCATTAATGTTCGTGCTTTTTATCTATGGAATATGCATTTTTTCCTTTTGGAAATACGGAAATGTATTGTTGCCAGAATCTGCATCCGAACACGGAGTTGAGATTGATCAGTTATGGTTTATTTCCATGGCTCTTATTTTTGTTGTTGGAATCATCACCCAGTGGTTGCTGTATTTTTTCACGTTCAAATACCGTGGAAGAAAAGGGCAAAGAGCTGTATTCTATGCCGACAATGATAAACTGGAGTTCATTTGGACCATTATACCAGTAATCGTACTGGCTGGTTTAATTATCTACGGATTATTTACTTGGACGGATATCATGAACATCAATGACGAGGATGACCCTATGGTGGTGGAGCTATACGCCTACCAATTCGACTGGAGAGCCCGTTATAGCGGAAATGATAACACCCTTGGAGAGGCTAACATACGATTAATTGAGGGTGCTAATACTTTGGGAGTTGATACTTCAGACCCGAATGCTCAGGATGATATTGTTGTGAATGAACTACACCTACCCAAAGGAAGAAAGATTATATTCAAAATGCGCTCACAGGATGTATTGCACTCTGCTTATATGCCTCATTTCCGTGCGCAAATGAATTGTGTGCCGGGTATGATCACTCAATTCTCTTTTACACCTAGTATGACCACACTTGAGATGCGAGAGAATGATGAGATTATAGACAAAGTAGAGCGAATTAACAAGATTAGAACGGATAAAAGCAAAGAGTTAATTGCTAAGCAAGAAGAGGCATTAGAGCCTTATGAGTTTGATTATATGCTGCTTTGTAATAAAATTTGTGGTGTTAATCACTACAATATGCAAATGAAAATAGTTGTTGAAACACAAGAAGAGTATGACGCTTGGATAGCCGAACAAGCTACAATAGCCCAAACTCTCAACAAATAATAAAATAGCTTAATAAGATATGTCAGCACACGCACACGACCACGCAGAAGATCACCACGATGATCATGGACATCATCACAAAGAGACTTTTATAACTAAATATATATTTAGTCAAGACCATAAAATGATCTCTAAGCAATACCTCATTACAGGTTTGTTCATGGGGATTATTGGTATCGCTATGTCGCTTCTTTTTAGAATGCAGTTGGCATGGCCTGATGTTGAGTTTACTATCTACGAAGTTTTACTTGGAAAATGGGGAGAAGGTGGCGTCATGGATCCAAACGTTTATTTGGCGTTAGTTACTATTCACGGGACCATTATGGTTTTCTTTGTATTGACAGCTGGATTGAGCGGAACCTTTAGTAATCTATTAATTCCTTTACAAATTGGAGCACGTGATATGGCTTCAGGTTTCTTGAACATGCTCTCGTATTGGATGTTCTTTTTATCTAGTATTATTATGGTATTGTCTTTATTTGTCGAAGCAGGTCCTGCATCGGTTGGATGGACCATTTACCCTCCATTAAGTGCCCTGCCTCAGGCAATGCCTGGTTCTGGTACTGGAATGACACTATGGTTGGTTTCTATGGCAATCTTCATTGCCTCTTCATTACTAGGATCACTTAACTATATCGTAACTGTAATTAACCTACGTACCAAAGGGATGTCTATGACCAGACTTCCATTAACTATTTGGGCTTTCTTTATCACTGCAGTAATTGGAGTAGTTTCTTTCCCTGTTTTATTATCAGCAGCCTTGTTGTTGATTATGGATAGAGGATTTGGGACTTCGTTCTTCCTTTCAGATATTTATATTGCTGGAGAAGCCTTGCACAATCAAGGGGGTTCTCCCGTGTTGTTTGAACACTTGTTTTGGTTCCTTGGACACCCGGAAGTATATATTGTATTATTACCGGCCTTGGGAATCACTTCAGAAATTATAGCAACCAATTCGCGTAAGCCTATTTTTGGGTATAGGGCAATGGTCGCATCGATCTTAGCGATAGCATTCCTTTCAACAATTGTATGGGGACACCATATGTTTATCTCAGGGATGAACCCGTTCTTAGGGTCCGTATTTACATTTACAACCTTGTTAATTGCCATACCGTCTGCGGTAAAAGCATTTAACTATATAACAACGCTGTGGAAAGGAAACCTGCAACTCAATCCGGCAATGTTATTTTCAATTGGTCTGGTGTCTACCTTTATTACGGGTGGTCTAACAGGAATATTATTGGGAGATAGTGCCTTGGATATTAACGTTCACGATACCTATTTCGTAGTAGCTCACTTCCACTTGGTAATGGGTATTTCGGCCTTGTATGGTTTATTTGCTGGAGTCTATCATTGGTTCCCGAAAATGTTCCAATCGAGGATGATGAATAAAAATCTCGGGTATATACACTTCTGGATAACTGCTATTGGTGCCTATGGAGTATTCTTCCCGATGCACTTTATTGGAATGGCTGGTCTTCCAAGACGTTATTACACCAACACTGAATTCCCATATTTTGACGATTTGACCGATGTGAATAAAGTGATTACCATGTTCGCATTTTTCGCTGCGGCTGGACAATTAGTGTTCTTATATAACTTTGTGTCTTCAATGTTCTACGGTAAGAAAGGACCACAAAATCCATGGAAGTCGAATACGATGGAATGGACGGCGCCTATCAAGCACATGCACGGAAACTGGGATGGACCTATTCCTCACGTATATCGTTGGGCATATGACTATAGCAAATTGAACATGGACGAAAGTGATTACGTAGTGCCTGGACAGGATTACGCACCTCAAACTTTACCACTTCAGGATAATGAAGAGGAGATGGATCACTAGACATTTCTAAATAATATTGAAAAACCCTTCCTAGTTCTTAGGAAGGGTTTTTTGTTATATTTACCATCCATCACAAACAATTCATGGAGACTTTAAAAAAAATAATTCATTATTTCCCGAAAGCCATTGCTGGTAAGGAGCTTGAATTTACTTCAGGAAGCATTCGGAAAGCTGTGTTTTTATTATCGGTTCCCATGGTATTGGAAATGATGATGGAATCTATCTTTTTCCTGGTGGATGCCTATTTTGTTTCAAGCCTAGGTGCAAATGCCATTGCCACGGTGGGACTCACCGAGTCTGTCGTGACCTTGGTGTATGCGATAGCTATCGGATTGAGTATGGGGGTCACCGCCATTGTTGCTAGACGGATTGGTGAAAAAGATATTCCTGGTGCTTCGCAGACTGCAGTACAATGTATTATTCTGGGTATTGCTGTTGCTATGGGAATAAGTGTCATCGGTATTTTGTTTCCAGAAGAGATTCTGTCTTTAATGGGAGGGGAGCCAGATTTAATTGCAGAAGGTGCTGGATATACACAAATACTATTGGGCGGTAATGTGACCATTATGTTGCTGTTCTTAATCAATGCTATTTTCAGAGGAGCTGGCGACGCGTCCGTGGCCATGAAGGTCCTTATTTTTTCAAACTTGCTCAACATCATATTAGACCCAATACTCATTTTTGGTTGGGGACCAATTCCTGCCTATGGGGTAAAGGGGGCTGCGATCGCCACAACCATTGGAAGAGGAAGTGCTGTACTATTACAGTTACTCATACTGTTTATGGGGTGGAGTAAGATCAAGGTTGGTCTCAAAGATGTTGTCCTTCGTGCGAAGGTTATGGTTAACCTAATCAAAGTATCTTTAGGCGGGATTGGACAATTTATCATTGGAACTTCCAGCTGGGTCTTTTTAATGCGCATTATGGCCGAATTCGGCAGTGAAGTGTTGGCAGGTTATACCATCGCCATTCGGGTGCTTATGTTTACACTCATGCCTTCTTGGGGAATGAGTAATGCTGCTGCCACACTGGTCGGTCAGAATTTAGGAGCAGGAAAGCCAAAACGAGCTGAATCCTCCGTTTGGAAAACTGGGAAATACAATGCCTGGTTCATGGTGGTTGTATCACTCTTCTATTTATTCTTTGCCGAATTTATTCTGAAAATATTCAGTGATGATCCTGAAGTAATAGAAAATGGGGCCTTA
>Ga0316205_10002286_pt1 | contig 20433 bp, 13 predicted proteins | sample 3monthpyrite_MG_FD_204941 | JGI IMG/M metagenome (GOLD analysis project Ga0316205, IMG submission 204941) | Microbial mat bacterial communities from mineral coupon in-situ incubated in ocean water Damariscotta River, Maine, United States -... | ecosystem: Environmental > Aquatic > Marine >... | reverse complement strand
GCATTAAAGAAGATTCTAACCGATCATGTTTAGCCACCTTAAAGTATTTAACAACTTTGAGGTGGTTTTTTAAGTATATTTGTTAGATAAACTTGATTATTATGCTAAAAAAAATGCTCCTACTTGCTGTTGTTATACTTTGTAACACATTAGTTTACGGTCAAAAAAAAGAAAAAATTAAAGGCGACAGAAATGTAACCGCCAGAGAAACCCCAATCAACTCGTTTAATAAGATCGTAGTTGGTGAAAATTTTAATATCGATATTATTGTTGGCAACGAAGCTTCTGTTTTTGTAGAAACAGATGACAATTTACATGACATTATAAAGTTTAATGTTGCTGACAGCACGCTTAGTTTTCAGACAATTAAAAAAATAACTTCGAGCAAAAAACTTAGTATTAAAGTTGTTTACACCAACACTTTGAAATCTATTGAAACTATAGAAAGCGGAGAAATAAGCTCACTTACCTCTATTAATTTAGATAATTTAGAATTAAAGAACTCTGGAACATCAAGAGCCTTTCTTAATATTAAATCTAAAAACTTAAAATTTACCGCTAGTAATCGTGCAAGAGTAAAGCTAAATCTCACGTCAACTTTGGCCAATATAGTATTAAGCGAGAACAGCAAACTAGATATGCTTATTAATGCAGATAGTTTACAATTAGATTCCTACCAACAAGCGGACGTAAAGGTTAGAGGAACTCTAGAGCAGTTGAATATTAGAGCAGATAATTCCTCAAATATTGTTGGTAAAGATTTAACCGTTAAATCTTGTGAGTTATTATGTGAAGGCAGTAGCGATGTGGCTGTACAAGTCACTGAAAGTTTATCAATAGACGCTTCTGGAAGCGGTGAAGTGTATATTTATGCCAATCCTAAAATTACAATTAACAAATTTGCTGACACAGCAAAACTTCATAAAAAGGAATTGAAACAGTAATTAAAAAAAAGTAATTATTCTCATAGACTTATAACTTTTCAGTAAAATGCTTCAAGTTATTGAATACATTACTTTCCAAAGTTAAATCTTCCCTTAACCAAGTATGCAAATGTCCCAAGTAGGTCATTCCTAAATAATTTGCACTTTCTTTAAACGGCATTTCAAAGCCTTCAATATATTCGGCATCAGATCCACAACTTATCACTCCCATTTGTTTGCCTTTAAGTTTTCTGCCTATTTCTTTATTGCCTTCAAATAGCAAATCAGAAATTCTATCAAAAAAAGTTTTTACCTGCGCACTCATGGTGTACCAATAAATTGGAGTAGCAAAAATGATGGTGTTATAGGTAATCACTTTCTCCATGACCTTAAAGAAATCATCATCTTTATTTTTAAATTCATAATCAAAATACCCAATGTTGTAAGCATTCAAATCAATGATATCAATATCATTTTTTAATTCTACTAATTTGTCCAACACTTTTCTGGTATTTCCAAAAGATCTTGAACTCCCAAAAATAACAACTGTTTTATTTTTCATATACTAACAAAAAGCCCCGCAATTGCGAGGCCTTTAATCTTTATAAAATTCTACTTTTAAGCTTCAACTGTAGATTCTTTTGCTGCTAAATAACGTTCAGCATCTAGCGCTGCCATACATCCTGTTCCGGCTGCTGTTACTGCTTGTCTATATACATGATCTGCGGCATCTCCACTTACAAAAACACCTTCTACATTAGTCTTTGAAGTTCCCGGTACATTAATGATGTATCCTGTCTCATCCAAATCTAAATACGTTTTAAAAATATCTGTATTTGGTTTATGACCGATTGCAACAAAAAATCCTGTTGCAGGAATTTCGGTAACTTCTCCCGTGACGTTGTTTTTTGCTCGTACTCCTGTTACCACTTGACCATCACCCAATACTTCGTCTGTATTGGTATTATACATGATTTCAATATTTTCAGTATTCTTAACTCTGGCAGCCATAATTTTAGAAGCTCTAAACTCATCACGTCTCACCAACATAGTCACCTTAGTACAGAGTTTAGATAAGTAATGTGCTTCCTCACAAGCTGAATCTCCAGCACCTACAATTACTACTTCTTGATTTCTATAGAAAAAGCCATCACATACTGCACAAGCCGAAACGCCACCACCTAATTTCAAATATTTTTGTTCAGACTCTAAACCCAAATATTTTGCAGCAGCACCAGTTGATATTATCACAGTATCACAATGAATCTCTTTAGTTTCATTAACCCAAACTTTATGTACATCGCCTGAAAAATCAACCTTGGTTACCCAGCCATCACGAATGTCTGTTTCAAAACGTTCAGCTTGCTTTTGAAACTCAATCATCATTTCTGGCCCTGTTACGCCATCTGGATATCCAGGATAGTTCTCAACCTCATTGGTCGTTGTTAATTGTCCTCCCGGTTGTGTCCCTTGATACAATACTGGAGACATATTTGCTCTGGCTGCATAAATAGCTGCGGTATATCCCGCAGGCCCAGATCCTATTATTAAACACTTAACTTTTTCTATTGTTTCAGACATAATTATATTCTTGTTTATACAAAGCAAAAGTAGGTTTTTTGCATAAATCCTTACTTATAAGTTATCAACAGTTATTATGAAAACATAAGGATTAATTATAAAGAAATAATTTTAAAAAATTCTTGAATACAATTAACTACCTTTTTATGGTTTTTGTCAAAATCTCCGTTGAAATAACTCTCTCGTGCCTTATAAAAATAATCAACACATATATCACTTTGCATTTCCACTGTTGTGACGGTTTACTTTGTGTTTTACTTTGGTTAATCATAGATACTTCCAGATTACTTTACTGAAATTCAAAAATTACACTATAAAGAAGAAGCAACACTTTACGATAAAGTTATTGAGTGATTTTTGAAGAAATTAATAAGAAACAAACTTAAGAAAAGTATAAATATGAGCTCGACTAAATAGTTCCTCTAAATAAATTAATATCAACCTGTTATCTTTGAAAAGGATTGCTGTTTTTTTTTAAAGAGTTTGTATTATGAGGTCTGTTGGAATACAAAAAAAATAGAAATCGTTTACAAAATGATACAAATTCAATGACTTTTATGGAAGTTATATTAATAATCTTTGAGTCGTCCAGCACTAACTCACAAACTTCGCAAGCTTATGAGATACTACTTTAAAAAACACTAATAGCATCAAATTCATAATTTAGAAAGCATCAGTTTCATTAACTCAATAGCACTTACCTTTCCTTTTTCTTTTATAAATTCTCTTGGTGTGTTGTCACCAATTTCAAAAACCAAGGCTTCCATACCATGAGCAACATAAAAATAATTACGTGATATGATAGCTGGCTCCATTTTATCACTTGGTTTAATATTTGGGTTATATCCAGGGATTTCTTTTTTCACATTATCTAACCAATCTGGCACCAATCCGGGCATATTGCCTTTAAATGTGTCTGCTATGGTATAATAAATATCGTCCCAAGTAGAATGGAAATCTATCCCGAAATAGAATTTACCATTTGTTTCACTCTCCTTTTCTTCAATGAATTTACTTACAGCCAATGTTTCCGGCTGATTAAAATGAGTCCAATCCCTGTTTAAATCAATTCCTCCAGAATTGTGTCTCCAATGCCCATTATCAACCCCATCCGGGTTCATTAAAGGAACGACATGGGTTATGAATTTTTTTCTAAACTTTTTAGCCAGTCTTGAATCAGAACTTATGGTTTCTACAAAAGCTTTCATTGCCAAATACCCTGTAACTTCCGGTGGATGCTGCCGCGATATAATCATAAGCATTCTTTTTGATCTTTTCTTACCAATACTTATAGCAGTCAATGGTCTTCCTTCCTTGCTTTTTCCAATTTGCCGCTGTGAAATAAATGTTTTTTTTGATAAATCATCAACCCATTTTTTAACATGTTTTGAAGTTTGAAGTTCTTGGGCACTTACCCACAAAGTATCTGAACTTACTTCTAACGTCATTTGTGCTTTTAATGCAAGTGAACCTGGGCCAAAATTTTTGTCACCCTTTTCATATTCTACATAATTTGTAGAATCTATTGATGTCCAATTTAATCCGTCATTACTTAGTTTAGGATAATATCTGTGTTTATAACCTTGACTATACGTAAGGGTTACATAAATTTGTTTTTTCTGTTTAGACCAAACTTTAAAAGCGTACCAAGGGCTTGTGTTTATTGGTGTATTTTCAGGAGTTATAAGTACCGTATATGTACTATCATTTTCCCTAGCTATACCATTTAATCGACCGCCTTCAAAATTATTAGAAAAATAAACGGCGTCCGTTTCAAAAGGAAATATTCCTTTCCATTGTTTTTGTACTGGTTTTGCAAGAGTTACAATTTGTTTTATAGGCTCTTGTCCTTTAAAAACAGGTTTTTGAGCATAAGTGTTCAGTGCAAATACAAAACTGAATATCAAAGCTGTTTTTTTCATACTATTTTTGTTAATGGGTTGACTCTTTTTCAAGTTTGTTAAAATATAATTTAGTGGCCTTCATTACTTTAGGCGCTAAAATAATTCCAGACACCATTGTTGGGATTGCCATAAGAGCAAAGCTTATATCAATTAAGCTTACAATTCCTGTCATAGAGGAAACGGCTCCAATGGTAATACTGGCAATATAAAAATAATTGTAAGCCTTTTTAAATTTTGTTCCCAATAAAAAAGAGATGCATTTCGAACCATAATACGAATAGGTAAATAAGGATGTAAAGGCAAAAATTGACACAATAAATACCAGTAAGAATGCCCCATAACTTGGTATGGCCTGCATAAAAGCATATAATGTAATGGTCACTCCTTCTATATTTGGTTGTAACCAACTATTGGTAACAAGAATGGCCAAAGCCGTTAAGGTGCAAACAATAATGGTATCAATAAAAGGGCCTAACATGGCTATTAAGCCTTCCCTTACAGGCTCTTGATTTCTTGATGCGCCATGCGCCATTGGGGCAGTACCTATACCTGCTTCGTTTGAAAATGCTGCTCTTCTCACACCAACAATTATAATGCTACCAATACTACCGCCTAAAACGGCGTTGCCTGTAAAAGCATCTTGAAAGATGAGGTATAATGAAGGAACTATAGCCGTATAATTAACTATTAATATATAACTAACCGACAAGAAATATAATATAACCATAGCTGGCACAAGTTTTGATGCAAAACTTGCAATTCTTTTTATACCTCCCAAAATTACGATGGAAACAAAAACACTTATTATAATACCCAAAATAAGTGATGATACCATAGATTTTTGATACCCTAAAGCAGGAAGCAAAATGTCGTTTAGCACTTGTGTTAATTGGTTGGCCGTAAAAATAGGTAGCGACCCTATAAGCCCTGCAATTGAAAAAAATATTGCTAATGGTCTCCATTTTTTTCCCAGCCCTTCAGTAATAACATACATTGGGCCACCTTGTATTTCACCTGAACTATCTTTACCACGATACATTATAGTCAAAGAGCAGGTAAAATATTTTGTGGTCATACCAATAATGGCACTTATCCACATCCAAAACAAAGCCCCTGCCCCCCCCATTGAAATCGCAATGGCAACACCAGCAATATTACCCATTCCTATAGTAGAAGAAAGCGCAGTAGATAATGCTTGGAATGCACTTATTTGCCCTGGATTTTTTTTGTTGTCATATTTACCTTTTAATATGGCTATGGCGTACCAAAAATGTTTAAATGGTAATAATCTGGAATAGATTAAAAAATAAATACCACCACCAATGAGTAAAATCAATAAAGGAATATCCCAAATCCAATTACTAAACGCAACTATAGCCTCCTCAAAACTTTGTAATAAGTTACTCATTATGTCCAAATAATTCGGAATACTGTTTATATTGTTTTTGTTGTTTTCCTTCCAATTCTATGTTTTTTCCTTGTATAAAGGCATGTGTAAGCTTATTTGTTCTGATATCCAAAGCATCTCCTCTTGATACAAATAAAGTGGCATCCTTTCCCTCTTCAAGAGAACCCAACGTATTCCCTAATCTTAAAATTTTTGCCGCATTCAAAGAAATTGTTTTTAGGGCATCTTCTTTATCTAGACCAAAAGCTGCTGCTACGCCTGCATAAAATGGTAAATTTCTGGATGTTGACAGCATCCCTTGATGGCTTATCGCTACTACAATACCTTCTTTATGAAGAAGATATGGGAGTTTATAACGCAGATCGTAATCCATATCCTCCCTACTTGGTACACTATGCGTTGGTGGCAGAACTACAGGAATATTATTTTTCCTTAAAAAATCTACAACCAATAAAGTCGATTCTGCTGATATGAGTACAACATGTTCTATTCCCATTTTTTTTGAAACTTGAATGCTTTCAATAATTTCTTTTGGTTCAATAGCATGTATAAACAACGATTGTGTACCATTAAATAATCCTTGTAAAGCCTCAAGTTTTAAGTTTGGTTTTTTATCTTCTTGTTTCCCATAAGCAATCGCTTGTGTAAATAAATTTTTTAATTCTGTTACATTAGTATCATAATTTTTGTTAGGATTTGACCGTCTTGTTTGCGTTGCCGCATTATAAGAAGTCCGACTGGAACTGGGCCAATTTAAATGTATGCCTGTGCCAAAATGGTATATGGATTCTTCCCAATTCCTACCATCAAGTTTCATTACCGACGATGTACCTGAAACCATACCGCCTCTTGGAGCAGTTTCAACGGTTAAAATACCATTAAATCTTAAAACTGGTAAAAATTCTGAATCTGATTTAAAAGCAAAAGCCGTATTTAAATTGGGGTTAATCCGACCTTCTTCATTTCTATCATTTGAGTGTGGCACACCACTAATTTCTTCAATACCAATTAAAGAATTAAGTAAAATAAATCCAGGATAAATATGTTGCCCAGAGACATCAATTACTTTATACACAGAATTATCAATCTTTGTGTTTTCTAATTTATCAACTATTGAAATTTTACCATTTTCAAATCCTATAACAGCATTTTGCATCACCTGGCCTGTGCCAATATGTAAAGTACCACCAACTAATATAACAGGTTCATTTTCGCTTTTTATAGCTAACTTTTCTTGTGTAAAAATGCTGAATGGCATGCAACAAGCAACTAATAAAATTAAGACTTTATAGGTTTTAGTATGTTTCATTTGTATTGGATTTAATAATTAATTTTGAACACCTAAATACTCGCAGGTGAAATCTGGTTTTGATATGGATATGCGTGGTTCAACATTTGAACCTGTTTTAATGGCATTCTTCATTGCACTGATAACCCTGTTTCTTTCAGTTTGAATACCTGTTCTTAATTGCTTATCTTTTTCAATATCGAAATACACAATGCCTTCTATTATTGTTTTTTCGGCTTTTGCATAAATTGAAAGTGGGTTTTCTGACCACAAAACAACATCGGCAGATTTTCCAATTGTAATGCTTCCCATAGTATCGTCCAAATGCAATAGTTTAGCAGGGTTAAGTGTCACAAGTTTTAAAGCATCTTGTTCACTCATATTGCCATATTTAACAGATTTCGCAGCCTCTTGATTAAGATGCCTTATAGTTTCCTGACTATCAGAGTTGATAGCTGTAACAACGCCTTCATTATGCATTATTGTTGAGTTATAGGGAATGGCATTTCTTGTTTCCCATTTAAAATTCCATTTGTCTGAAAATGTAGAACCGCCTACTCCATGTTTTAACATTCTGTCTGCAATCCTGTAACCTTCTAAAGCATGCGTAAAAGTGTTAATGTTAAAATTAAATCGTTCTGCTACATTCATGAGCATCAACATTTCACCTTGCTGATAGGCATGGCAAGAAATATACCGCTTGCCTTCCACAACTTCTAATAAGGCTTTATTAGCTAAATCTACTCTAGGTTTTACTGTATTGTCTTTCTTTTTTAAAGCATTAAACTCTTGCCAGTGCTTTTTATACGCCAATGCTTGTGTAAACACATCGGTATATACTTGTTCCAATCCCATCAAAGACCTAGGAAACCGGATAGAAGGTGCACTTTTTGACCGCTTGGGGTTTTCGCCTAAAGCAAATTTTATAAAGGGTTTGGCTTCTTTTATTTTTAAGCCTTCAGGATTTTCTCCCCATCGTAACTTGATAAGTGCAGACTGGCCTCCTATTGGGTTGGACGAACCATGTAATATTTGGGCTGCAACAACGCCTCCTGCCAATGCTCTGTAAATATTGATTCGCTCTGAATCTAAAGCATCACTCATTCTTATCATGGCAGATACCGTGGCAATATCGTTTACGGCACTTAACGCAATATGGGAATGCTCATCAATAATACCCGCAGTTAAATGCTTCCCTGTTCCGTCAATTATTCTTGCTTTAGATGCTTTTAGATTTTTACCAATTTGAACTATCTCTCCTTCTTTAAGCAAAACATCGGTTTCGGTTAAAATACCCTCCTTTTCGTTAGTCCATACTGTTGCATTTTTTATTAATATTTCTTGTTGTACTAGTTTTTCAGGGCTGCCGAAGGCTACAAACGGAAAAATGACATCGCCTAATTCTTTTATCTGCAAAGCCCTTTCCTTATGTTGATTTCTTATATTTTGTAATGGCTCTTTTGGTTTAGTGGCCTTCCATTCAATCCATTTGCCATCATTGCGCTGCCCCTTACCTTGTAGAACCATTTTCTCTGGGTCATTATTTATCCAACCTCCTAAACGATAAAAAGATTCAGAATCTTTATTAAATTGAAGGGTTACTATATCTCCAGTCAATTTAAAATCTGTTTTTATTTCTGTTGAATTGTGATTAAGAACCTTTGCATTATAACCCTTTTTTGATTTTTTAACCACCAAAGAATAATCTTCACCATCAACCGAAAGAGAGTAGGTTCCAATAATTGAAGGATTATCCTCTTGGGCAACAATATAATTTTTCCCTTGAACCCAGTTTTCATAAATAACCGTTTGCTTATCAAAAATTTCTCCAGAAGTAATCATGAAATTTGCCAATTTTCCGCTTTCTAAAGTTCCTATTCTATCTTCCTGACGCAACAATTTAGCTGGCAATACTGTTAAACTATATAAGGCCTGTTTAGGACTTAGACCATAAGCTACAGCTTTTTTAAGATTGGATAAAAAATCATCAATTTTGCTCTGTCCGTGAGATGTAATAGCAAAGGCTATACCTTGTTCTTCGAGACGCGCAGGATTAGATGGTGCCAGTTCCCAATGCTTTAAATCGGTCAAGGAAATTTTTTCAGTATCATAAGGATTTGAAACGTCATAAGCATCGGGGAAATTAAGCGGAATTATAAATGTTGCGTTTAACGCTTTAATTTCATCAATCCGTTGGTACTCGTCCCCACCTCCTTTAATGATAAAATCAATATTAAATTCTTTTGCTATTTTATGTGATCTTAATGTACTTAACCAGCCATTGGTCTCAAATATTTGTGGAAGCTTTTTTGTGTTTAAAATAGCTTCCAACGATTGGTCCATAAAAGGTTTGTTTTTAAATTGATTATACCATTCCGCATCATAATATGTTTGACGCAATAATGCAATACTTCCCATAGGCGAAATAGGGAAATCTTGGGTTGAACTGCCTTTATGAAAGGAAAAATGAGCAGCCACTTTTGATTGTAACATTTCTTGGTTCTCATTATTTTCTCCAAGGGTAACCAAAGATGCTGTTCCTCTGGACACACCATCTGGTCTAAATGTAGCTACAAGCCCAAATCCTTGTTTACGAAGCTGTTGTGCTCGCTTTCTATCCACCAAAAAATGTTCAGATGCATTATATTCAGATTTTACAGCTTCATTAGCATTGTATGAACCTTTTGTATTTGATTTTATTTGTTCTCTTTTAACATAAGGGTTTCCTCGTGGTGAATTCTTCACTTCAGGTTGTCCGTATGTACTGAAAGCATCAATAAAAGAAGGGTAAATATATTTTCCGTTTGCATTTATTTCGGTGTAACCAGTTGGTACACGTCTTCCATTAACCACTTTTTCAATACTCTTATTTCTTATTAATAATGTGGCATTTTTCAATAGCTCTCCTGGTGCAGGGATTATGGTTGCATTGGTAATGGCAAAAGTATTTGGAAGTTGGTTTGAAACACCATTTTCAGGAAATGTCTCTTGACTGTTTCCTATATACATCATTAAAAATGTATATATAAAAGCCAACCATAATGGGCGTTGATATGTAATTACTTTACTTCTTTTCATTGGGTCTTTATTTATTGTAAACATCATAGTTCAAAAAATACTGACGTATTCACAAGATAGTTTGCTTCGTCTTTATGATAAAATTCATTGGTTATAGGAGAATATGTGTAGTCCTTACGCCATTGTTTATGGCATTCCATAAGTTGGCTGATGGCATCAATAATATATTGCAATTCCTTATCTGTCATAGTTGGGTGAAGTGATAAACGAACCCAACCTGGCCTTTCTGAAAGGTCGCCACGATTAATTTCATCTGTTATTTTTTTGGATTGCTCTCTGGTAACTTCCAATAATAAGTGGCCATAAGTTCCTGCACAAGAACAACCACCCCTAACCTGGATGCCGAATCTATCATTTAACAATTTAACAACTAAATTATAGTGTATATTTTCAATGTAAAATGAAAATGCTCCCAGCCTATATCTCACATCTTTGGCAAGTAAGTGCAATCCAGAAATATTTGATAATTTCTCATAACATGTTTTAACAAGTTCATTTTCACGAAGACGGATTTTTTCGACGGTCATTTTCTCTTTCAACTTAATTGACAAACTCGCTTTTATGGCTTGTAAAAAACCAGGAGTGCCACCATCTTCACGTACTTCAATATTATCAAAATAATGATGTTCACCCCAAGGATTTGTCCAAGTTACAGTACCTCCTCCAGGATGATCTGGAATTTTATTTTTGTATAGCGCTTTATTAAAAATAAGGACACCAGAGCTACCTGGTCCACCAAGAAATTTATGAGGTGAAAAAAAGATAGCATCCAAACGTTGGGCATCATTTTCAGGATGCATATCCATATCTACATAAGGTGCAGAAGCTGCATAATCAACAAAGCAATATCCTCCATTTTCATGCATTATTTCAGCCAATTCATGAATATTGGTGCCAACTCCAGTTACATTGGAGCAAGCAGTAAACGATCCAATTTTAATTTTTCTATTTTTATATTTAATTAAGGCTTTTGTTAAATTATTTGCATTAACAAATAAATTTTCAGAGGGATCTAACACTACAACATCAGCAATTGTTTCTAACCATGTTGTCTGGTTGGAATGATGTTCCATGTGTGTTAAAAAAACTACGGGTCTATCTTCTTCAAGAATATGGATTTGGTTGATATACTTTTCAGGGATTTTAAGGCCTAATATACGCTGGAATTTACATAGAACACCTGTCATTCCAGAATCTGATGTAATGATAACATCATCATGAGAAGCATTGACATGTTTTTTAATGATATTATGTGCTTCTTCATAAATATTTGTCATCAATCTTCCTGTATGACTGGCTTCAGAATGAGTGTTTCCAACTATAGGGCCTATACAATCCTGTAATATTTTTTCAATGGGCTCATATAATCTTCCACTTGCAATCCAATCTCCATAAATGAGTGGTTTAGAACCATATGGGGTTTCAATTTTCGCATTGATTCCAATAATATTCTCCCTAAATTCTTGAAAATATTGTTCTAGTGTTGTTTGTTTACCTGCAACCATATTTTAAAAGTAAAGACTGCCTAAAAGAAAATTGACTAATTCAAATTAAATATCCCTAAGTAGTTTTTTTAATCAAATACTTGATAATTGTTGTTGATTAATAGATTGATAGAAAATTAAATTTTCTGTTCAAACAGTCTTTTTATTTTGTTTAATAACATCTTTAACTCGTTGTACGCATAGAGCACTTGTCAACCCTAAAATTTATTTTAATTGACAAGTCCTATCCATATACACAAAGGGTTCCCTTATTTACTTCTGTCGTATTGGCAACATCCTGGAAGATCATCATAAGCAACCTGATTGGCTTTGTCAAATTCGGTGTCATGGCCAACCGAAGCAATAGCCTTGGAAACATCAGCTTTTTCAATATTATTTATTGATATTTCTATGGTTATTATTTTTGACTCTTTGTCCCAAATTGCATTTTCTACTCCAGAAATAGTTTTTGCTGCTTTTTCAATGCGTCTTTTGCACATACCACAATTACCTGATACTTTAAAACTAAAGGTCTCGGCTATTGAAAACAATGTAATATCTTCATTTCCTCTGTCGTATTGGCAACATCCAGGAAGTTCTTCATATACTGTATCATTGGCTTTATTAAATTCTGTATCATGACCAGCTGCCTCAATTGCATTTGCAACATCAGCAATATTAGCATGCTCAGTTAGGGTAACTTGTATCATTTTAGTCGCTTTGTTCCAGTTCACAGAAGATACCCCTTCAATAGCTGATGCGGCTTTTTCAATGCGTTTTTTGCAAGCATTACAATTGCCCATCACCTTGAATTGTTCTGTGGTTTCTTGTGCAAACCCTGTATTATGAGTAAATAATACCATAAGACAAATCATTATACTTGATAAGATTGATTTTTTCATAATTAAATATTTTTAAACTATTTATTTGTTGTATTTATAGGTTTATAAGCACTTTAAAGACAAGTATTAACCATATAGCTAAAACATGTAAATATCACATTATAAGCGCATTAGACCTCTAAACCTTTGACGTTAATTTATGGGTAATACAGACTAGGGTATATTAACTAAAACCCTAGTCTGTATATTAGTAGATATTACATTATTACTGATTCACTTTTGTAACCTCAAATAAGCCGAGGTCTTCTGGAGCCATCTGATTTGACAGAATCTCATCTTCAGGATATAAAAAGCGTTCTACATTTTGAGTGGCCGTTGGTACATTTAATGGAAATGGAACAGCAACATCAGAGTCACTTTTTTTCAATCGTCTGGCATCATCAAAAGGCATAAAGGTTGTAAATCCTGAAACATATCGCTCTTCAATTATTTCCCTCAATAATGCTCTATCTGGGTTTATACCGTCCATGTTTTCAATTCCACCAGCATCAAAATCTGCAGCTATATAAGTATCGTAGGTGTAAGGCTCTGATGAGAAATTGGAATTTAAAAATACACCAGTATTCAGAAAATTACGGAGTTCATTTAAATGTCCTAAACCTATTGTAAAACTTTGAGTACGTGCTCCAGATTCAGCAAGGATTAGTAAGTTTTCTTTATAAGTAATCATTGGCTGAGCTTCAAGCTCGTTGGCAATACCTAAATTAATTTCGGCACTTGTCTGGTCTATGGAATAGTATCCTAAACGTGCTGTTTCATCAGTTTTGGCATTATTGCGGGACATACCGCTGCTATTATCCAATAATTTGATTAAATAACTATCCCCAGTGCCAGTATTAGGACCGCCAGAGAGAACAATAAAATATTTATTTTTGGTACTATTTTCACCTTCCACATCCAAAGGGTCAAACATCATGCTGTTGCCACTGGAAGAAACTCCATTTTGAGCAGCACTATAGGCATTATCATATTCTTTAGTATGCATATAGTAACGTGCCTTTAATGTCCATGCAGACTCCAGCCACTTTAAGCGGTCTCCATCAAAAATATAATCTTCGATAATGACACTTCCGCTCGCATTTTCCAAATCATCAATGGCATCCTGAAGCAGTATTTGCAACTCATCAAAAACAGCACGTTGGTCGTCAAATTTAGGCTCTTCAATATCACTAGCAGCTTCTGAATAAGGAATATCCCCAAAAAGTGAGGCATAAGTCCCAATAAGATGAGCTTCGAGTACTTTAGAAATGCCTTGGTAAAATGGATTATCTGTTGTCCTGCTACGCATCTCGCGCATAGGCGTAATCACGCTTTGGTAACCACCCCAACCAAATGTCGTATTTGTTACGTTATACAAAAATCTTTCCTGCTCAACTTGTTCAAAGCCTATTAATTGACTTGAATAATACCCAGCCATTCTACTAAAAGCGCCTAACTGTATATTAATATTGGATAATTCTGCACCATTAAGAAAAAGACCCGCATCAACAGCGTCAAGTGTAAGCTGATTGGGATTTTCATTTAGGTCATCAACAATGTTTTCGCAACCACTTAAAATTATCGTTACAAAAACGAGTATGTATTTTATATATATAGATTTCATAGTTTAAGGTTTAAAAATTAGCTTGAAGATTAAACAATATGGATCGCGTACCTGGATTATTAAAATAATTCATTCCGAAAGCATTACTAACACCATAGTTGTTAGTTTCTGGGTCAACTCCAATAAGGTCGGTCCAAAGTATAAGATCTCTACCAGTAACCGATATCCTTAAAGATTCGAGTGAAAGTTTTGACGATAATTTGAGTTTGTTAAAGGTATATCCCAAGGTCACGTTTCGCAATTTAGTCCAAGTAGCGTCTTCAATATAAAGGTCATTAAGCTTGTTAAAGCCCAAGCCACCTCCTATACCACGATAATATGATTCGTCAAGAAGTACATTTCCGGCACCAAAATTTGCTATATTACCACGAACTGTTTCCCCAGCATTGAATACAGTACCATTTAAGTTTGTTAAATCTTCAGTAAGAGTAACTTCATTTGCTACATCTTTATGAACTCCAAAACCATAAAGTACAACTCTGGTTCTGTTTATAAACTCACCTCCTTGCGAATGTTCAAACAAAAAGCTAAAATCGAGGTTTTTCCATTTAAGCTCCATGCCCAAACCACCACGCCAATCTGGATTTGGATCGCCAATTACCCGTCTTTGTCTGTCCAATTGTGGAAAACCATTTGCATCAAGTGCTAAACTGTTATCTTCGTTACGTAGTGTACCTGGTAACCAGAAGGAACTCATTGGAAATCCTTTTACCGCTTTGGAAGTACCGCCAATGTCAACAGTTTCGGCTCCAGCAATATCAACCACCTTGTTTTTGTTATCATTAAAGTTTGCATTAAGTGATACTTTCAAATCTTGACTATCTATTATTTTACCATTAAGATCAATTTCAAATCCTTTATTTTCTATTACGGCAGCATTAGTGTAATTTGTGTTAAACCCGGAACTTGGATTTGTATTTACGGCAAAAAGAATGTCTTTTGTTTCATTTTTGTAGTAGGTTAACCCTAGGCTAATACGGCTCTTAAAAAACCTTAAATCTGTTCCTACTTCCCATTCGGTTTTTATTTCAGGTTTTAAATTTGAATTTCCCTTTTCAGAGTCTACTAAAAAGCTGCCTCCAAAAGTTGAAAAACCAGTTGATGCCAAAGTATCAAACTTATAAGGTGCTGGTTGTATCCCTACTTTCCCCCATGCAAACCTTAATTTACCAAAACTTAAAGTTTCAGATTCAATTAAATCGCTAAATTGCCAAGCCACATCTGCCGAAGGATAAAAGAAACTTCCTTTTATAGTAGAAGAGGCTTCTAAAGCTCCAGAGACATTGACGAACAATTGATCAAATAAATTGAACGCTAAAATACCATATCCTCTATTTGAGCGTATATTTCGTATGTTTCTATTCCATGATGATGCTGCTTGATCTGGGTTAAGATCAGGTGTAGGAAGGCTTGAATTTACTGCAAATGGGCTAACGGTATTTGTATTGGAAAACCGTTTTCTGTCATTAAGGTTCCATCCTAATGTTGCTGAAACTTTTACATCCTTATTAATATCATGTGTTGCGATAACTATACCATCAAAATTAAGCTCCCGGCTTGTTATATCAGTTTGTGTCCATAATCCTCCACTACGACTACCACTTGCTGATCCTATAGGGAAAAAAGAGCTTCTGGAATCTGAATAATAATCCAGACCACCTCTCAAAATAATTTTCATCCAATTAAGAGGATCGATTGTTAGTTCTGGAGAAATAATAAATCTATTTACCTCATTAGGTGATTTCTGTTCATTTATTGTCCATAATGGGTTATTATAAATAGGGTTTTGAGATTCCCCAAATTGTCTTCTATAGGATCGTTGCCTGTCTGAAAACACATCGCCATTACTGGCAACATATGTCCCAATATAATCTGAAATATCAAAATCTGCTGCAGTACGCAATAGCCCTAATAAAATACCATTTGTATTTTCACCAGCCTGAACTATCCTATTAGATTGTGTATTTGTGTAAGATATTCGATTACTCCAACTTAACCAGTCTGTAAGTTGTGACTTTGTATTCAATCTTAAGTTTTGGCGTTCGTAATCAAAATTTCTAATGATACCTTCTTGTGTTAGGTTTTCATAACTAAAAAAATAAGAAGATTTTTTTCCGCCACCACTTACTGAAACGTTATGTTGTCCATATACACCAGTTTGGAACACTTGATCGTAATTACTATCGACAAAGGTTTCTCTAGAGTTCTTTGTAGTAACTGGATAGTATATATTTCCTGTAGTATTTGATTGAAAATATCGCCCAGATTCATCTACTTCATCAGCCCCACCAGTACGATCTGAAATTTTGTCACCCCATGATTCACTTCTATTTATTGCTCTGACACCACCTCGACCTTGTCCAAATTTATTTTGCAATGGTGTTCTTACGTTAATCTCATCAAAAGACTGTGTAAAAGAGTACTGCACTGTAGGTTTTCTCTCCAATGCTCCATTCTTGGTAGTAATTACAATTACTCCATTTGCTGCTCGTGAGCCCCAAAGTGCGGCTGCTGAAGCCCCTTTTAAAACTTGCACCGATTCAATATCTTTGGAATTAATATCATCCAAACGAGATTGTTGACTTACAGTAACATTGCCAATATTATCATTACTAATAGGAATACCATCAAGTATAATTAATGGTTGACTGGCTCCCTGAATTGTATTAGATCCCCTTATTTGTATTACTGATCCTGAACCGGGATCACCATTAGATTTACCTATTCTAACACCAGAAGCTTTACCAGCTAAAGCGTTAATAACCCCTGTTTCTCCTGATTTGACTATCTTTTCAGTTTTAACAATTGAACTAGTAGAGCCAGACTCATCAACAAACATCTTTGTTCCAATAGCAGTAATAATGACTTCGTTTAATTCATCAACATTTGCCAGTAATACAATATTTAAGATTACAGTATTATCTACTTTAACTTCTTGAGTGGCATACCCTAAATAAGAAAAAACCAATATCTCATCAGTGTTAGCCTCTATGCTATAATTCCCCTCAAAATCGCTGACAACACCTTTATTTGTTCCCTTAATAATAATATTTGCTCCTGGAATGGGCATACCATTTTTATCTGTAATTACTCCACTAATTTGCTGCTGTGGCTTTGAGCTAATTTCGTCAGGGGTTTTCTCTAAAATAATTGTTCTATTATCAGATAGGCTAAATTTAAAATCCCCATAAACAAGGCTTCTTTCGAGGAGCTTATTTGCCTTGATTATTCCTTTTTTAAGATACACTTTAGGTGCATTTTTAAATAAATCTTCTTGGTAGATAAATCTGTAATCAGTTTGGTTTCGAATTAACTCAAAAACTTCATCGACAGTTAGCGTTTTATCAGCATCTATTACAATTTTGGCGTTTTGGGATAATACATTATCTGACGAAAAGCTAAAAATTGTGGTACAGAACAAGAAAATAAAAGTTCTCATGATGTTGATTAAGAGTTTTTTTCTATGGTAGAAAAAAACTTTGGTTAATTTAATTTTCATAAATTTGCGTGTTTGTTAATTAAACAATTAATTAATACTCAAAAAGGGGATGATAGTGGTACTTTGAACGGTGTAAACTTCGTTCCCTTTTATTTTTATTTTAAGATTATTTTTTTGTTGTTTATTTCATAGGCATTAATAAAATTAGTGTTTTTTATAGTTAATAGAATATCTTCTAAATTTTGGTCTTTGCTTAGTACTCCTCTAAATTTTACTCCTTCCATATCTTTATTTAAAAAAAGAACGTCTATATCATACCATCTTGACAATACTTTCATAATCTCTTTCAAGGATTTATTTTTAAAACTAAAGAGTCCATTTCTCCAAGAAGTTTCATCATAAACATCAACCGAAGCAATTATTATATTTTTATTTTCAATATTTAGAATTGATTGTTCGCTAGGTTTTAAATTTTGTACTACAATGCCGTTATCAATTGCAACTTTTCCCTCAACCAATGTTGTATAGATATTTATTTCATCTTTATAGGCTTTAATGTTGAATTCTGTGCCTAAAACTTGAACTTCTTGCATATTATGAAAAACCTTGAATCTAGCTCCATTATGATCCGTACTTGGTGAGACATCAAAATAAGCTTCTCCATATATTAGTTCTACTTGTCGGGTATCGCCGTCAATAAATGCTACGGGGTATTTTAATTGACTTTCTGAATTAAGCCATACTTCTGTACCATCGGCTAATGTAATATGAAATTGTCCTCCTCTTGGAATAGTTAAATAGTTATATGCTATTTCTGGTTTTGTGGTTGATGCAACCTGATAAATTATTTCTTCACCGTTACTCGATAAATTTTCCGCAACATATTTTTTTCCTTTTTCCAAAGCTACCTCTGAACCATCAGAAAGAGTTAATGTGGCTTTATCTGTCCCTGTTTGGATCTTGTTATTTACAATGATTGAGGTATTATCGTTGTCTTCTATTAATTTATTAAAGAAATTGTCTCTAAAGAAATAACCCGATGCTAAAACACCTACCACCACCGCTGCAGCTGCATATTTATACCAAGCTTTTCTGCGTAATGGAATTATTAGTTTCTTTGGTTCTTTGAAATCTTGCTTTTTAGCAGCGGCATATACTTGCAAAGGTTCTTTAAGTTTTACTAGTATATTATTCCAAGCCTTATCACTATCCAAGTTTTCGGCAAGTCCTATGCGTCTTGATTTTTTGTAAAAGTGTAGGTAGTTAGAAAACATTTGCTTGTTTTCTAAACTTTCATTTAACCATTGTTGCAAATCGCTAAATTGTTTTTCGCTTATTTCATTAGTAGTATAGGCCGAAATAAGTTTTAAAATATGGGCATTCATTTTATGCATTATTAATCTTTTATATTATATATATAACAAAAGATCAAAAATGGGTGACAAGAAATTTTATTTTTTTATACTAGAAGCAACATTATGATTACATCTAGTGAACTACGAAGTCTCTTTAATGCCCTTGAATAATGCGTTTTTACCGTGTTTATTGAAATACCAAATTGCTTTGCCACTTCCTTGTACTTTAAATTTTCTAGTACAATAGCTTTAAAAACTTCCTTGCTTTTCTCTGGTAAGGACTCGACTTCTTTTAATAATTTCTTTTTCTCCTCCTCAATACTCGCCATATCGACATTTTCATCTTCCATTAATCTATTAATTTGATCTTCAATTTCTTCAAAATGATATTTTGATTTCTTTTTAACCGCCTGTAAAGTGTTATTCTTTACAGACTTAAAAAGGTAGGGACTAATAGCTCCTTCAAATTTCATATATATCTTTTCGTCCCAAAGTTTTATAAATAAATCTTGTACGATGTCTTCTGATAATTGAAAAGAGTCACAATATTTTAAAGCGTAGATACTTAATGGCATATAATACAGATCAAACAATTCTTTGTAAGCATTAGAATCTCCACTTTTAAGCCTCTCAAGGATTATTAAGTCTTTTGACTTCATCTATTAAATTAAATAATAAGAATTGTATGCTCTTAATATTATGCTAATATAAATTAATTTGATAAATGACATTACACTAATTTATATGCTCATTAATTTAGACTATTAAAAAAACATTATGGTTTACCCTTTAATGTTTCGATCTCGAATTAAAGTTAGCAACTCTTTTTAAGCAAATTGCGCTAATTCTTTTAAAGTTAGTAAGGAATATTGTTTGTCGTCTTCTCCAAAAAATAGTGTTTTGACTGCTTGTGAAGAAATTACTTTTCCTTCGATCAAAGGCTCATGGTAACATTAAAAAATGTGTTGTATGTCTGACTTAATTAATCAAATCTTATGATTGCATAAAAACCATAAAACCTCGATAATCATAAGATTACCGAGGTTTTAATATTAATTTTGTCGGGGTGGCAGGATTCGAACCTGCGGCCTCCACGTCCCAAACGTGGCGCGATAACCGGGCTACGCTACACCCCGAATTGGCTACCTTTTTAAGGACTGCAAATATATAGTTTTCTTTTCTAATCGTGCAAGTTTTATTCGTAAATTCATAACAAAATTACGTTATGCAAATTCAAAAATATTTTCTGATTTTTTTACTGTTATCTTCTAGCTTCGCTTGTGGTCAAAATAGGTCAGATACAAACTCAAAAAGTCACTCTTACGAGATAGTCGTCGAGGGTTTAAATAATCCTTGGGGATTTGTCTTTCTTCCTGATAATTCATTATTGATTACCGAAAAAAGCGGAGACCTTATTCACTTCAAGAATGGAAAAAAAACTAAAATAAATGGTTTGCCAGAAATTAAA
>Ga0316205_10002285_pt1 | contig 20435 bp, 12 predicted proteins | sample 3monthpyrite_MG_FD_204941 | JGI IMG/M metagenome (GOLD analysis project Ga0316205, IMG submission 204941) | Microbial mat bacterial communities from mineral coupon in-situ incubated in ocean water Damariscotta River, Maine, United States -... | ecosystem: Environmental > Aquatic > Marine >... | reverse complement strand
CTGGCCGCCAGTTGCGATTCCTGTCACGGTGTTTCTGCAAGCGGTAAACCAGTTAGCACCCCTCTTTACGCACATATGCCGACTACCGAAGACTGTAAGGTTTGCCATACACCCGGCACCTTTACCACGGGCACCTTTAGTCACAGTGGCCCTTCTTACATGGGTACCTGTAACTCCTGTCACGACAATGTGATTGGTGTGGGTAAACTGCCAAATCATATACCGACCAGTCCCGCTAATCAGGATTGCGCTGTTTGCCATAATACGACAAACTTTGCTGGTGCAACTATTCACGACACCGGTGCAGACACAAGTAATTGCCTGACCTGCCATGACGGTAATATCAACAAAGGCAAATCACCAGGTCATGTAACAACGGCTGAGAACTGTTCTTCTTGTCACACTACCAGTACCTTTACTACATTCACTGGCACTTTTGTACATAACCCGGCTTTAGTGAGCAACGATTGTGCATCATGCCATAATACCGGTATTGCACTGCCTAAAAAACCCGGGCACATTCCGGCGCAAGCTGAATGTAGTCAGTGTCACACTGACACCACCGTACCAGGCGGTTTTGCATCATCAACATTTTTAGGTAGTGTGCATCTCAACATTACAAGTGGTTGCCAGGGTTGTCACAGTGGTCAATTCACGACTAACTCTACCAATCTCTACGGAAAACCAGCCAACCATATGCCAACGGTCCAGGACTGTGACGTTTGTCATACAACCTCTTCATTTATGGCACCCACTGCATTTGCCCATGCGGGTATCAGCGGTAATTGTACGTCGTGTCACAGTGGCGATTTTACTGGCATTGGCGCCAGAGCAAAATCAGCAACACATCCTGTCACGACTACAGATTGTGGATCATGCCATTCAATTAATAACAATTTCACCGATGGCACCTTCGACCATACGGGTATTGTGAGTAATTGCGCATCGTGTCATGGTGATACAACAACGGCTACTCCAGTTGGGCCCAAGAAAAGCATCGGCCATTTACCGATCACGCAAGACTGTAGTGTCTGTCATGTAACCGGCACCTTTATACCAGCAGTGTTTGATCATACTGGAATCGTAGATAACTGCAGCTCATGCCATGGTGATACAGCTACAACAGCGGTAACCAAAAAGAATATCGGCCATGTAATAACGACTCAGGATTGCTCAGTGTGTCATAACACCAACGTTTTTGCTGGCGCTAAATTTGATCACACGGGCATTTCTAATAACTGTGCATCATGCCATGATGGCGCAACCGCCAGAGGAAAAACACCGCCGCCAAATCATCTTCCAACAACCCAGGATTGCAACGTCTGTCACCAGACCACTGGTTTTGTACCAGGGACGTTTGATCATACTGGCATCATCGATAACTGCAGATCCTGTCATGATGGAGCTGTCGCCATAGGTAAAACAGCTACTCACGTACAAACAAACCAGGATTGTGGCGTTTGTCATAACACCAGCTCCCCACTTACCTTCGTTGGCGGTGTATTCGATCATACGGGTGTCGTGAATAACTGTGCATCTTGTCATGATGGTGTTACCGCGATTGGTAAAGATGCGAAAACTAATCCAGCCCACCTTCCAACCTCGAAAGATTGTAGCTCCTGTCATACGACCGCTACCTTCCTTGGAGGCACATGGCTTCACGACAATAGTAGTGTTAATAACTGCGATAGCTGTCATGTTAGTGGCGGTGCTGCGAAGCGCTTCAAGTTACCGAATCACTTAAACACGAATGAACAGTGTGATGTGTGCCATACAACTCAGGGCTGGGCACCGACCGACTTCACGCACAGTAATCAAGGTAACTATCCTGGCAACCATAGAAGAAACCCGGGTTGTACGGGTTGTCACAAAGGAGCGATTGGATCTGGTATCAATATTGACAACTATCCCAGTCAGTTAATATACGCTCCATCTTGTGCCGGCTGTCATGCGGGTGATTTCAGAAGAAAAGGTGATCACATTGGTGGAGAAAATGGCACTATAGAACAGAATAAAAATTGTGCAGGCAGTGGATGCCATAGAGTAAGTGACAGTGAATTCTGATTAATGCAGCTGGAATAAGTTTTAATTTTCTCAATGCTTTGCGCCCTACTTTGACACATGAGCATCATGGGCAGTTCGTTATTTTCTAGCGGCCTGCTCCATGTTCTAATTCCATCAGGTTTGCAGAACGACAAACAACTCAGCTCAACTAAGAAACAACTCGTTCCCACGGCCCTCCGTGAGAATCATATAAACCAGGAATCACGTAATAAAAATCAAACACTACAACCAAAACATTCATTTACCTGAAAACCAGTGACCTTTCATATTTATCCCGTCATACCAGCATGCCTCTAACTGGTATCCAGCGACTTTTATTACTGCTCACCTAATAAATCAAAGCAAAAGAGAGTTACCAATAAATTATATCTTTAAAACTTAAAACAAAAATCATCAATTAAACATATAATATTGAAATCCATTATTCTCAGTCATTAATAACATTTAACTCATGTTCTATATATAATTCACACCCTGCTTAAACTCGTTCCCACGGTCCTCCGTGGGAATGCATAAACACCTTAGATTAAAGTAATTATCACCTGTTTCCTTGCTTTTACCCCCCATTCGAATTAGCAAACAAAGCAAAACACTACCTCCTATCGGAAAGCACTTTTAGAAACAACATTTGTAATATATATTCCAGTAACAAAAGCAGCCCATGATTTCAACAATCATTCCAACCCGGTTGCTTTCATAATAAATGATCAATGATTTGTAAAACGAGATTAAGAATCAGGATTAGTTAGCTCTTTACGGAAATCATTAGTACTTTTATATCTACTTAATTTTCTTTTGCATAAAAATACTCTGTGTTTAATAGAAGACTGTTTTAAAAATCACCTGGTGATAGAAAAGTCTCAGTGTAGCTAAGGAAAATATTGATGAGAATTATTAAAAACCAAACTGTAAATTTCTTTATTAAATATCTAGCCATATTACTTGCATCAGTTTCAACAGGTTTTGCAGCTAATTATGATGCTGAGGTTTTTGAATTTCAGCAAAAGCTCGCCAAAGGTGGTGATGCCCATGCTCAGTATAGGCTGGCAACCATGTATGAAAGTGGTCGTGGTGTAAATAAAGATAGTTCACTAGCAATGACATGGTATCAAAAATCATCATCTAACAACCTTTCTGCTGCTACAAGATATCTTAAATACCTTGAAATCAGAAATTCTGCTTTTAAACCTGAAGATAAAGCCTGGTTAAAAACCGTTTATATTGACGCAAAAAAAGGTGATGAAAACGCTTTAATCATTCTAGGCAAGTTACATGAAAATGGCATAGGCGTGAAAAAGAGCCTGAAAAAATCACAACGTTATTTGAAATTAGCATTTAATAGAGGCAATACCGATGCCGAAATCAACCTTAATAGAGTTGAACAGAAGATATTCGCAATAGAAAAAAAGTTAAAACAGAAAAACGAACTATTAGCCCTTAATAAAGAAAAAGAACAAAAACAAAAACAAATTAAAAATATCAGCCCTAAAAAAGAAACAAAAAAGAAACAGATTGCCAAGCATAAACCCAATAAAAGTAACAATAAAAATCAAATATCAGAAAACAACATAGAACTTAAACGCCTTGAAACAGAACGAAATAAAATTGCTAGAGAAAGAAAAGAACTAGAGGCCTTAAGAAAAGATATAGCCGAAAAACAGGCTGTTAAAGACAAACCTGTTAATGACAAACCCGCTACAGATAGAATAATTGCCAGCAATAATTCACATAAAGCCACGTCACATACAGCCGATGCGTGCAGTGGAAAAGCAGCTCGTTTTATGAGTCGATGTCAGTAAATTTAAATTATTAGCTTCAGCGACTGAAATAGAAATTAATGCTAGAGCACAGTTTTCTTAATATAAGAAACAACTGTGCTCTGCTACCTGGCAGTTTTTTATACCAAATCCATCTAAATATAAACTACAGGAACAGAAAACAATAAATACTCATGACAAGAAGCTAGTAGAACTTTGTTTAGGTCTGAATTAAGGAAGAAAGAGGCTAACTAAGAATAATATAAATACTTCTAAATTATTACATCACCCTCTTTTACTCTTTCTAAACCTGGGAGCCCTGTTATCTTGGTTGTGTTAATTGGGGCCAGAGCACAAGACACTCTAATATCAGTAAACCAGCAGAGTGCGATTGTTCACATTAAAATACCTTAATAAAATTTCAGAACAATTAAAACTGTTAATTCAGATAATTGAAGATATATCTACAGGTTCATTTCTGACACCCTCTAAACATCCAATTATTGAGGCAATTGCTATGCCTTTGGGTGGTGCGGGATATGATATTTAATCAATTACCTGACAACAGTAATATCATTAATTCAAGATTCTTACTCAATGAAAATTGATATCATTTTTTAGTTATGACTCATTGCTAACTGATTCTTCTTTAGGCTCGTTTTGTTCCTGTTCTAGATGATTTTGTACTATTGATAATAACGATAATATGCGTTGGTTTTTTTTGCTTAACGTCTGAAGAAATTCAAGCTTTTTTAATGCCTTATCGAATTCACCTTTTTTTATTAAATGTTTAACAGCAAGCAATTCACTCTCTAACTCCATACGTTTATTACTAATATCCATTCTATTTATTATGCTGTATCGCATGTGAACTAATCTATCGTCATTGGGGCTTGCAATTAAACCACTATCGATATTATCTAGTGCGTCAAAATAGGTACGTTTAGTGACTTCATTTTTTGCTAATTGATAGTAATGATCGGTGATAACACCAATTCCTGCACGGGCCTGGATGTTGCCGGGGTCAATTAATAAAACCTGATTGTATTCGGCTAATGCAGATGCACCTTTAGGCATTATATACCGGCTCTTTTCTAAATAACTAGCCGCTTTATTAAGATGCACAGCAGCTACATTATGAGTATCAATTTGCGCCCTTAATGATTCTATTATCTGTTCTTGCTTAGTAGCGATTTTACGTTGTTCGTCGAGATCAACAATAAAAGCCTTTGTTAACAGAGCAGTTTTGTCTGCAAAACCCTTTATTTGGGTAATTTGCACCTTTGTGTAAGTTGATAATTTATCGGATACGATAACAGACAATGCCAGAACCAGAGTCAGTAACACAACACCACTTTTATAGGTGCGCATTCGTTCACTGCGTATAATGGCCTGTTCTTTTTTGGCTCTGGTGAGTTTAGCGAGATCTTCAATCAAATCAAAAGCAGACGCGTATCTGTTTTTTGGTTTTTTCGCCATTAATTTATGAATTATGGGCTGGTGTTCTTTAAATTTTTTATCTAACTGAGGTGGTGCCTCTTCCAGATGTTTATATATTAAAGCAAACGGTGTATCTGCAACGAATGGTTTTTTCCCCATTAACATTTCATAATATACAATACCAAGACTGTATAGATCAGTACGGTGATCAACTATGTCACTAGAAACCTGTTCTGGGCTAGTATAGTGAGGTGTGCCCATCACCATTCCATCTATAACGGTTTGATCACTGAAGCTAACTGCTCGGGCAATTCCAAAATCAGCTAATATCGGCTGATTTTCTTCATTGAAAATAATATTACCCGGTTTTATATCACGATGAATAAAGCCTTTACTATGAGCATAAGCGAGTGCCTCACTTATTTTGGTAATAATATTGATTACTTCTGTCTGACTTATTCCTTTTTTTATTTTCTGCTTTAAATCACCACCATGTAAATATTCCATAGCTATATATAAATGACTCTCGGTTTCGCCGGCATCATAAATAGTAATGATATTGGGATGATTTAAAACACCACAGTTTGCTTCCTGTAAAAACAGCTTGGTCAGACTTTTATCCGTACATAATTTTTTGGGAAGAGTTTTTAAAGCAATGGAGCGGCCAACCGCTTCCTGTATGGCGAGAAATACTCTAGCCATGCCGCCTTTTGCGACTTTCTTGAGAATTAAATACCCTGGGATTGTAGAATCAGACATGAGTTAAAAACAAAGCGTTATTAGTTTATAAAAGCAGATGATTTAGTTGAGTTAATATAACTCTAATCATTCTTTCCCCAGTATAGCAGTTGTAAGGTCTAAATAAAGTTGTCGATGACCGTTAATTCGTGCCTGATCACAATTCTCTCTAATATTGGAATCAAATGTGTTCTATCCCTGTTCCTGTAACATCTGTTTTTTGTAGACAGAGAGAACAAATCTTATAAATCAAGTATTAAGCATATGTTAGGCAATAAAAAAGGCCCCTTACCGAAGTAAGGGGCCCTCTGTAAACAATAATAAGACTTATTGTTTAGTCGATGATTTCTTCCTGACTATATACTTCATAGATAGCCAACTTCTTCAGTGTTGACGCTGGAAGAGACGTATTTAGGAAACCATCAGCAGCGGTTGGGAACTTGCCGCTGGCACCTTTTTTCATGTAATACACTTTGTATTTCACGGTTAATGGGAATACCGCATCTTCTGTGTCATATACAACAGTGTATTTCTCTTTCTCATTTGGCTTAAAGCGATTATCAGTAGCGATATTCGAATCGAAACCAGGTCTTACTACGAGTTTACCATCTGGCGCACTCTTACCTGTTTCACGGCCATAGATGCGCGTGAAGTGATCAGCAGGGCCATCGATATCAGTGATCTTCTTCACTGTGGTCACACCCTTCACTGCCCAGGCACCTGTTTCAGTTTGTACCGCTGAACTTCCCGTCACAGTCGCATCAGGTGATACCCAGTCAACCAGCGTCTGATCCATGAACTGACTATTCACAGGCTCGTTCTTGCGAGAAAGATCGGGGCCATACCCCTGAATATCCACATCGCTGTCTTTATCGTACTTGACTTTGACGGTCTCAAAACCTTCCAGGATAGTGTTGCCTTCAAGCACAGCAAGCTGGTTAGTCACAGATTTAAACTTCGACTTACCTTTAGCTTTCTTGAATAAAAGCTTGTTGCCATTGGCATCGCTAACCACAACACGTGTCAGTACACGGCGCATTGGGTGTGCACCCGGGAACATATGAGCCGTCTTGTTCTGCAGATAAGTCTTAACTTTCAGCTTGTCGTCATCAGCTTCAACTTTCATCTCAGACTCGAAACCCGACTTAATCTTAACCAGGCCGAAGTCAGCTTTGTTAGCACCCATGAATGCATGGTTGTTAAAGTAACCTTCAGCAACCGGGCCAACACCACTTTCTGGATCGAAGTGCTTAGTCACACCATCTTCTGCAGTGAATAATGAAGTTGTGTCATCCCATTTATGTAACACGGTTTTATTAGCCAGTGGCTCCATGTGACAACGTTGACACTTGGGTGATGTTTTTGTGTCTTCAAAATTATTACCAACACCATCACTCATCGCAGTCCATGTGCTGCACAGTTCAAGGAACTGATCTGGGTTATCACCAGCAGCCTGAACACCCGGTACACCATTAGACTCCGGGTTGAGCATTAAAGATGAACGTTGGTGACATGATAAACACAGTGATTTTCCGTAACCCGCAAACTGGTGTTTAGACTCGAACTTGTCGCCATGCTCAGCATCGACTGCTGCCACAAAGTCACCTTTAACCAGTGAAGCACGGTCAGTCACATCATCGGCACGACTGTTATCCAGGCCCGTAACACCGAACGGACCATAGTATGGGCCACCAGTGTAGTGACATTCTTTATCGCCATCACCATTTGTGTCATGCGGATCATTACAACCCGTTGGTGTGCTCTTCATGGTGTAGCGGCCGTCTGCTGCTTTAGCGATATCGTAGTCACCCGTCATTTTTGGTGTATTACCCGCATCAACATACTTCTCCGGACCAATCAGTGCGAAGAATGCATTCATATCAGGAGTGCTAGCGTCCGGGCTATAGTGAAGTGTGTCACCAGGGTTACGTACGATCGGTCCGATAGGCCCCATCTTCATAGGCCCTTTCAATGTGTACTGACCAAGGTCACCATCCGTGTCATTCATCATACGAACCGTTTCTATACTGTGACAATATGAACAGTTGATGCCTTCACGGTTATGGCTATTACCAATATGGTAGCTAACTGTGTAAACCTTACCTGTTTTAGCCAGTGAGGTTACGGTCGCTTCATCAGCGGGATTATAGGGAACTGGCTTGCCAGCAAGGTTTTTCTCTAACGACTTAGCCACAGCATAAGACATACCTGTGTCATCATTCATATCACCAACTTCAGTCAGTGTAATCTTGTAGTCGTTCGAATAGTATGCGGCTGGAGCATGACATTTGATACACACTTGTCCCGTTTTCTGAATAGTGCCTTCCTTATATGTACCTGTAGGACCAACAGCGCCAATTTTACTCGCCTGCAATCTCAGAAAATCCTGATATTTAGACTGGAAGATAGGATCTTCCCATGACTTAGCATGCATGGATGATTTCCAGGTATCATACAAATCGTTATGACAGTGCTGACACTTCTGCTCTGCACTATCAAACAGAGTGTGTTCATAACCACTACCAGCAACGACTTCCGCATCACCTGGCCCTGCCAGATCTGTGCGTCCACCGTCTGCAAGACAGCTATGTGAAACCATGAGACTAAGTCCAGCAAAGAACAAGCCATTAATAATTTTATTCATTTTTTCTCCAACCTTAAGAGTTACCCTGATTACATCTGGGTTTTTTAGTATGGTTATATTTCTGGGGTTTATTTTTTATTTATACAGGCTGGATTTTTATTCAATTACAGTGGTTATAGCTAGATATTTGTTCGTTCATTTTCGTTCATTTATATTTTACATATTAATAAACAATGAGTTACACCCATACTTAATAACAAAGTAAAATGTCAGAAACATTAAAAATGTTAAATATAAAAATCTGTTATGGTCGAAAATAGATACCACATACAACACACTTTCCATAAGAAAAGATCAGGGTATTTCATTAGTCACACAAATTTAACTTTATTAAAAGATAGAAAACCTGCTCGCTTAAGATGGGAGTTACGATAGTTTGTTTAAGAGTAAAAAAGATGTGAGGAATTAATTAAGCAAATCTAAACTGATAGCCTTCTACTAAAAAACATAATATTATAAAATAATAATATTAAATTAAACTTAATTGTTTTTAGCATTCAAATTAAATTAACTGGTGCCCGACACAAAGCTCTCTAATATTAGAAAGCATTGTGCTCTAGAACCTGTATTAATTTTCCATAGCAGATATGTGTTCCGCAAAGTAAGTTTTGTAATCCCCCTCAGATAAACCCGTAATATCAAGAAAGACTTCTTCATCTGCTGGTATCGAAATCAGATTACCGTCTTCAAACTCAATCACTTTCCCATCCTGATCAAGCAAGGTGAACCCGTTATTCAATGTGATAAATACAACTCCTTCATCCTCTTCGCCACCTATACTTTTGATCCAGCCTGCCAACGCTTTAGCGCCACCCATATTGTAAAAAACGCCAGATACTGTGCGTGATGCGGGATCGCCTCGTTCCATCTTAGTGGTCCCAACGTTTTCTCCATCGTGGGTAAGTGTAAACATATTTTAAACTCCTGTTAGTAGTTAGGTTGCTAATGACTAAATGTCTGTGCATGGTGCTTTTGTTAAGCTTTATTATTTATATATTTAAAGTACTCGGTGACAAATAGTAATATAAATCGTTATTAATTGTTATTGCTGCTTTAAATTTATGATTCACTTTACCTCACCTAACGCCTTGCGGTATTCCTCTAACCTTGTTTCGTAATCTGTTGCTTCACCGTAGTTTATGAAGCGCTCGTAGCGTGTGTGTGTGCCGAGCATTTTACGGGCGTGCTTTATTGGGCAAAAGTATTGCTCAGTGCGCGCAAGTATTTCATTCATATAGGCGACAAGACCGGTGCCATAGGCGCAATAGGTGCAGTGAAATTTTTCGATGAAGTTAAGGTATTCAAGATGCTGGCGATCGTACACCATGTAGTCAGCGCGACGCACTTTTTGAACACCGTATATAGGAAAACAGGTGGCCTGATACAGGCTAACTAACAGATCCATTATTAGTAGTGGAATAAACATGCCATATATTATGGGCCCGGTAATGAGGTTTTGTGGGCGATTGGTTACTATCCAGCGGAATATGCCCATTTTGAGTTTGCGATGTTTTTGCTTTATCTCACGCTCAAACTCAATGCGTTTGCCCTTAATTTTAAACAGTAAACTGCTCTCCTGCTCATGCAGTGCGCTGCGTAGCTCATCTTCCAGTTCAGTTATCTGGTCGAGCAAGTTGCGTATTTTTTCGTTCATAATATTTCCACTAGCACTTAGCCGCTATGTAAAATTAATTGGTGTCTGGGAATAAATAGGTGCCAGAGTTTAGTTGTATCTAATATTAGTGGGCATTGTGCTCTGTCACCAATATTTCTAGCTTAGTATTGCGATTAAAAGCAGCGCTGACAAGTGAGATTCATTAATATTATTAACAATAACCCCATTCAATAACTAATCAGACACCCATACTAACAAAAGACTCAGGCTCCGCCTAAACCTTAGTTTTTATTTACTTCTTAGTATGGGTTCCCAATTAAGAATTAATTAAGATTGGAAAATATTTCTGAAACAGCCGTTTAATCTGAAGTAATAAAGGCTTAATTTGACAAATTAAAGGTGACGGGGGATTAAAATATGGCTAAAGCCAGTTTAAAAAATGATAATAACAACTCATATAGTTAATTGGTGCCAGAGCACACTACTCCCTAACATTAGAAACATTTCTGCTCTGCCACCTATTTTTATTCTATGTACTCTGTACCAACGGCACTATTTAAAGGGATGCTAGTTTTAGCGCATTATATAGGTGATAGATCATTAATGTGGATGATAGTTACTTGAAATAAGTGTGTAATAAAGTAAATCTGGATCGAATCATCTATAGAGTTAAAGGGGACTGTATCCTTATACTATTAAATAATCTTAAAAAATCAGATAAAAGAAAATTAAAACAGCGGATTAATCAGGTCATTAGTGAATGACCTGTCGGATATAGAAGTTTTACTTAAAAAGAATATTTATAAAAATTTAATCTTTAAGTTTTAGTAAAATTTGTAATAAGCTTAATCAACACATCAAAAGTTACGTATAAGATTTAATCCAAATCCTGTGTCTGCAACAGAATCAGACAGACCATTTAATAAATAAGCACTAGCTGACCACTTTTCACCTAAAACTCTATTTAGATAAACACTCAATGTTTTCCCGTCGTCAGTACCATCAATGGTTGTCTGCTGAAAATCATATGCAATACTAACTAATGTTTTTGAATTAAGCTGGTACATAAAACCGGTGGTAACAAACATCACATCATTATAATCGGTAACTTGCGAATCACCCATTACGAGATAACCCAACGATAGAAATGGTTTTAAATCATATCTTTCATACATACTAAACAGACTGAGTGAATAATCATTTTCACCCGTGCCCAGAAATTTTTCAGCACTAGCTGTTCCCCACTTCACTTCCGCTGTCATCTCATAAAACATGTTACTCTGATTTTCTGGTAAAAAGGCATAGGACAAACTACTCATAATATCCCCAGGTCCAGACTGAGTTTCAACAACGCTTGTTGAGCTAGTTCCTCCACTCTGGCCAACACCAAATATACTAGTTAAATCACCAGCGATAACACCATTGGTACCAGGAATGACTGAACCATCACCGGTGACACTAATAAATGGAACACTTAACTTAAAACGCCATGCTTCATTTATATACTGTAAATTAAAAGGCACAGTTGTAATGTCCGTATCATTATCCAGACCATAGTCACCACTAGTCTGCTCATAACCCACACTAAAGCTCAACTGACTATCTGCTGCTTCACTACCTGCCACGACACTGCCGGGTAAATAACTTAATATCAGTAAAAATATTGTTCGTGGTAAATGAAGTTTCATTATGTCTTTTCTCTAACCCTGTAATTCAGTATAAATTTGCCGGGATTACTATCCTGAAAGTTCGAGGAAATTTTCCTTGATCAATTTAAAGTCAGGCCAGTAATCCCCAGCTAGTTTCAAAATAACGCTTATCGAGTAGGACGTGAAGGACGAGTAGTCATACTCTGACGAGCCATGTTACGTGTGCTAATAGAAGCTCTCGCAGCAGTATTTTGTGATGTTTGATACTGTTTTTTATACTGATACTTATTCTGAGCCTGTGTTTTAGATTCAGCCGCTGTTGCAGATTTATCCTGTTGCATTTTTTGTGTCATTGTACGGGTACGAGTCTGAACCATATCGCCCTCACCAGTTTTCATATTTGCTTCAGTACGCACTCGCGCTTGCGTTTGAGTCATTGTTTTTGTTGGCTCAACTTGCACTGATTCTGTTGCTGTTACATCTATTTCTTCTGCCTGAACAGAGCTAATAGTAGCGGCTGATAACAGTACTGCTGTAGCTATAACCTGTGTTTTCTTAATAATATTCATAATTAATTCCTACTCATTAATAAAATGTGGAAATTGATTCCACTTGGGATAATTATGCGTGGGATTTTATCCCACGTCAACACAGGGCCCTATGATTAACCATATAAAACCAGTTTATTTGATCTATATCTCATATTCAGAAAGCCATTTTCATTAGAACAAAAAAAGGCCGGGGTAACTTAAATAGTTACACCGGCCTGCTCTAGTTTGATTACAGCTGAACTTATCCAGCCCCCCATTACAACAAAAGCCCAGAACCTGAGCAAAGTTCATCATAAACCTTAATTTATATGTAGTGCTTTAGTATGGTTGTTCAATTAAGCTGCTTATTTTGGATAATAATATATGGCTAAATCCAGTTTAAAAGATGGTGATAACAACTAATAAAAATGATTGCTCAGTGTTATCACCAATTTTCAAGTTTTTTAACTACCAGGGTGAAGGACTACCTTTTACTACATTTGGATCCATTCCCCACTCCTGATATTCATCAGTCAGTGTTTTCATAAACGCGACGATATCTGCTTCTTCATTTACCGTTAAACCAAGATTACCTAACTCGGCAACATTTACATTTTGCATAATTTCAGGTGTTGCCCAGCCTTCTGAAGCGACATCACGCGTATTATAAAAATGCACAATTTCTTCAAGTGATGCAAAAAAACCATTGTGACCATAAGGCGCAGTTACTGCAATATTACGTAAACTCATAACCTTGTGTTTACCATTATCCCCAGCATCACCAGTAGTTGCACCTAGACCAATATCTGCGGGTGGATTACCTGGTACACTCGTATTACGAGGAACACCAATATTGTCATAGGTGAAATCGCTGAACACTGCTGGGTACATCTTGCCATCAGTGCCTTTTGCTGGTGTAGTCACATGGCATAACGCACATTGTGCCTTACCTTCAAACAGCATCTTACCCCTTGCTTCCTGATCGTTAAAAGATGTCATGCCCGCTTCAACAAAATCAAATTTAGAGGTAAATGCATTAAATATACGGCTTCTTTCAAAACTCGCAATAGCATCCGCCATCAGGTTATAAGCCGTAAAAACTTCAGCAGGTGCATTATCATCTGATAGCGCCATTAGATTAGACGGAATCGCATTTAAATCAAAACCATATACATCATAAAAAGCTTCAACATAATCTCGATCATTTTTAATTTCACTGATGACCGCCCAACGACTAGGCATTGCCATTTCAAGCGGATTTAAAAATGGACCTTTAGCCTGCTCTTCTAGCGTGGCAGCTCTGCCATTCCAGAATTGACCACCAACCCATAAACCTTCAACTTCATCAAAAAAGAAGGTTGGGCTAAATGCGGCATAACCTGCACTTGGAGAATTAAGACCTCCAAATTTACCCTCTACTGAGCCCCTTGATGTTGGCGTCCCTGTAGCGACATTTTCAGGGTCAACAAAACCAGGTGCTGGTGTTTCTTTATCACCAAATAAATCAACCACCTTAAGACTATGACATGATGCACATGACTGGTTTTTATTTAGTGACAGATTTTTATCTTTAAATAAATCTTTCCCTAACTTCTGCTCTGCAGATAAATCATTTGCCTGAGCCGTTGCAGCTAATGACGTCATTATCCAGAACACAACCGCACAAACACATTTAGATAAAATATTATTACCGAACAAAGATGAAACATTATTATTATTTTTCATTTTAACTCCCTATTATTATTGTAATTAATAACACACCATTTTAATGCCAGACCCATACCTTTAATATTGTCCAGCGTCATTTATACAGACAATACAATCTCATTGAGACAATTGCATAACCCGCAAAAATTATTTTATTAATATATAAGTAAAAAATTACAAACTTATTAACATATTTCTCGTTAGAGAATATATTTTATGTACAACGTTTTATGATTAGCCTGATTTTGTCATTAAAATAACAGTCATAAGCTGTAAATATCTAAGACAATACCATTACATTTAGTGCGTATTTTATTCTGAGGCAGTAAATAATAGATACAGGAAATATTCCTATTTATTTTGTAATAACTGAATATTGTGTGATCAGGAGAAAGCTACAGCACAACCGTGCTGAATAATATGAATATATGATGACTAAATTGTTAACCTGTACTGCTTTGAATGACTGAAATCACAGTGTTTAACGGTCAACGAAGCCAGAGCGAAACACGGTTGTTTACAGGATGTTTTTTTTGCCGACAGTATATCGTACCAGTACAGTATATTCGTGCCAGAGCACAATTGTTTCTAATATTAGAAACAATTGTGCTCTGGCAGCTATTATTGGTACCTGGTCTTTGAGTCTGGCCCTATTGGCTCTCAAGGCAGACCTACTCTGCTTCTTTATTGATCGTGTTCAGGCGTATCCCCTCGGGCTCAATGGTTATGACTCTTTCTTTATATAAACCACCAATCGCTTTTTTGAAGGCGGCTTTGCTCATACCAAATAATTCAGTAATGACTTTGGGGTCTGTTCTGTCATTCACTGTTGCAAAACCCTGTTTAGATTTTAAATAATCTAAAATGATATGTTTGTTTTTAGTGCGACTATCTTCCCCACTTTGCAAACTTAAGTCTATTTTTCCATCAGGACGAATATGTTTGATAAAGCCTTTAATACTTTGCCCAAAACTTAAACGCCTGAAGACTTCATTTTTATACAATACACCCCAGTGACTATCGTCAACAATGGCCTTGTAACCAAGATCCGTACTATTAGCAATAATAAGATCAACGGGTTGTTGAGGTATATAATTGTGTGGCGCATCATCATCCAGAAACTTATCTATTTTAGATGATGCAATGATTCGTCCATCTATATCACTAATATATAAGTAAACAAGATAAGACTTTCCAACTTCCATGGGTCTATGTTGCTCGGCAAAAGGGACTAATACATCCTTATCTAAACCCCAGTCTAAAAACGCCCCGACGTTTGTTGTATCAACAACACGTAAATAGCAAAACTCACCTACAGCGGCATAGGCTTCCTGGGTTGTTGCAATAGGTAAACCTTCAGAATCAAGGTATAGAAAAACCTCAATCTCTTCACCCACTGTTAAATCTTCAGGTGCGAATTTAACAGGCAGTAACACCTCACCAAGATTCTCGGCATCCAGATAGAAACCAAAATCCACTTCTTTAACCACTTCTAAATCGTAATAGTGCCCAATCTCAATCATTCTATATTCTCAGTACCACGGTACTATTAAATGGAGTGTTAGTTTTAGAGCATTATACAGGTGATAGCCCTGTAGTGTGGTTGATAGTTACTTGAAATTAGCCTGTATAGAGTACACCTGTATAGTATTAGATCTAATTTATAACTGATTAATAGCAAACAGGTATCCTGCCCCATAATTCCAGGCTTTTCTTAACTCCAATAACTGTTAAGATAAAAACATGAAAAACAAAGAAGTTGAGTTAACTATTCCAAAGGTTTGCCATCATAAATGGCAGAGCATGCAAGGTGATTTAAAAACCAGGTTCTGCAGTGAGTGTCGTACAAATATTTATAATTTCTCAGAAATGTCACAAGATGAAATTAATAATGTGATGACAAATAATTCTAAAGTATGTGCTCGTATGAGCGCTGATACAAAATCATGTGTGAGCAAGTTTGTTCTAACTAAACATTATTTTAAAAAGAAAAATTTTAAAGCCGCCTTAATTTGTCTTACCTCTATAGCTTTATCACCTATTACTAATGCTCTTGATATAAGTAAAAAAGAAAACAATCAACACCCTGAGAAAAACAATGGGGAACCAGAAATAATTGAGGTCAGAGCATCTACAAAAGATAAAAAACCTGAAAAAGTAGGTGAGATTTTTGCACCCAGAAACCCAGAATTTCCGATATCTGATGAGAACACCCCTAATCCTGAACCTGTAATAGTTAGAGACAATGAAATACCTGACTGGGTCGGTTCAGTCGCAGTGCGACCAGGGCCCGAAATCCCCGAGGCAGATCTCAATATCAATGAGATACCAGAAGCTCAAGCTGAAAATAAGTCTATTTTTAAAAAAATTAAAGATTTTTTATTTAAATAAAATATTTCTTCTCAGTTAATTATCAAAAACTATTATTTTAAATTCTACGCCAATTATTTCACTTCAAACCTCAAATTCGCACTTAGTGCTTCATCAAGCATAATATCGACCTAAACCAGTTCCAACAAATTATCATGTGTATATAAATAAACATAATAACCTCTTAATTAGGAATCTAAAAAATAAATATTTTATCTATATAAGCAAGGCCTAACTCTATAACTCGATAAAGGGTACTTAAGAATACGGACCAGGAAACAATATTTCCTAATATTATAATATTTTATTGTCTTGCCCGTTTTTTATATAAAGCACCGTTTATTGATTTATCTCTTGTATTAGTTAAACTATTGATGGTTTAATTAAGCTGTTGTATATAGCGCATTAATATTTTAAAAACTGACACATAGGATACAGTGTCAATCAAACAATACTGGGATGTAGTGTTGTCTTTCCCCTTTTTCTACGACAAATTCTTGTCGTGTATATGTCTGATTGAAAAACGAATCCGTTTTGAATGATTCGCCTGCACGCCTATTTTTTATTATCTCTACATAACTGATAAAAGATAAGGATTCATCATGAAAAAAAAAGGAACAAATCGTCTTAAATCACATCTAGAAGCATTACAAAAACATAAAGACACGCATCTAACACCGGATGAAACACTTAAACGCATTTACACAAAGCCAGCTACAGCCTGGAGCTGTCACAACGATATCCCTAAAACTATGTTACGTTATCAGTTGTATAGCCATGTTCATTCTGCCTACACATCTAAAGTAAAATCATCACTCAATCACTCTCCTTTTCTTGATTTTGAACAATTAGCCCGTAATCAGGTGGACGTTTTCCATATTCCTGGTACAACACGTATTGAATTTGAGGGTAAAAGTCTATTTGGTAACAATGTCGCGTTTATAAGTGATGAACAAAACGGGGCACTTTATCTTGATAAGACAGATAAGACCTTTTTGCAAATGGCCCCTGATCAGGTGTTAAAGCATAACATCAAAAGTCGAGCCGCAGCGACTATTGAAAATGTATGTGAATCAGAACATGAGGGTAAAACCGTTAACCTGGTTGAAATACAATTAACACAACCCGAATCATTGACCATAAAATTATGGTGCTGGGATGATAAAGAAACCAGCGCATTTCGCCAGACTGTATATCAGCAAGTTATAGGCTGCACAGATAAACTTAAAAACTGTAAATTTCCAATCGATGAATTAATGAAACTAGGCCTGCCGTTAAAAGGTGAGACCTATATAACAGGACAGGATAAACCGGTCAGCGAATTCTTTTTACAAGATCTGAGTCTTGTAAAAGCAGATGCGGGTTTATTTGCTATACCGAAAGGTTATAAAGATATTCGTGATGCAAAAAAACACAGTAAAAAACATGCCTATCAAAAACCTGTAAGAGCATCTGCAATACGCCCCGGGCATATTAATAAAAACCATGATACTGACTTTAAGAACCCTGCTACACAACCTGATCAACGTCAAAAAAATAATGACTCATTTGGCTCTTTAACGCATAACTTATCTACCATAGCAGCGGTTAATCCACATCGACTCAAGCCCGTTTGCAGCTGCCTTGAGTCAACCTATGGTTCACAGGTCGCATCTGAATTTGAACAACTGTTACCTGATGATCTTAAATTTCTGGTTAATCAAATAAGTCATCGCTTATCTGGATTTACCGGTAGTAATGGTAACTTAAGTTTAGACTGGCTCGATCAATTCAAAGCTTTTTCAGAAGGCCTGCCTCAGGGTGATGGTTTGTATTGTATGCTTCGCGATGAACCAGATCCTGCCTCTGCTGATCTGGAAGAACAAATGGGCGGTAAAGGATTAATCGATGTACAGGTTGAGCGTATGGTCCGATCTGTCCTGGTTGATATGGTCATCGGAGATATCACCCCGTTTATATCACCGATTGGTGCATGGCGAATTAATAATCAGTTAGTTATCAGTAATACGCTGGCAACCAATATCACCAGCATTTTATCTAACAGTGCAATTGAACCGGGTGATCGTTTTGATGAACTGAGTACAGATGATCAAGTTGATTTACGTGAGCGTTATTTAGCACAAATTGTTGGCTCTATAGAATTAACCTACCCTGAATCCACTGGAACACAAAGTGTCTTCCATAATTTATTAAGCTTTCGCGTAGATAATATTGAATTTGATATTCGCATTGATAATACCGATATTATTGATACGTTTACCCTGGGCAATAATGATATTCATCTCTTATTAAAATTACCTAATGCATCGGGCAGCGCCTTTACAACAAGATGGCCGAGTACCTTATATTGGGCAGCATTAGCCTTAGGTATTGTAGGATGTTTCTTTTCTCCTTTCTTATGTTCATTACTACCATTAGTAGCCACTGTCGGCACATTTCTATTATTTGATGCTGCTTTTGTGTCTATTGAATTCAGTGATATTGATGTCGATATGCATGTCGATTTTGTTCCTGATGCTAATGGTGTGCTTCAGCCTAATACCACGTTTAATTTAGATATGGATGTATCACTTTTTTATCTGAGTGTTATTCCTACAGGCATACATCAAATACTGTCTGCGATTTACAGTATTGTAGGCTCGCATACTGATTTAATTTTGAATTTAATGGAAAGTCAGTTAAGCAGTCAATTTAATAACTTTGTCAAAAATGATCTAAAACTAACGTATCCACCTCAATTTGGCCCCGTTCCTTTAGTCGGTTTATCATCGATCGTTAATGGAGTTGATGAAGAACATTTATATATGGAAGCAGAACTCAACGCTGGTTTACTGGGCATTATTAGTCCGTACATTACACAGGTTGATACCAATATTAATCAACAGCTACTTGAATACCGTGATGAGTTTCAATCAAGCTCAGAAACCAGCAGTCTACGTCACTATAAAGGATTTGTATTAAGTCAGAATTTTATTAATCACTATATTCACATCCTCTGGCGACAAGGCATGTATAACTATGTACTGAGTAATGATCAATCTCAGGCTATTATTGAAAAAATAAAAGACATGATTCCGGATTTGGAAATAGACAATGAAATGCATGTTCACATTTGCCCTGTAGTTTCACCGCGTTTGGTTTTAACACCCTGCGGAATTGAAAGCAAATCAACCTACATGACCTGTTTTTTTGATGACCTACGTTTGTGTATTGGCACAAAAGAAAGCAAAGACGAGTCCTGTATTTTAGAGATACAACTGGCGGCAAAAGTGACAGCTGAGCTTGGATTTGGCGGTTTAAATAAAGAGACTGGAAAACTGGATATTATTAAAATCACAGATCGATTTATGGATATTTATTTCGATCAGTCCGATATTGCCGTGAGCCTTATTCACCCTGAAACACAGGGATACGCTACACTGGGAAAATGTTTCAAAAACATTGATTGTCGCTATTTAGAAGTTATGCAACCGATATTGGAAGAAACAGTTCGCTGGATGTTGAAATCACGAGACAGTGCGGTTATTCCACGTGATACAGATGACACACTACTTGAACAAACTTACTCATTCTCAGGTCAGTATTTTAAGTTTGTGTTCTGGGTGAAGCGAGGCAATATTTATGCGCATGTCGGTTTTGGTGGAGCTGTACAACAGTTACTTGAAGATGGGGCTTTCTCAATTGATGATATGAACTGTGCTACTGGTGAGGCACTACTTGAATTAATTGATTCGTTTGGTGGATAGAAATTTTAACACTGGTTTTCATTTTTAAAAACCCGTGTCATTTCACATCAACTTATTTTTAATTTACATCCGCCTACTAAAGGAATTTACAGGTGCCAGCTTATAGGTGCCAGAGCACAATACTCTCTAATATTAGAAACAATTGTGCTCTGACACCTATTTCCTCAATTCATCC
>Ga0316205_10002284_pt1 | contig 20440 bp, 19 predicted proteins | sample 3monthpyrite_MG_FD_204941 | JGI IMG/M metagenome (GOLD analysis project Ga0316205, IMG submission 204941) | Microbial mat bacterial communities from mineral coupon in-situ incubated in ocean water Damariscotta River, Maine, United States -... | ecosystem: Environmental > Aquatic > Marine >... | reverse complement strand
CCGCGAATAAAGTTGCCGTTTACCGACGTTACGCCCACAGCCAGCAGACTCTTTCCTGACTGTTGTAAAACTTTACTGGCGCCTTCATCAAGGGTCAGCTGCCCGCTGACTTTCAGGTGGCCTGCCAGCCACTGCTTGCGAGCTGCCATAGGTTCTGCATCAGGTAACAGCAGGGTGCCACTCTCTTGCGCATTTGCAATGCTCAGTAGCACATTGTCGCTACGCCCACTGGTAATTAAGGTCGCGGTGCCTGATTTTGCAGCGCGCTGAGCAGCGCTTAGTTTTGTGCTCATGCCGCCCTGTCCTAATGCTCCGCCACTACTGCTAGCCATTTTATGTAATCTGCTGTCATTAGCCTGACCAGTAGAAATAAACTCGGCGTCAGGGTTCTGACGAGGATCCTCGCTGTACAGGCCACTCTGGTCTGTGAGGATAATTAAAACATCCGCTTCAACAAGATTGGCAACCAGCGCGGCAAGCGTATCATTATCACCGAAGCGTATTTCATCGGTAGCAACTGTATCGTTTTCATTGATTATGGGAATGACGCCCAGATTGAGCAGAGTGCGCAGTGTGCTACGTGCATTTAAATAGCGGCGTCTATCAGAGAGGTCTTCATGTGTGAGTAGTATCTGGGCGCTAAGAATGTCATGTTTCTGAAAGCGTGATTCATATGCCTGTACCAGGCCCATTTGGCCTACTGCAGCGGCCGCCTGTAGTTCATGTAATGTACCAGGGCGACTATCCCATTTGAGGCGCACCATGCCTTCAGCTACAGCGCCAGAAGAAACCAGTAATACTTCCTTGCCTAACTTGCGCAGTTGAGCAATTTGTTCAGTCCAGCCTTTTATGGCAGATGCATCAAGGCCGCGGCCATCATCAGTGACCAGTGAGCTTCCTATTTTAATAACCCAGCGTTTAGAGTCGGCGAGTTGTTGGCGTGTTTTCATATGGTATTAATTGTATTTTGCAAATTGGGTTTTAATCTTCTTCAGTTATCTCGTTAGCCCTGGATGCATTGGCTTCCTCGGTCTTTATTTTATCTTTTTCTTCTTCAAGATAGGTCATTATGTCGAATATCAAGGGTCGAGTGCCGGTTTTACCAACGGCTGAAACACGATAACTTGGGCCTTTCCAGTCTAGACGTTCAATTATATCGTCACAAACTGCATTTGCTTCTTCGTCAGGCAGCAAATCTGTTTTATTCAGGACTAACCAGCGAGGCTCATCAAGCATAGCCGGGTTGTACTTCTCTAGCTCGTGTAAAATGATCTTTGCACTTTCAACAGGGTCAATCTGATCATAAGGCGCAATATCTATTACGTGTAATAGTATGCGTGTACGACTCAGGTGTTTTAAAAACTGGATGCCCAGTCCGGCACCTTCTGCGGCACCTTCAATCAGGCCGGGAATATCGGCAATAACGAAACTCTGCGATTCGCCTACATCAACCACGCCCAGATTAGGGTGTAATGTAGTAAACGGGTAATTGGCTACTTTTGGGGTTGCATGGGAAACCGCGCGAATAAGGGTAGACTTTCCTGCGTTAGGCAGGCCAAGCAAGCCAACGTCAGCCAGTACTTTTAATTCCAGGCGTAGTTCGCGGCGCTCACCGGGGCTGCCATCGGTTGATTGTCTTGGAGTGCGGTTCACAGAGCTTTTAAAGCGTGTATTGCCAAGCCCGTGAAAGCCGCCCTGAGCGACTAATAAGGCTTGATCATGCTCGGTGATATCACCAATAAGTTCGCCGGTATTTTCATCATAAACGAGTGTGCCATTGGGTACGTTTACAAACAGGTCATCACCTTTTTTACCGGTCATGTTACGACCTGAGCCTTTAGTGCCAGGTCGAGCGGTATAGGTTCTAACGGTGCGAAAATCTGAAAGTGTATTTAAGTCATGGCTGCCAACTAGAAAAACACTGCCACCATCACCGCCATCACCGCCATCAGGGCCACCTCGAGGAATAAATTTCTCGCGTCTGAAGCTGACAGTACCATTGCCGCCATCACCGGCAATAACTCTTATTTTGGTTTCGTCTACAAAGCGCATGTTAATTTAGCCCTCGATGGCTAGTTTTTTACAGGTAGGCCTGATGTCGCAGTAAGTATCACAGAAGCGTTATATAATTTATCAGCTCTATGTCTCTGCGCCAAAGTTTTTTTGTGCATAAAAAAACCCTGCTATGAGTAATCAAGAGCAGGGTTTTAAGGTTTGGTATAAGACGTTAAGTCTTTACGCAGCAACCACGCTCACTGTGCGGCGGTTTTTAGGGCCTTTTACTTCAAATAACACTTTACCTTCTGCTTTAGCAAAAAGAGTGTGATCGCGACCCATGCCTACGTTAGTGCCTGGATGAAACTCGGTACCACGTTGACGAACTAGAATGTTGCCAGCTAATACTACCTGACCACCATACATTTTAACGCCTAAGCGTTTACTTTCCGACTCGCGTCCGTTACGCGTACTACCGGCGGCTTTCTTATGTGCCATTTTAGAATCCTCTTGTTACAGGTTTAACCAGCTATGCTAGTTACTTCAATTTCAGTAAAGTACTGACGATGACCTGTGCATTTTTGATGATGTTTACGACGACGGAACTTCATGATATGAACTTTTTTGGCGCGACCATGAGATAAGATTTTGCAAGTTACCTTGCCACCATCCAGCATTGGACTACCGATTTTCAGTTTGTCGCCATCAGCGATCATAAGAACCTGATCAATTTCAATTGAGTCACCCTCGGCACCTTCCAGTTTTTCAACTTTCAGATATTCGCCTTCAGTAACCTTATATTGTTTACCACCGGTTTTAACTACAGCGTACATACCGGACAACTCCTAAATTTGCGTGTTAAGTTTTCTGTTTTCAGAAAGGGTGCGAATTGTAGCGATTTGGAGGCCAACTAACAAGCTAAAAGTTGCATTAAAGGGGGTTTTTAATGAAAAAAGTTTGAAATAATGCCTTCAAACGCGCCTCTCGGCAGTTGTTGCTTGAGACTTGAGGGCTGATACACCATAATTCGCCACTTCATTATATAGCAAGTACCCGATAGAAAATGCAAGTAGACAATATAAAAGCCCTTGTTGCAGATGACATGAAAGCGGTTGATGACGTGATACAGGCTCGACTGTCATCCGAGGTTGTACTGGTTAATCAGCTTAGCCATTATATTGTGAATTCTGGAGGCAAGCGTTTACGCCCCATCTTAAGTTTGATGGCGTCCCGTGCTTATGGTTATGAAGGTACTCATCACCATACCTTAGCGGCGATAATTGAGTTTATTCACACGGCTACCCTGTTGCATGATGACGTTGTAGATGAGTCTGAGCTGCGTCGTGGTAAGGAAACAGCCAATGCTCTGTTTGGGAATGCGGCCAGTGTACTGGTCGGTGATTTTCTATATTCACGTGCTTTTGAGATGATGGTAGATGTCGATAGCATGAAAGTCATGCAGATACTGGCTGAAACCACGAATGTTATAGCGGAAGGTGAGGTCATGCAGTTAATGAACTGCCATGATGCTGATACTACAGAGAAACGTTACCTTGATGTTATTCACGCTAAAACGGCCAAGCTGTTCGAGGCCGCAACCCGTTTAGGTGCAGTATTGTGTCAGCGTCCTGAAGAAGAAGAAAAAGCCATGGCATCTTATGGCATGCATCTGGGCACGGCATTTCAGTTAATTGATGATGTTCTGGATTACAGCTCATCAAGTGAAGAGATGGGTAAAAATGTAGGTGATGACCTGGCGGAAGGCAAGCCAACTCTGCCATTGATTTATGCTATGCGTAATGGCACTAAAGAGCAGTCAGACGTTGTTAGAAAAGCGATTGAAGATGGAGGGCTGGATTACCTGGAGCCGGTGATGCTGGCCATAAAAGAAACTGGCGCTATAGAGTACACAGAAAAAACAGCAAAAAATGAAGCTGAGTTAGCGATTCAACAGTTGGCACATTTACCGGATTCTGAGTACAGGCAGGCGTTACAGGATCTGGCCAGATATTCTGTAGACCGATCATTTTAGTCTTATTTAAAACTGATAGTCCGGTATCTTGAAATAGTTATTTGATCTGGCCAGTCGTTTGCGTTTAGTCCAGCTTTAATTTTTAAATGATTTAAAAAATCTTCAGGTGATTTTAACTGTTCCCAGACTGCGGGAAGAAAAGTGGCTTTTTTAAAACCAGCTTTAAGAATGATTCCATCAGTTCCCGGTTCTAACTGAGATAACAAATCTTTTTCAGAAGAAAAGTTCATTGCAACTGCGGGGGTTAAAATTGAGATTGATATTTCTATTTCCGTCAGTTCCTTTTTGTTTAGTTTTGGAAATCTCGGGTCTTCAAATGCAGCGGCATATGCGTGATCAGAAACGTCTTTAATTAAAGCCTGATGAGCCTCTAAAGTTCCAATGCAACCTCGTAAATTATTGTTCAGAGTTAAGGTGACAAAACTGGCAGCATCCTCTTGAAATTTTTTATCAAACTCATTTAATTTAACAGGTAAAGCTCGTTGGTTTAACATGCCAAAATTTATAGATTTTTTAGCCGTTTCTAATAATATTTTTTTGTCGTTATTGTTGAGTTCAGTAAGCGGCATAAGACCCATATCCTACAACACGATTTTTATCACCGGCGGTATCACCAGAGTTTTTTAAATTGAGGCATTTTATTTTTAACTGATGATGCTTTGCCAGGTTAAGCATGCCATTTAAGGGGTTTCGTCCACAGGCATCATCGTAATGAATTTTTTCAGGTTGCATAGATTCAATAGCGTGTGAGGTGTTAGCATCATGTTTAATAGCGCTATCATAGTCCTGAAAGTGGCTAAGGTCGGTACTTATAACATACAGTCTATTTTTTGTTGTCCAGAACAATTCCAGTAACGCTTCAACATCTTTTTCATCACAGTCGCCCACTACAAATGGCGTTAATTCAAAATCAGTTAACAAACTTTGTAAAAAAGGTAAATGAACCTCAAGAGAGTGTTCATCTTTATGTGCCAGCCTGTTTTTATTTACAAAATTTAATTGCTCGGCCATGTCGCAGAACTGGTTATTTATTTTAATGCTACCAAGGGGGGTTTCAAAAAAATTAACATCGGGAGTTGCTATGCCTTTAAATGCGACTCGATGAGAAGGGCCAAGCAAAATAACCTGATGTATTTCCTGTGCTATGGGCTCAAGTAATTTATAGGCATTAGCCGCTATCGATGCTGAATAAATATAACCAGCATGGGGGGCAATAAGGGCTTTTGGCTGGCAATTAAAGCGGTTATTTGCCTGGGATAAATAAGCGTGAATATCAGACGATAATTGTTGCGGGTCCGACGCATAAAACATGCCAGAAACAGCTGCCGGCCGAGTCATTTTATTTGCATTTATCATAGTGATAACCACTTAAAAGTCCTGTTATAGTTATAACATATAAAGGGTGGTTAACATGCAAAATCATGATAAATATACGGTAGCAACAAAATACTGGCATAGACTGGATGATGGTCGTGTGCAATGTGATTTATGCCCACGATTTTGTAAATTAAAAGAAGGTCAACGTGGCTTGTGTTTTGTTCGTGCAAACCAGCAAAATAAAATTGTGCTGACGTCTTACGGCCTTTCTAGTGGTTTTTGTATCGACCCGATTGAGAAGAAACCGTTGAACCATTTTTTACCAGGTACGCCGGTTTTGTCATTTGGCACGGCGGGCTGTAATTTAACCTGTAAGTTTTGCCAGAACTGGGATATGAGTAAATCCAGAGAAATGGAAAAACTGGCGTCAAATGCAGGGCCTTTAACCATTGCCGAGCAAGCCAGACAGCATAATTGTAGAAGTGTTGCTTTTACTTATAATGATCCGGTTATATTTCATGAGTATGCAATAGATGTTGCTGCGGCGTGCCATGAGCTGGGTTTAAAGTCCGTTGCCGTATCTGCGGGTTATATATGTGAAAACCCCAGAACAGAGTTTTTTGAAAGTATGGACGCGGCGAACATAGATCTAAAAGCATTCACAGATAAGTTTTACCACAAGTTAACAGGCGCGCATTTACAGCCGGTGCTGGAAACACTGATTTATCTTAAACAGGAAACAAAAGTCTGGTTTGAAATTACAACGCTACTGATACCCGGTCAGAATGATTCAGATAGTGAGCTGAATAAAATGTGTGAGTGGATAATGGATAATCTTGGGCCAGATGTGCCATTGCATTTCAGTGCATTTCACCCGGACTGGAAGATGCGTGATATTGAAAAAACACCCGCAAATACCCTGACCCGTGCACGTGAGATTGGACTCGCAGCGGGTATGCATTATGTGTATACCGGTAATGTGCACGATACGGCAGGTAGTAGTACTTATTGTTATCATTGTGGTCATTTGTTAATTGAGCGTGACTGGTACGAATTAGGCAGTTGGGGGTTAGATGCTAATGGTTGCTGTGAGTCATGTGGAAAGCGCTTGTCTGGGGTGTTTGAGGCCACGGCTGGAAGCTGGGGTGCACGCCGAAAACCAATATTTATAAGTGATAATTTTGCATAAATAGGTTATTCTTATAGGCACGCAGAATAAGTAACTCTTTCGCGAGTTAAAGCTTGCTTCGACAGGATTTATGTCATTGGAGTAATCTTTAACTCGCGAAGTTTTATGATAAAGAACATTTCCGAGGAAAATCTTGAGCAAAGGCACACTTTACATCGTCTCAGCCCCCTCTGGCGCAGGTAAAACCAGTCTGGTCAAAGGCTTAACAACTGATACAAAAGATATTGTTGTATCGGTTTCTCATACTACCCGAGCAAAGCGTGATGGTGAGAAAGAGGGTGTTGATTATCACTTTGTAGAGCAGGATGAGTTTCTGTCTATGTCGGGTGGTAGCGCATTTCTCGAGCATGCTAAGGTTTTTGATAATTATTATGGTACTTCACAGCAGCACGTAGAGCAGCAGTTGTTACAGGGTCATGACGTCATACTCGAAATAGACTGGCAAGGTGCACGTCAGGTACGTAAACAGTTCAATGATTCGTTATCGATTTTTATTTTACCGCCATCAAAAGAGGCATTAAAAGAGAGATTGCAGAATCGTGGGCAAGATAACGAAGAAATTATTAATCGCCGCATGAAAGATGCGGTGAACGAAATGTCACATTATGCTGAGTTTGATTACATTATTATCAACGATGATTTTGATGTCGCATTACAGGAACTTAGCAGCATATTTAAAGCAAACCGGTTACGCCAGCTTCAACAGGAGCGGAAACTGGAAGGCTTATTAATCGAATTATTGAAATAGAGGAATAAAAAGAATGGCACGTTTAACAGTAGAAGATTGTCTTCCAAATGTAGATAACCGTTTTCATCTTGTGTTAGTTGCAGCAAAACGCGCACGTCAGATTGCAATGGGTGCAGATGCATTGGTTGAAATCGATAATGACAAACCTACAGTGCTTGCATTACGTGAAATTTCTGAAGGCCTGGTTGGTCCTGAAATTTTAAATGACAAATCTGAAGAACTTAATATGAGACCAGCGGCTATTTCTGCGGAAGAAATAAGCAAGGAAATGTAATCCTGTTTTCAGGAAGCAGTTATTATGGCAATAAATCCTGATCAAACTGAAATAGATGTAACGGATTTATACGGAGATCCATCGCGGTTTTTAATATCTGATCTCTGTCGTATAGTCGAAGACTATATGAATGCAGATCAGGTTCGGGATGTCTATCAGGCCTACCTGTTCGGTGCACAGTCTCATGAAGGTCAATTTCGTCAAACCGGCGAACCTTATATTTATCACCCTATCGCAGTTGCGCGAATTCTTGCAGAAATGCATATGGATTCAAAAAGCATCTGTGCTGCAATTTTGCATGATGTTATAGAAGATACACCTGCAACCAAAGAAGAAGTGTCAGAAAAGTTTGGTGAAGATGTTGCGGAGCTGGTTGATGGTGTTAGTAAGCTAACAGAATTAAAATTTAAAAACAAAAAAGAACAGCAGGCTATTAATATTCAAAAAGTATTAATGGCTATGGCACGAGATATTCGTGTCATATTAATCAAACTCGCAGATAGGCTTCATAATATGCGAACGCTGGGTGTCATGCGTCCAGAAAAACGTCGTCGTATCGCCAATGAAACACTTGATATCTATGTGCCATTAGCGCGTCGATTAGGTATTAATACTTTAAGGCTTGAGTTGGAAGACCTTGGCTTTCGCGCCATGTATCCCATGCGTTATCGTATTTTAGAACATGCGATGTTGAAAGAAGCCGGGCATAGAAAAGAAGTTATTCAAAAAATCCATAACGGACTAACTTTAAGATTAGATGAATTAAGTATAGAAGCGAAAGTTCATTCAAGAAAAAAACATCCGTATAGCTTGTATAAAAAGATGCGCGAAAAAAATCTTCCATATCGAAATATTTTTGATGTTTATGGTATGCGTGTGGTTGTTGATAGTGTGGATGATTGTTATAGAGTACTGGGTGCAGTTCATAACTTATTTAAGCCTATACCCGGCAAGTTTAAAGACTATATAGCTATTCCAAAAGAAAATGGTTATCAGTCATTACATACGATCTTATTTGGCCCGCATGCAATTCCAATTGAAATTCAAATTCGCACCAGTGAAATGGATAATTTTGCAGAAACCGGAATTGCTGCGCATTGGTTGTATAAAGAAAATGCAGGTAATGAAATAGATGTAGGTGGAAGAACGCGTGAATGGTTAACAGGTTTGTTGGAAATGCAACAAACAGCTGGTGATTCGGTAGAGTTTTTAGAGAATGTAAAAGTAGATTTATTTCCAGATGAGTTATATGTTTATACGCCGAATGGTGACATAGTTAAATTGCCTAAAAACTCAACGCCTATTGATTTTGCATACTCAGTTCATACAGATGTAGGTCATACTTGTGTTGCGAGTAAAGTTGATCATCGCTTCGCGCCATTAGATACACCGTTATATAGCGGGCAAACAATTGAAGTTATCACTTCTGATGGTGCACACCCTAATCCGGGATGGCTTGATTTTGTAGTGACAGCAAAAGCGCGTAGTAATATTCGTAATTATTTAAAAAGTATTCGTTCAGAAGATGCTGTGGCACAAGGCCGACGATTATTATCTCGTATGTTGTTAGAAAAAAATATTACCTTAGAGGAAATGCCGCAGGAGAGTTATCAGTCTTTACTTGATGAATATGGCTTTACATCTTTAAATCAGTTGCTTGAAGATATTGGAATGGGTAATCGACCTGCAGGTCTGGTTGCTAGAGGTCTGTTTCCCGATGATATGGATGATTCAAAAACAGAATCTGAGCAATTATCGGGTCGTGCACCATTAGCTATTCAGGGAACAGAGGGCATGGTTGTTTCTTATGGCAAGTGTTGTTACCCAATACCCGGCGATCAAATTGTCGGTAAGTTAAGTAAGGGTAGGGGTCTAGTAATACATCAAATTAGCTGTAAGAATATTGTGAATGAGCGTCTGCAAAGCGAAAACATGATTGATGTTAAATGGGCGGCGGATCCAAGTGGTGAATATCAATGTCAGTTAAACTTACATGTTCAAAATGAGCGCGGAGTTCTGGCGAGGCTGGCAACCATCGTTTCTGATGAATCAGCGAATATAGAGCATGTTGAAGTTGAAGATAAAGATGGTATATCAACTAATATTTATTTCCTCATATCCGTTACCGGACGAAATCATCTGGCAAAAATATTACGTCGTTTAAGGCGTGTTAATTCAGTTATGAGAATTACTCGAGTACAATAAAATATATAATTAAATTTTTGAGAAAAACCAAATTATGAAAAAAGAAATTATTTCAACAGATAAAGCACCTCAGGCAATTGGTACTTATTCACAGGCTGTGAAAGTAAATAACACGGTATATGTATCAGGTCAAATTCCTTTGATACCTGAAACAATGGAAGTGTTAGAAGGTTCTGTTGAGGAGCAAATACACCAGGTGTTTAACAATTTACAGGCAATAATAACTGCTGCCGGTGGAACTTTTGAAAATGTTGTTAAATTAAATATCTTTCTTACAGATTTAAGTAATTTCCCAACTGTTAATCAGGTTATGGCGCAATATTTTTCTGAGCCTTATCCTGCTCGTGCTGCTATAGGTGTAAGCGAGTTACCTAAGGCTGTTGCAGTAGAAATGGATGCTGTTTTAGAGCTGTAACATCCCCCTCTTGATAAAAGCGAGTCATATTTCAATTTGGCTTGCCATAGGTATATCCATACTTTGGTAAACCCACTTACTCATTCAAGTAGCTTGATAAATCTTAAGGGCGTAGGCCCAAAGGTGCAGGATAAATTAAGCAAACTTGGATTAAATACAATTCAGGATATTCTATTTTATCTTCCTTACAGGTACGAAGATAGAACGCAAGTTATACCCGTTGCTGCATTGCGGCATGGCCAGTCCTCCCTTATTGAAGTCACAATAGATTCTGCAAGCATAGCTTTTAGTCGTAAAGGAAAAAGCAGGCGTATGTTATTGGTTCAGGTAAGTGATGTTACCGGAAGCTTGATGTTACGTTTTTTCTACTTTAATAAGCAGCAACAGGAAATGCTGATTGAAGGGGCTAAATTAAGATGTTTTGGTGATGTTCGATATGGTGCGTCATCTCTTGAAATAGTGCACCCTGAGTACTCATTAATAAATGATACTAATAATGCAGAGATGGAAGATTCATTAACACCTGTCTATCATACAACGGATGGAGTGAGTCAAATTCTATTAAGGCGCCTTTCTGCGCAGTGTCTTGAATTTTTAAATAACGAGTCTCTACTGCCTGATTACCTAAACGAGACCTTGTTCGAACAAGACGAATATTATTCTCTTAGTGACGCATTGAGATATGTTCACCGGCCCCCTACAGGCGCAAACATGAATCAGTTGTTTGAAGCACAGCATGCATCGCAGTTGCGATTGATATTTGAAGAATTGATAGCACAGCATTTAAGTTTACAGGCATTAAGAGAAAAAAATAGACACAGAACGGCGTCGAAATTACAGAGCGATAATCATTTATTATTTAAGTTTATAAAATCACTGCCTTTTGAATTAACGATTGCTCAGCAGAAAGTGAATCAACAAATATTAGAGGATATGGAATCAGGTATACCCATGATGCGTTTAGTTCAGGGTGATGTAGGTTCTGGCAAAACAGTAGTAGCAGCATTAGCCTGTTTGAAGGCAGTTGAATCTAACAGACAGGCGGCGATTATGGCGCCAACAGAAATTTTGGCTGAGCAACATTTTAGAAATTTCACAAACTGGTTCGAACCATTAGGAATTAAAGTTGTGTGGCTGTCAGGTCAGGTAAAAGGAAAAAAAAGACATCAGGTTTTATCACAAATTGTTGAAGGAGATGCGCAGGTTATTGTGGGTACCCATGCATTATTTCAGAATGATGTGGAGTATAACTGTCTGGCATTAGCGATTACAGATGAGCAACATCGTTTTGGTGTGCAGCAGCGTATGGCATTAGCTAAAAAAGCAAATTTACAAAATAATTCTGATGCATTAGCTCATCAGTTAATCATGACAGCAACTCCCATCCCACGTAGTTTAGCAATGACCGCTTACGCAGATCTTGATTATTCAGTTATAGATGAATTGCCACCAGGTCGTAAACCAATAACTACCGTAGTCATTCAACAGGAAAGACGTGAAGATATCTTACGACGAATACATAAAGCCTGTGGTGAAGGCAAGCAGGCATACTGGGTCTGTACCTTAGTAGAGGAATCTGAGACTTTACAGTGCCAGGCAGCACAGGATACCGCAGAGACATTGCAGCAGGTGCTTCCTGATATAAGAGTTGGTTTGATACATGGTAGATTGAAATCTGAAGAAAAAGAAAAATTAATGCAGGATTTTAAGCTTGGTATAACTCAGTTGTTAGTCGCGACAACAGTAATAGAGGTTGGGGTTGATGTTCCTAATGCCAGTTTGATGATTATAGAAAATTCAGAACGCCTAGGTTTGTCACAATTGCACCAGTTGAGAGGAAGAGTGGGCAGGGGTGAGGAAGCGAGTCATTGTGTGTTGATGTATAAAAGTCCGTTAAGTGACCATGCAAAAGAAAGACTGGCCATAATGCGTGAAACCAATAGTGGATTTGAAATTGCTAGAAAAGACTTACAGTTGAGAGGACCGGGTGAAGTGCTGGGGACTCGTCAGACAGGTTTATTGCAATTGAAAATTGCAGATATAGTGCGTGATGAATATATGCTGGATGAGGTTAAAGTTGCATCAAGAAAAATACTAACCGACTCACCTGAAAAGGTTAGAGCACTGATAGATCGCTGGGTTGGTATCGCACAGCAATATGTCAATATTGGTTAAAATTTAATATTTAATAACAATAGAACTATGACGTTAGTTTTGAGTTAAATAATTACATTATGAAATAGTTGGCGTTTGCAGTAGCTATTAGACCTTTACTCGTCTATTTTTAGTAGATGCTTATAGATTATAATGTGATGTGCAGGAAGCGTAAATGCCTGGAAAGATATGCCTGAAAAGATAGATGAAACCGGATTGCTCGATCATAGTAAAGATCAAAACAAGATTTGGCGTGAGCAGGTTAAATTAGTTGAGAAAAATGCTTCTCTGAGCAATATTGTAAGTCTGGTCGTAGCGGTGCTGTTAGCTCTGGTCTTATGGCGTGATGAATCACAAAATATAATAATACCCTGGGTCATATATATGTCTCTGATGACGTTAATCAGAGTCTCAATGGGTTATTTTAAGAAAGCTGACGATAACAGCTTAATATATGATGTATTTGGGAAATGGTATCTTGTCGCTATTTTGTTAACTGCATTTGGCTGGGGAATGGCAGGTTATCTGTTTTTTCCATTTGACTCTTCGAATCAATTAATTCTAGCTTTTGTACTTGCCGGCATTGCTTCAGGCGGTGTCTCGGTGATGTCGCCCATAGTAAAGCTCTATTATCTGTATCTTTTTCTGGTTATTTTCCCTGTCGTTATTCGTTTAGTGATGATGGGTGAAGAATATACAGTTCTCGCAATGACGACCGTCTTTTATATGTTAGTGATGGCAAGTATTGGCTCACGAATAAACAAGAGTGTTTTGACCTCACTAGAAGTGCGCTTTCATAATGAGTCGTTAATTAAATTTATGAGTCAGGCACGCAATGAGTCAGAGGATCTTAACGAAGAGCTATCAACAGAAATTGAACAAAGAAAACGAGTAGAGAAAGAGTTACATAAAGCAAAAGAAGCTGCAGAAGCTGCAAGCAAAACAAAAAGTGAATTTCTTGCAAATATGAGTCATGAAATTCGAACACCCATGAATGGCATTTTAGGTACTTTGCAATTACTTCAGGGATCAAAGTTAACTGAAAGTCAGCTGGAATATGTTGGTATAGCGTATAACTCGGGTGAAGCTTTGCTATCGTTATTAAATGATATTCTAGACTTTTCAAAAATTGAAGCTGGAAAGTTAAAGCTCGAATATATTCCGTTTAACTTACAAATTTTAATCAAAGAATTAACTATATTACTTAAACAGAAAGCAGATGAGCGACATGTAGAGCTATTAACTGATGTTGATCCTGAGCTTCCCTTAATAATCAAGGGGGATTCGGTGAGAATTCGCCAGGTGCTTGCCAACCTGATGACAAATGCAATTAAGTTTACCGAGAAAGGAACGGTAACAATAAAAGTCGTTGTACTGGAGAAAACTGAAAAGTCAGCTCGATTAAGACTTGAAATTGTAGATACAGGCATCGGTATTGCTCAAGAGACACAGCGTAAGTTATTTAATTCATTTACGCAGGCAGACGGGTCTACAACTAGAAAATATGGCGGTACAGGGCTTGGTCTGGCGATTGTTAGACAGCTGGTCACTTTGATGCGCGGTAGATTAGGCGTGGAAAGTGAAGAGAACAAAGGTTCATGTTTCTGGGCAGAGATAACTTTTGAAATACCAGAAGATATTGATATTGAGAATCCCCAGCAGGCAGTCACAGAGGTAGTCGAAACTTTGCAAGGAAAGGCCTTGCTTGTTGAGGATAATCCGGTTAATCAGATTATAGCCAGGAAAATGTTAGAAAAGGCGGGTATGACCTATGAAGTCACTAATAATGGAGAAGAGGCTATTAGTCGTTTAAAATTACCGCATGACTTTAACCTGGTATTAATGGATTGTCAGATGCCTGTAATGGATGGCTATGAAGCAACTAAGGCATTACGAAAACTAGAAGAAGAAAATAAGTTGAATCGACTTCCGGTTATTGCAATGACTGCGAATGCTATGGAAGGTGATAAGGATAAATGTTTAGATGCGGGAATGGATGACTATGTATCAAAACCGGTAAATCAAAAAGCACTTAAAGAAACACTGGCAAAGTGGCTATAAATTCATAGTGGTGTAAAATAAAAATATCTATAATTATGAATTGTAATTAAATGTCAGGTCATCATACCCGTTTGCGTTGGTGTAGTCAGAAACGCTGTTTTTCAAAAGACCTTAAAGTCAGTGTGAAAGACTGGCTATTTGATACGGGTTCACTCACTGCTCGTTTAATTAATAATTGCGATGAAGTGTTTTCAGTTAAAGTTTTAGCTGTAAAGAGTGCGACACCTACACCTGATGAAATAAATGCACTTAAATTAAAACCTAGAAGCCAGGCGATTATTCGTGAAGTTTTATTGCTGTGTGGCAGCCAGCCTGTTGTTTATGCACGTACAGTAATTCCAGTTTCTAGTATGCGCGGTTCGTTACGAGGTATTGTGAAACTGGGTAATAAGTCTTTAGGCGCAGTGTTGTTTGCAGATAAAAAAATGCAACGTAAACCTGTGCAGGTTACTTCATTGCCGGCAACACATAAATGTCATGAATGGACAGGTTGTCAAAAAAAAGAAGCCATCTGGGGTAGGCGCTCAGTATTTATATTAAAGAATGAAGAGATTCTGGTGAGCGAGTTTTTTTTACCGGAATTGTTCAAATAAGAGCTAAAGCTGTTTAAATAACTATTATTTAAAATAGTAAAATAATTTTATAAAATGGCACTTTATCCCTGCAACAATAATTGCAACAGGGTAAAGACTTTAATGAGCATAAGGTTATGGTTTCACCAGCCCAAGGCGTAAGGCTTCTAATGTGGCTTGTGCTCGATTAGAAACATTTAATTTTCCATAAATACTCTTCAAATGGCTAGCAACTGTGTTTGAGGTTATGCCCAATATTTCAGCAGCTTCATTTCGACTTAAGCCTTTAGCGATAGCGCCAAGTATTTCTTTTTCACGACTAGATAAATCCTGTTTGTCTGAAGGCTGAATATCACTGTGAAAGTGATTGATCATTTTACGCGCAATGGCTGGTGAGATTGGTGGCTCACCTTTTATAATACCCTGTAAATTTTGTATGAATTCATCTGTGGTTTGTTCTTTTAATAAATAACCCTGCGCGCCTGCTTCAAGTGCGGGGAATAGGTAGTTGTCATCATCAAAAATAGTGGCCACAACACAGTATGTATCGGGTGATTTATGATTGATTTCACTGATGATTTCCACACCGTTTCCATCCGGTAGGTTTAAGTCTATTAATGCAAGATCAAGCTGGTTGTCATTAATGATTTTTCTGGCTTGAGCCAGACTGGATGCTTCAAATAGTTCGACTTCAACAAATGCCTGTCGAATAATGCCTGTTAACCACTCACGTGTTTCTGGATGATCTTCTAGAACAAGTACGTTTTGCATATTAATAAACCTAAGTTAACCAATAGAATATAGAGTATTTCAGTATAGTATTTTTTTAATTAAAAGTTGTTCAACCGAATTATAAATAATTATTCAGATGTTTCAGCATTATCAGAGATCAAAAAATTAATTCTTACACAGCTGCCTTTGTTCTCACCTGTTTTCGGGTCGTTAAGGTTAAACCAGCTTGCGCTACCATTAAGTTCCTGGGCTCTTGTTTTTATATTGTTTAAACCTTTGCCAGGTATACAGTTTTGAACATCAAAACCTTGCCCATTATCACTGACTTCAACAGTGATTTGTTGGTCAACCAGGTTAATAATTATCTCCATGAACTGGGCATTAGCATGTCTAATAATATTAGTTGTTACTTCATGTAACATACGGTTTAAATTTATATGCTGTCTTGGTGTGAAGCTTAGGCCTTGCAGGTTCTCGCTCTGATGCCAGATGAGTTGCATGCCTATAGAATTCAGCCGTACCTGAATTTCTGATCTTACATCAGTTATTGCATCTAGTATCGATGCTGTTGATTTATTGTCAAGTGTATAGATTGAATTTCTCAGTGATTTGAGAATACTCCGCGATAATGCGATCGTTTGCTCATCTTTCACCGAGTGAATCAGGGTCAGCATACGTGCGGCAACATCGTCATGTAGATCCCGTGCGATACGTTGGCGCTCTTCTCTTGCTCCCTTCTCAAACGCCTCTTCAATTGTTATGAACTGTTTAGTGAGTTTTAACAATGAGTTAGCAAGATCAATGTCATCTTTATTAAAGCGAGTTTGAGAACCCGTGCTATTAATAATATAGCCATACTTTAGTAAAATAGCAGGCACTTCCAGGACATTGTGCTGGTCATTAATTCTACATTCTGAAAATGGAGTCGTAGTTTGCGTAAGAGTGCAGTCAGAAAAAAAACGTTGCAATATAGATTTCCATCGATAATCGATGGGCGTGCCACTGCTGGAAAATTCTTCAATTAAAAAGGGTAAATTTTTTTCCAGACTCTTATGCACAGAGAGGTGACCTGTTTATTATGTGATTTTAATATTAAAACTATATCTTTATTTAATTATACTCGACCCATTGCAGAGAAGCTTTTAATAAAAGGTGATGCCATAGTGGGGTTTTTTATCATTGATTTATAATCACCTTCAACAAATTTAAGTTTTCCTGTGGTATAAGCCAAACCTAAACCTGTGGAGCCCACCTCTCTTTTTATCCATTCTTTCCAGTGGCCTTCTTTTGCGCGTAAATCCCAGTTTAGCTCATGGTTATTATAATTGCCGGCTTCTATGACATAACCATCTTTTATAACAATACAGGCGCGAGGTTTATCTTCATCAGGAAATCCATAACCTATAATCGATGAAAAACATATTTCACTAAGTGATTTTGCTAAATATGGGTCTTTATTCCATTCATCTTTATATTTATTCATCCACGCATTATCAAACAACTTCAACATTAACTCTTCCATTCTAACTCTTTATGACTGATTTATTTCAGCATTACTGACTTTTTACACCCTGTCTATGCAGGATTAATTTTGCTATCAAAAACTACTCATTTTACAATAACTTACTTATCATAAAAATAAGTGATTAGGTTGTTCATTTTAACTCCATCGTCATGGCGTGTATATTATTTTGTTTTAATGTACTTAATGTTTCACGTAGTTGAGTAGGGTTGCTAAACGGGCCAATACGTACGCGATGCCAGTTATCACGATTGATGTTTACACTTTGTATTGATGATTGCACCCCAAGTAATGCCAGGCTGGCCTTAAGACGTTCAGCATCTTCCTGGCTTTTAAATGAACCGGCCTGAAGTAAATATTTCTTATTCGAAATGCTATTAGTTTCAACAGGTTTATTATTTGAAGGCTGGGGTTTTGAGCTTGTATTCTCGACTTCTGGTTCCGGCACAAAAACTTCTAGTTCCGAGAGTATTGTATAAAACTCAAATCGGGGTTTTTTATTTTCGGAATCACCCGTTGTGTTTTGAGAAGGCTTATCAGTTGCAGTTTCTGCATCTATTTTTTGTTGTTGACGTGCTTTTTTTAACTCGTGCTTTACCGCTTCAGTAAAGCTGACTTCTTCTGCAGGCTGCTTGTCTAGATACATTAGAAAAGAAGCAAACAAACCAATAGCTAGTCCGGCAAGCATCCAGATATATCCGGGCACGGTTTTATTATTTGACATATGACGTCCCTTTAAATCACGCGAAGCTGCCATTACATACTTTCCGGTGCATTAACGCCCAATAAATTAAGCCCATTATGTAAAACGTGACGAGTTGCTTTTATTAATGATAGGCGTGTGTTTCGAATAGCTTCATCTTCAACGATAAACTGATGCGCGTTGTAATATGTGTGTAATTCATTTGCCAGTTCTCTCAGGAAGTGAGCAAGCAAATGAGGTTCTTCATTAAGCGCTGCTTTTTCAATAATTTCCGGATATTTAGCTAAAGAAATCACAAGTGAAGTTTCATGCTCTTCTGTTAATAGAGAAAGGTTTTCACTACCCATTTTTTCATCATGAGTAAACTTTTTTTCTTTCAGCTGACGGAAGACTCTGCAGATGCGAGCATGAGCATATTGTATGTAGTATACAGGGTTATCACTGCTTTGGGATTTGGCCAAATCCAGATCAAAGTCCATGTGCTGCTCACATTTACGTAATACATAAAAAAAGCGGGCTGCATCATTACCAACTTCAGAGCGTAATTCGCGTAATGTGACAAATGAACCGGAGCGGGTAGACATGGGAACACGCTCACCGCCTCGGTACAGAATGGCGAACTGAACTAATAAAACGTCCAGTTTTTCAACATCATTTCCCAACGCTTTTAATGCGGCTTTTACGCGGGGAATATATCCGTGATGGTCTGCACCCCAGACATCAATTACCCGATCATAACCTCGGTCTAATTTATCCATATGGTACGCAATGTCAGATGCAAAATAAGTGCTTTGACCATTGTCGCGTACAACGACTCTGTCTTTTTCATCGCCAAAATTAGTCGATTTAAACCACAGTGCACCGTCTTTTTCATAAATGTGATCAGCTTTCTGAAGTCTATCAATTGCCTGTTTTATTAAACCTTTGCCTGAAAGGCTTCTTTCAGAGAACCATTCATCAAACTCGACACCAAATTCTTTTAGATCGTCTCGTATATCTGCGGTAATAATATTTAAGCCTAAATCAAAAACCTGTCGATATGATTCATCTCCGAGAAGTGTTTTCGCTCTATTTATGAGGGCGTCTACATGTATTTCTTTATCACCACCAGCTGGTTCATCTTCTGGAATATCCTCATAAACAGCGGCATGCTCATGCATCAAATTTTTATCATGTTGAGCAAAAAGTTGCTCAGCAATTTCTTTAACATATTCTCCCTGATAACCATTACTTGGAAAGGTGATTTTAACGCCGCAATGTTCAAGGTAGCGTAACCATACACTTGTGCCCAGTATGTCCATTTGACGGCCAGCATCATTTACATAGTATTCACGGTGAACATTAAAACCTGCTGCGCTGAGTAATGAGGCAACAGTAGCGCCATATGCAGCACCGCGACCATGACCAACATGAAGAGGTCCAGTAGGGTTAGCAGAAACAAATTCAATTTGTACTTTACGACCTGCACCAATATTGCTTAAACCATAGGTTTCAGCTTGTGTATTGATGGTATTTATTACAGACAGGGTATTACTTTGTTTTACAAAGAAATTAATAAAACCGGGGCCAGCAATTTCTACTTTGTCTAAATCGTTGTTATCAGGTAGTGAATCGATTAATAATTGTGCGATTTCTCGTGGATTTTTAGCGGCAGGCTTGGCCAGCATCATTGCAAGATTGCATGCAAAGTCGCCGTGAGATTTATCTTTAGTTCGGGTGAGCTGAATCTCAGGTGAAATATCAGAGCTAATAACACCAGCGCTTTTTAAGCTGCTTAGTGCCTGAGTTAGCAGGTTCTGGATAGTATTTTTCAATGTGCTGGCCGGTAAAAAATCAGAGGGCGAATTTTACATGTAGATAAGAGGGGTTACCAGTTAACTAGCGCCGAAATGTGCTTATTTTAGATTTGTAAGAAAAAATTAAATTTCGGATAAAACCCGTTCAGCCATTGATATGGCTTGATTGAGATAACCTGAGCCGAATAAATTCAGGTGATTAATGATGTGATATAAATTATAAAAAGTTTTACGTACCTCAAAGCCACTGTCTAGAGGTGATATCTCGTTATAGGCTGAATAAAAATCGGCATCATAACCACCGAAAAGCTGTGTCATGGCAATATCAGCTTCTCGATCGCCATAATACAGTGCTGGATCAAATATTAGCGGAGTGCCATCTGCCAGTGCAGAGGCATTACCGCCCCATAAGTCACCGTGCAATAGCGATGGTAGAGGTGTATAACTTTCAAACAAACGATCAAAATCGACTAGTAGCTTGTCCATCACGGGGTTAAGTGAGGAGGCATAACCATTCTGTTGAGCCAGATTTAGTTGGGGCATTAGGCGTTGTTGACGCCAAAACTCTATCCAGTTGCTGCTAAGTCTGTTCAACTGCGGTGTTGAGCCAATTGTATTATCCCTATGCCAGCCAAACTGGGGCTGTGTTACCTGATGCATTGCTGCAATTTGTTGCCCTAGTAAGGTGCTGTCAAATTGCCCCGTGAGTGGTAGAAACTCAAGCA
>Ga0316205_10002280_pt1 | contig 20459 bp, 21 predicted proteins | sample 3monthpyrite_MG_FD_204941 | JGI IMG/M metagenome (GOLD analysis project Ga0316205, IMG submission 204941) | Microbial mat bacterial communities from mineral coupon in-situ incubated in ocean water Damariscotta River, Maine, United States -... | ecosystem: Environmental > Aquatic > Marine >... | reverse complement strand
CCACTGTTGGTTGCCTCAAAAGCCTCACTGGAAAAGGTCCAGGTAAGCCCGGCTTGCTTGAAGATCTTTGCCATCGCACCGATGAACTCATAAAACTGCATGATTTCTGCAGAAGACATCAACAATAGATAATCGGCGCCTTCAACATCAAACGGAACAGACATGCCGATTTCTTTCTCAACATTACTGACAATCTTGCGAAACGTTTTTAGTGTCACGCCCATCGGGCTACCGATGGTCATGGCTCTGTGAGTGGCTTCTTTCAAGCCGGCAGGTGCATGTCCGGAGGCCACCATACCTTCGCGAGCCTTGCGTATCATGTAAACCAGATCATTACCCACCGGACATACCAGTGAACAACGACCGCAAAGCGTACAACTGTCATACAGTAATTCTTTCCACTCATCGAGCATATCGTCAGTGACCGGCTTACTCAGGCCCAGCCGTGAAGCCAGACGACCCCAGAAGGTGTATTCCTGTTTCCAGATCTTGCGCAAGGGTTCCAGTTTATGAATTGGCGTATACTTGGGATCCTCAGTGGCAAGGTAAAACAAGCAGGAACTTGCACACATGCCGCAATGCACGCAACTATTGAAGAATGAAGCTATCGGTGCATCTATTTGTTGTTTGAAAGCCTCCAGGCCTTTTTCCAGTGACACACTCATATTTTCACTCCTTTACGTCCAGCTGCTTCACCTGTATACCAACGTGAAAAAACAAAAGTAAAGGCATGCATCAGCTTGGTAAAAGGAATGCTGATCAGTAGTAATTCAACGCTCAAAATATGCACTACCAGCATTTCATTGTATGGCAACAATAAACGATGATAGGCAAAATAGCCGGTGATAACCGGCAGAATCGTTACCAGCCAGGAAAAATAGTCATTAAAACCGGACAGGAAAAACTTCACTTTATCGCTTAAACGGTGCCATATCACCACCAGCATTGAAATCATCGTGACCAGTGTCACCGCATCAATAAACCAGGAAGACAAACCTGGCCAGCCAAAACCAATCAGTTCACGGATGACGGTAATATGCGGCACATAAAAAAACACTATCAGAAATAAACCTATGTGAAAAATGTAGCTAGCCAGAAAAACAACCGGTGAAACATGGGTTGCCGACAATGGTGGCAGGAAACGCGTAAGCACTGTACGCCAACCGTATTTCGCACTATTTTTTTCTCGTGCCTCACTGAGGTCTTTGTTACGCCCCAGTATTATCATTTCCAGCAGGCGCACTAACACGCCCAAAACCAGTATGCTTATCGCTATCGCCAAACCTGGGCCACGTACCCATGTCAGCATTTCCATCGTCGTCATGAAATCACCTTTCTATTCTTTAAGATCATCGGTGGTGACAGGTTCGCGTCGTTTGCTTGATCGTGCCTTTTTGATCCGGCTTGCCAAACCCAGTGCAACTCCGGCTGCAGCACCCGCTGCTAATGCCGGTGCCACGACCGATGAAACGTTGATAGGCGGTGCGGTAAAGGCCTTGTAGAAACTACCTGCATCCCAAAAATCCGGTTCAGAGCAACCCAGGCAAGGATGGCCGGATTGGATAGGAAAGCTGGTACCCTGATTCCATTTAGTCGTTGCGCAGGCATTGTGCGTAGTGGGGCCCTTGCATCCCAGCTCATACAGGCACCAGCCTTTACGCGCGCCTTCATCGTCAAAACTTTTGGCAAATTGACCGCGATCATAAAATGGTCGACGATAACAACGGTCATGAATCGATTCGCCATAGAACGACAACGGACGTAATGATTTATCCAGCTCCGGTATTTTACCGAAGGTCAGAAAATGTGCGAGCACACCGGTAATCACCACAGGTATGGGTGGGCAACCCGGTACATTGATGATGGGTTTGTCTTTAATAATATCGCTCACCGCTACTGCGCCGGTAGGATTAGGCTTTGCATGCGGTAAACCGCCATAGGAAGCACAGGTACCAATGGAAACAATCGCCGCCGCACCTTTGGCCGTTTCCTTCAGCATATCCAGATTGGTCATTCCTGCAATGGTCGAGTAAACGCCGCCATCCTTGATAGGAATCGAACCATCGACAAGTAATAAATACTGGCCATCGAATTTCTCCATCGCTTGTGTGCGCGCCTGTTCCGCAGCCTCGCCGGAAGCCGCTTGTAGCGTATGATGGTAATCAAGGGAAACGACATCAAAAATCAGGCTTTCCAGGGATGGGCTATGTGATCGCGTCAGGGATTCTGTGCAGCCGGTGCACTCCTGAAAGGAAAGCCAGATCACCGAAGGCCGCATGGCACTTTCAAGCGCCGCTGCAATCCGCGGCACCATCGAAGCAGGCAATGCCATCATTGATGCCAGGCCAGCACAGTATTTGAGAAATCCGCGACGTGTAACACCATGTTGCAACAGTGCTGCAGCCAATGTTCTGTTCTCAGCCATCCAATCCTCCGTACGAACAAGTTACGTTATATTTTTTATTACCTTAACGCGTTCTTATTAAACCCAGTCATCGAGCTGTTGCTGCAATGCGAACTGGGCGGTTGCTACGTCTGCTCGATCACTTTTCAGAATTTCGGGTGTATAGGTCACTTCGATAAATTCTGCCAATCGTTCTGCGTTTTCATCATCATGAAACAGCCACCACACCCCTGCAAGACGGGTTTCAATAATACGGCTTGAACCCAATGTTTCCAGCGTGACGAATACTTCACCTTCGCCCAGAATTTCCTTCAATGCTTCATATTCACCCGGCAGTAATGGCAAACTGCGCAAATCAATACTATTGGTTTCACCGGTTTCCAGCAGTGCCTGCATCATGTTATTGATTTCATACAGAATAGCTTTAACATTATCCGTCACCTGGATATCTGAATGCGGTTTTTCTATAATTTGAATCGCTATTTCTTCGAGTGAATTCATGCGTGCCATTGCTCCAGCAGTGAAGTGGCATGACCACAGGCATAGGGGATTGCACTTTCAATTTGCGGGCTCAGGTTTTCATCCCAATCCAGTTTTTCCGGCTGAATGCCCACCAGTGCGCGCTGCATGGGTAAATCATCCGTCAAGCGCACCATGTCAAGAATTTCTGCCAAGCTGACTTCATGCACGCTGCTGCATTTTCCAGTGCGCACAAACACATCCATGTTTTCATTTTCAAAGACTTTAACCGTGCCGGGTTCTGCGCCTAACTGGGCAGCATCGATGACAATCAGCCTGTCGGCTGCGGCAAGTATATCGGTGAGCGTGAAACTTAGAGTGCCGCCATCGACGAACTCTACTTCGCCAAAACCGCGCCAGCTCGCCTGCAGGCGAGCCACGGCATGAATGCCTGCGCCATCGTCACCCATCAAGGTATTACCCAATCCCAGCACGACTGTTTTCATTGTTTTTAACCGGCTCTTTAAATGACAGATACAAAATATAAAAACCGCATGACTTCCCACCGTACCGGGACGTGCTATGTTTAAGATAGAAGTTATTTAAAAAGACTGCAAGCTTGACAGCCCGCCATTCGCGGGTGTTTACTGACATAGATCAACTGATTAAAGAAAATATTTATGTGCCTTGCAATACCCATGCAAATAATAGACATTGACGGTTTTATGGCGCGCTGCCATGCCAAAGGTGTTGAGAGAGACGTCAGCCTGTTTATGCTTCAGGACGAAACACTGTCAGCCAATGATTTCGTCATGGTACATGTCGGTTATGCCATTCAGAAAGTGACTGAACAACAGGCGCGCTCCTCGTGGGAATTGTTTGACGAAATACTGGCCGCCACGGAAAATGAACATGCATGAACTGTCAGTGTGCCAGGAAATGATGAAACAAGTCATGCAAATCGCCGCAGAAAAAAATGCCAGCTCGGTCGACTGTGTGACCGTACATCTGGGGCCGCTGTCGGGTATCGAAGCGCATTTACTTAAACAGGCGTTCCCGTTCGCCGCAGCAGGCACAGTCGCCGAACAGGCGGAACTGATTATTAAAGAATTACCAGTCCGCGTACATTGCCAGCAATGCGGCGCCGATACTGATGCCCGAGTTAATCGACTGTTATGTGGAGAATGTGGTGATTACCACACGCAACTCATCAGCGGCGACGAAATGCTACTGGCCAGCCTCGAGCTGAGCCGAAAAGATCAGGAGGCCTCTTATGTGTGATACCTGTGGTTGCAACATCACTGACGCTAACCAGCATCTGCTCAAACCGGGAGGCAAGTTTTATCGCACTGCCGAAGGCCATGAAGCTGTCACTGTACTAAAAGGATTGTTGTCTGAAAACGATCACATGGCCATGCATAACCGCCAGCACTTCGACCGCCATGGCGTGCTGGCTATCAACCTGATGTCATCGCCGGGATCCGGAAAAACGGCCCTGCTTGAAGCAACACTGGATGCAATAGATAAAGGCCTGCGCGTTGCGGTGATCGAGGGCGACCTGGAAACCGAGAACGACGCCGAGCGCATCCGCAAAAAAGGCATCCCGGCTATCCAGATATCCACAGGCAGCGCCTGCCATCTGGATGCACATATGATCCATAATGCACTGCATGAACTGTCTCTGGATGATCTGGATATTGTCTTCATTGAAAATGTCGGCAATCTCGTCTGCCCCGCCAGCTTTGACCTCGGACAGCATTTGAATGTTACATTACTCTCGGTCACGGAGGGCGATGACAAACCGTCTAAATACCCGGTCATGTTCCGCGCCTCTGACCTGATGCTCCTGACCAAGATCGATCTGCTGGCTGTACTTGATGATTTCGATCTGGATCATGCCGAGAAAAACCTGCGCAAACTCGCCAGTACAGCACCGGTGATAGCCTTATCGGCTCGCCAGCAAACCGGCATGAATGGCTGGCTGGACTGGCTACAGCAACAACGATCTGAACAGATTGAACGCTGCCGTCAGGGTCATACACGCAAACCCGTGATTCAGCCTGATGGTCAGCGTTTGCATGCTGGTATGCAGGCGCCATAAACTGCCATGAGCCAGCACGACGCCACATTCTGGCTGCAACAAATCAACCAATTGCCTATCATCCGGCCACTAAAGGTCATGAATGTATGCGGTGGCCATGAACGCTCGATCAGCATGGCTGGAATTCGCAGCCTGCTGCCGGACAATGTCGAACTGGTGCCTGGCCCGGGCTGCCCTGTGTGCATTTGCCCGGAAGAAGACATTTATGAAGCCATGCAACTGGCACTGCATGAAAATATTATACTCGCCGCCTTTGGCGACATGCTACGGGTACCGGTTAACGCGCCAAAGAATGAGCCGCGCACACTGCAACAAGCAGCTGCACAGGGCGCTGATATTCGACCGATTGCATCACCACTGGAAGCCGTAAAACTGGCCCGTAAGCACCCGGATCAAACCGTAGTGTTTTTTGCCGCCGGCTTTGAAACCACTACCGCACCGGTCGCAGCAATGGTCGCAGAAGGCCTGCCTGATAATCTGTTGTTATTATTATCCGGGCGTCTGACCTGGCCCGCTGTTGCCATGTTACTGGACTCGGACCAGCCTGGCTTTGATGCACTGGTAGCACCCGGACATGTCTCCACCGTGATGGGGCCGGAAGAATGGCAATTCGTCATAGACAAGCATCACCTGCCGGTTGCGGTAGCAGGTTTTGAACCCGTGAGCGTACTGGCTGCGCTGTATTCAGTGTTACGGCAAACCCTGGAAGACAATCTGTTTCTGGATAACTGTTATACCGAAGTCGCTCATGCGGGTGGCAACCCGACCGCTCAACACTTTCTGCAAAGCACCATGGATGTAGTAGACAGCCAGTGGCGTGGCATCGGCACCATCCCCCGCTCCGGCTATCAGCTCAAGCCTGCCTATGCTGAGCATGATGCGCACCTGAAATTCAGCTACTATCAGGACCCGAATCGTAAACGCATGGGTGAAATGCCACCGGGCTGTGATTGTACCCAGGTGGTACTCGGTAAAATTTACCCGAATCAATGCCGTCTGTTTGGTGCCGCCTGTACACCGCGACATCCGATTGGCCCATGCATGGTCTCGGATGAAGGTGCCTGTCGTATCTGGTGGTCGAGTGGCACACGAGAATCCACCCGTCAACCTGCAAATAAAACCGTCGCAGAAAGCTGACAAGGTCACTCCGGAAATTTGTCATCTATAAAAACAAGCAGCGCCCGGCTACTCAGTATTGGCGGCCAGGTGCAAGGAGTCGGTTTCAGGCCTTTCGTCTATCGACTGGCACACTCACTCGGACTCAAGGGCTGGGTGCAAAACCTGAAAGGTAATGTACTCATTCATATACAGGGTGAGGCAGTCGCGCTGGAGCAATTCACCAGCACTCTTGTACAACAATCACCGGCCATAGCACGACCTGTTATCCTGAATAATAAAATAGTCACACCTGAATCATTACCATCCTTCAGTATACGTGACAGCGATTCCGGCCTGAATGCTGATATCCACACGCCAGCTGATTATTATACCTGCAAGGACTGCCTGCAGGAATTAAACGATCCGCATAACCGGCGTTACCGGTATCCGTTCATCAACTGCACCCAATGCGGCCCACGATATACGCTGATCAAGCAATTACCCTATGACCGTGCCCGTACCACCATGGCCGGCTTCCCGTTGTGTACCGCCTGTGGAAGCGAATATAACAATCCCCTGGATCGCCGCTATCATGCCGAACCGATTGCCTGCGAGCAATGCGGCCCGCAACTGCAATACATTGAAAAAGAAAATTGTATTGACGATACCACTGGCGCACTGAATAAAACCATTGAAGCATTGCGGGCAGGAAAAATTGTTGCCATCAAAGGTGTCGGCGGATATCACTTACTCTGCGATGCCAGCAATGACGCAGCCATCCTGACACTACGCACACGAAAACCACGCCCGCACAAACCACTGGCCGTGATGTTTCCCTCTGTCGGTGATGATGAACTGGAGCTCCTACGACAACATGTCATGCTAACCGATACCGATGCCCGTTTAATCACTGATCCCGCTCGCCCGATTGTCATCGTTGAGAAAAAACATCACTCCGGACTATCCGAATATCTCTCCCCGGATCTTTCGCACCTGGGTGTCTTTTTACCCTATAGCCCCTTACATCATTTGTTACTTCAGGAATTCAATCAGGCTGTCGTGGCCACCTCCGCCAACATCAGCGGTGAACCGGTGCTCACTCAACAACACCATGTGCAACAACGGCTATTGCATATCACTGACTGCTTCCTGCATCACAACCGTCCGATAGCACGACCGGCAGATGACAGTGTCGTTCGTGTGATACATCAACAAGCCCGGCCCATTCGTATCGGTCGTGGTATGGCACCGGTTGAGCTGACACTACCTCACTGTATACAAAAGCCAACGCTGGCCGTGGGCGGACAGATGAAAAACAGCATAGCCCTGGCATGGGATAATCGACTGGTAGTTTCGCCACATATAGGCGACCTGGATTCACCTCATAGCCTGACAGTCTTTGAGCAAGTAATCACTGACCTGCAACAGCTCTATGAAATCCAGATTGAACAAATAGTATGCGACGCCCATCGCGGTTACGCATCACATCGCTGGGCTCATCAAGCCGGTTTACCCGTCATACAGGTCTTCCATCATCACGCTCATGCTGCAACGCTTGAAGTCGAATTCCCGCAGGATACTCCCTGGCTGGTATTCACCTGGGACGGTGTTGGTTATGGCGCTGATGGTTCGCTATGGGGCGGTGAAGGTCTGCTGGGCCGCCCGGGGAAATGGCAACGTATTGCCAGCTTCACCCCTTTTCGTGTGCCGGCAGGAGATCTTGCAGCAAGACAGCCCTGGCGTAGTGCGGCAGCACTATGCTGGCAAGCAGGCCTGGAATACACAGCGCCACTGGAACATGAACTGGTCAGACACGCCTGGCAGAATAATATTAACTGTACAAGCAGCAGTGCTGTCGGCCGTCTGTTCGATGCAGCTGCGGCATTAACCGGCCTGATCGAGAATGCCAGCTTTGAGGGCCAGGGGCCCATGTTACTGGAAACCAATACAACACAACTGCAACAGACGGCAACGCTGCCAATAAAAAATATCGATAACATACTGCAAGCGGACTGGCAGCCTTTACTACCCGTATTACAGAATCATACATTGACGATTAAACAACGAGCCAACTACTTTCATTCCACCATGGCTGCCACGCTGCTTGAACAGGCGATGCTTGCGCGCGAATGCTATGGTAATTTTCAGGTCGGCTTATCTGGCGGGGTCTTTCAGAATAAAAAACTCACGGAACAGGTAATTACCCTGCTTGAACAAAATAACTTCAGAGTATTTTTCAATCAACAAATACCCTGCAATGACGGTGGATTGTGCGCAGGCCAGATCATGGAAGCTATGCAAAACAAGCATTAGCTTATGACATGTATCCGGCCTTCAGATTGTATGACCATCGAGCTAACAAGTGACCGATTGAACTATAACGCCTCACACACCCTCTCAAGCACCTGTTTTGCCTCGGTGGATTTATAATCATATTTTTTCATAATAAACAATCTTGCCTTTAATCTGGAATACGGTTTTTGCTGATCAATATAAGACTTTATCTCATCCATCTGAATTCCAGTAACATGAACCTTTTTTGTGTCAGTGCTTTTATCTCGCTGCTCGCAATACGAGTGCTCCCTTATTTTCCCTCTATCACTGATCGCCAGAGATATTGAAGCACTTGATTCTATCACTGCGTGACATTTATGCCCTTTTGTGAAGTTTTCTTTAGTATAAATCCAGACCGTTTTCGCCATATGCGTCGGCTCACCCAACACAACCGGCTTGCCATTATTTAAAGCGACTGCAAATTTGTAATCATCACTCTCTTTTGAAAATGGCTTTAATTCCAATGAATACTCCGCAATACCGACATCGTCAAGCACCCGCCTGACACCTTTATACTGACAGGTGCCGGCAGATATACTTAGAGTGCGTAACAACTTGAAGTTTTCATCCTTGACTGCTGTAAAGTAAGTGTCCAGGAATTGTTTTACTCTATCTTTATTCAAATCTGCACAGACATTAGAGGAACAGATCAGAATAAAAATAGTCAATAGTTTTCTGTGCATCTCAACTCCTTTTATTGTTATCATTTTACCGAATTGGATTTGCAAACTTCAGATACATTCACAACGCTTTTTACTTACTAATAATGGCTCTGTTACTGCCTGCCAACAGACCATTTCCATCTGAGAAATTTATGCAACTCCATCATTATCAGCACACTGACAGCCACCGTTAATAACTCAAACCAATGCATAGGTGATACAGGTTGAATTTTTAATACATCGCTCAGCCAGGGTGTATACATAGCACCTATGTGCACAAGTTGAGCAATAGCTGTACCTATCAACAATATCGGGTTACTAAAGAAATTATGACTGAATATTGAGCGCGTTTCCGACCGACAGTTAAATACATGGACGTTTTCGAATAACACCATGAGTAATAACGTGCCATTGCGCGCTTCATCCAGGCTGAACCCTCTTTGTAACAACCATTGATAAACCATGAAGGCGAACACGCCTATATTTATCGCTGAGATCAATACCCGCTCAATCATTAAACGATTAAAAATGGGCTCTGTTGGCCGCCTCGGCGGTTGATTTAACTCATTCCCTTCTGCGGGTTCAAATGCCAGCGCAATATCCTGGATGCCATTGGTAACCAGATTGAGCCAGAGCAAATGCACTGCCAGCAATGGCAGCGGCAAGCCACTCAACAACGCCAATGTAAATAGCACCAGTTCAGCAGCACCGGTCGAAATCAACAGGAAAATCACCTTACGCACATTGGCATAGGCAACGCGTCCTTCCTCAACACCGGACACGATCGATGCAAAGTTATCATCAGTAATAATGATATCAGCTGTTTCTCTGGCCACATCGGTGCCACTTTTACCCATGGCTACACCGACCTGCGCAGCGCGTAAGGCGGGTGCGTCATTAGCACCATCTCCACTGACAGCAACAAAATGTCCATGACGCTGCATCGATTGAACAATATCCAGTTTTTGATGCGGTCCTACACGCGCGAACACTAACGCCCGGTCTACTATTTGATCGATGCTGTTATCCTCTGCTGCCTGGCTTAATTGCGGTCCCGTAACCACCTGGGTGAAATCATGCGCCAGGCCCAGCTCACGGGCGATCGCCAGGGCAGTCGCCGGATGATCGCCGGTGACCATCGCTACCTTGATACCCGCCTGTCTGCATCTGGCAACAGCCTGCCTGGCTTCTGACCTTAACGGATCAATAATACCAACGAGACCAATAAAAACGAGTCCTGTTAAATGCATTTCATTGAATACTTCATGTTCTTTTAATGACACCGGACCACTCGCCAGTGCCAACACGCGATAACCTTGGTGCGCCAGTGCTATGGCTTGCTGTTCTATGGCTGATTGAGCCAACATAACATCCTGCCCCGGTGTCGCCATCAGCGTGCACATAGGCAATAAACGTTCTACTGCACCTTTAACATAAGCCTGCGTCAAGCCCTCCGCTGTATTCAGGCTGGCTGAAAATAAATTTTCCGACTCAAAAGGGATGCTGGCTATTTCAGGGTACTGGATGGCAATGCTGGCTTTATCTATGCCCAGTTTATGCGCCAGCACCAGGAAAGCCACATCGACAGCATCACCGTGATGACTCCAGCCACTTTCACTGCGCCCTATAAAAGCTTCATTGGTTAATACCGCCACCTGACACAGGCGTTGCAGTAATTGCTGCTGTTGCACAGTCGGCGATTCACCTGTTATTAATATTTTACCTTCGGGGACTATACCTTCGCCAGTGACTTCATAAGTCTCACCTGCTGGCGTGAGAATACGTGTCACTGTCAACTGATTCATGGTCAGAGTGCCTGTCTTGTCGGTCGCTATACAGGTGCAGGAGCCCAATGACTCCATGGCCAGTAAACGTCGTACAATGACATGACGACGTGACATTTTTCCCATACCTATGGCTAGCGCCACTGTTAAGGCTACGGGCAAACCTTCCGGAATCACGGATACCGCGAGGGCAACGGCAAGCAGGAACATTTCGGTTAATGCTGTGCCTTGCAACACCGCCACAGCAAACATCAACAACGCCGCAAGACCGACGAATATCGCCACACGATGAGTAAATCTGTCCATGCGCACCTGCAAAGGTGCTTTTGGCGAAGGTCTGTATAAAACGTCTGAGGCTATGTGCCCCAACACCGTATCCATGGCAGTGGCGACCACGACCGCCTGCGCACGCCCGCGTACAATCAAGGTACCGGTGAATAGCATATTGACCCGATCACCCAGGCTGGCATCGCCAACCAGCACTTGCTGGCTGTCCTTTACTACCGGCAAGGATTCACCGGTTAACAGTGACTCATCGACCTCAAGATCATGATCATGCAGCAAGCGACAATCAGCTGGTACTTTGTCTCCGGATTCGAGCAAAACAATGTCACCTATGACCAGGTCTTGTGAATTGATCTCGCGGGTTTCAGTACCACGTAAAACCCTGCTTGCTGATGTCACCAGCTGATGCAATGCTTCTGCTGCCTGTTGCGCGGAGTATTCCTGGAAACTACCAATCAATGCATTCACCAGCAATACTGCACTGATAAACCCTGCATCAGACCATTCATGGATGGCAATGGAAAGTAACGCAGCCGCCACCAGCACATAGATCAATGGGCTGGCAAACTGGTGCAGAAAAACAGACAAAATACCGGGAGGCTTTGCTCGCGGCAGGGCATTAGGGCCGTTATGTTGCAAACGCGCAGCTGATTCAGCATCACTTAATCCAAGCGCTGAACTCTGCAATGCCTGTAGCACAAGATCTTGTTGTTGCGCATGCGGGGCGATGAGTACTGCAATATTTTCCGGGGCCGGGTGTGGTGAGCTGCTCTCGGATTCCGCTGGATGACGCGGTGTTTCATTCATGCATGCAACCCCGGGCTGAAAACTTTCGAGTGCAACGATATCACTGTATTGCGACCTTTAAAGTAGCCCGCTTCATGTTTCATCAAAAAGACTATTCTGCAATATAACTACAGAATACCAGGATCAATTTCCTGTTAAAATAAAGACCTGATAGTCCGTTCGATTTCCGGGTGATTAAAATCACGTCCACCGGTGGCGCGATACATTATCCGACCTTGCTTATCAATAATAAAACTGGACGGCAGGCCCTGTACACCGTAGGCGGCAGATATTTTGCTATCCGCATCAAACAAGATCGAAAAAGTCGGAATCGTTTTCAACTGACCCATGAATTCGAACACTTTTTCTTCATCTTCCCATTGATTAATCGCCAGCATGGCGAACGGCTCGCCTTTAAGTTTCTGATAGAGTTTTTCCAGTGAAGGCATTTCGCGTATACAGGGTGGGCACCAGGTACCCCAGAAATTCACCAGCACCACTTTGCCCTGGTATTGCTTCAGGGCATGTACTTTTCCATCCATATCCGGCAATGAAAAACCCGGCGCCGGCAACGGCCTGGCCAGCTGCTTGAGCTTATAATCATTGACCGCTGCCTGCTCTTCGGCCACGGCAACATTGAACGGCAATAACGTCAGCAGGAAAATCAGATAATGTTTAAGGTGTAACTGGTTGAGCAGGCGCACATTGCATCCCCTTGAATTCACGATGATAGGTTTTCCCCTGATGGCTCCAGGAATAATGGAGATCGAATGGTTGTCCAGGCGCGAGCCCGATAGTCGTAAAGCCCTGTATCCAGTCGCCTTCATCAAACGTTTGCTCATCGGCCAGCAACAGCCAGCGAAAGCCAACGCCTTTGGCGCTCCATTCCTTGATCCATTCTGATTTCAGCTTCATTTTATGCTCAACGCCATCAACCGTCAGCACCCGCCAGTCAGATATACGATAAGTAACCGGAGAATCAGAAAGATTTTTTACGATGGATCCAAACACGCAATAACGACTGATATCTTCAACGACATCTTCTGGTAACCCACGGGCATAAAATACCGCACGGGCGTAATCCGGATTAACCTGAACAAGTTCAATACTGAAATTCTGATCGTCAGACTTCCATCTTGAAACACTGGGCGACGAGGTATTGTTTTGCTTCTCGGCTGACAGAGCAACCGCAGAAACTGACATTAACAAGAAAAAACCAATAATCAAACGTAGCATAATAATTCCATCGCCTGTGATAAATACCGTCGACTGATACTATCGCCGTTCTACCGTGCTCGCAATCCATAAACACGAACATTTATAACAATATGACTGCACATAATACAATTGAATATCGCAGGATTAAAAAATAAACAATAATAGATAGCAACTTATCTATAAAAAACTGCTAATCTTGATGTCCATGGAACATCAATATATTACCCTGGCTCATGGCAATGGCGGCCGCCTGATGCGTGAGCTGATAGAAGAAATCTTTGCCCGCCATCTGCATAATCCTGTACTGGACACACAAGCCGATGCTGCCTGCCTGCATCAAATTGAAGGCGAAATCATGATGACCACGGACGGCTTTAGTGTGCAGCCACTGGAATTCCCCGGTGGCAACATTGGCTCGTTGGCCATCCATGGTACGGTAAACGATCTGGCTGTCGCCGGCGCCAGACCACTCTACCTGACCCTGAATGCCTTTATTGAAGAAGGGCTTGAGACAGCATTACTCAATCGTATTGTCATGAGTCTGGCACAGGCCGCCCGTGAGGCTAACGTGAATATTGTCGCCGGTGACACCAAGGTGGTCCAGCGCGGGCAAGGCGGGGGACTATACCTGGCGACGACCGGCATCGGTGTTAAATTGATCCAGCACATGGGCATCCATCAGATCAGGCCGGGAGATCACATCCTTGTCAGCGGGCCCGTGGGTGATCATGGTACGGCGGTAATGCTGGCACGTGAGCAGTTTGGCATTCGTGGCGATCTACAATCCGATGCCACGAGTGTATTACCATTGACACTGGCCCTGGCCGAACTCAAGGGCTTGCGATTTATGCGCGACCCGACCCGGGGAGGCCTGGCTTCGGTTATGCAGGAAATCCATCGAGCCTGTGGGCACGGTATCCGTCTGATACAGGCGTCGATTCCAATTCGCGATCCCGTCAATGCCGTTTGTGAAATACTGGGATTTGATCCTTTATACCTGGCCTGCGAAGGACGTGTTGTGGCCATTGTTGATCCGGCAGATTCTGCACAGGCACTTGCTAAATGGCAACAACTGCCACAAGGTGCCGACGCAGCTATTATTGGAAGCGTTAACGAACAGCAACATGTCGTCCTGCAAACCCCACTCGGTGGAGAACGCATACTGGAAGAACTGGAAGACGAGCCACTGCCGAGAATATGCTGAGACCTTCAACACGCGGATTTACAATAATCTTTGCGTTAATACGCAGTTTGCGCAACGATATGTTCATGCTATTACGCGTATTAATGACTCATATCCTCAACCATAATCATTGACATGCACTATGAATAACACGTCCTGTAAATCACTAGTAGCAGAATTTGGCCCATCACCTTCAGGGAGGATTATTCTGGTTGACGTTCCTCAGCAAAGCCTCAGCCTGTATGAACATGATCAATGCCTGCAATCGTGGCCCGTCTCCACTGCCAGCCGTGGATGCGGCAATGACAGGGACAGCCTGAAAACTCCACTGGGTGCGCACCGCATTGCCGAGAAAATAGGGGCTGGCTGTCAGGCTCATACAATTTTCAAGGCGCGCGAGGATACCGGCTGCCTGGCCGACGTCATAATGCAAGCCCATTCAGGCGATGAAGACCTGATCACCAGCAGGATACTCTGGCTGAAAGGCATTGAAGCAGGGAAAAACCTTAATGGCGATGTTGATACCCAACAACGTTATATCTATATACACGGCACCCCCGAAGAGGGCTTGATTGGCCAACCGGTTTCACATGGGTGTATCCGCATGCGTAACCGTGATGTGATCGAGTTATTTGAGCTGGTCGAAGTAGAGACACTGGTCTTTATAAAAGCATGAAACGACACGCTGGAAGCTGTTGGCAAGCGCCGTAATCTCCACAAAAGCTGCAGGTATTCCTGTGAATTTATATATTTGCATCAATAGCATAGCGAGCCCTGGCATGAAAGCGGTGCTATTGTTGCCTCAATCCAGCTGACATGGTGTAAAATACCCCGGACCACTGCAATTGATAGCTGATGTTAATGATGGAAATAATACTGAACGGCGAACAACGCCAGATCCCGGATGAATTTACCGCCGCACAACTGGTTGAATTGCTGGACCTGACCGGCAAACGCATGGCCATGGAAATCAACCAGGAAATCGTACCGCGAAGTACGTTTGCACAACACAGCATTCAAGCCGGCGATCAAATAGAAATTGTCGGCGCCATTGGTGGCGGCTAGAAACGCTCGATATCAACTGGCCTACCTACTATACAAACGCAACAGGAAACCATACGCATGAGCACACAGATGCAAGCAACAGGCAATACTATCAACGATCCCTTAATTATTGACGGTATTGAATACCAGTCCCGACTGCTGGTGGGCACCGGTAAATATGATGACTTGCATCAAGCCAAACAGGCAATAGATATCAGTGGCGCCGAAATTATTACCATGGCAGTACGCCGTACCAACATAGGCCAGAAAGCTGGCGAACCTAATTTGCTGGATATCCTGTCACCACAAGACTACACCTACCTGCCCAATACCGCTGGCTGCTACAGCGCCGATGAAGCGGTGCGCACCTGTCGTCTGGCGCGTGAGTTACTCGATGGTCACAGCCTGGTTAAACTTGAAGTGCTGGGTGACGAAAAAACCCTGTTTCCTGATGTCGCCGAAACCTACAAGGCGGCGGAGATACTCATCAAGGAAGGTTTCAAGATCATGGTCTATACCAATGATGACCCGATCGCAGCAAAACGTCTGGAAGAAATGGGCTGTGTTGCTGTAATGCCACTCGCCGCACCTATTGGTTCCGGCCTTGGCATTCGTAACCCTTACAACATCGCCACTATTGTCGAAAACGCCAGCGTACCCATTCTGGTTGATGCCGGTGTCGGCACCGCTTCCGATGCGGCTATTGCCATGGAACTAGGTTGTGACGGTTTGCTAATGCAAACCGCCATTGCCGGCGCCAAAAACCCGCTACTGATGGCATCGGCGATGAAAAAAGCAGTTCAGGCAGGTCGCGAAGCCTACCATGCGGGTCGTATTCCGAGGAAACGCTACGCGACGGCCTCTTCGCCTGTTGATGGTCTGTTTTTCTAGCACTACTACTGACATTGAGATTGAAAAGCGACTTTTATCACCACGAAGACAAAGGCGCGAAGACACCAGGAACCTGGAATATTGTAATATTCAGTTACACCTCACGAAGAGAGGGACAAGCATATGTTTTCTTAGTGTAATCACGCCTTCGAGATAAAAAACTTTTCCCATGACCATACAACTGCCCCGACTAATACCATTATGAATCAGACTCATCTTCGCCCTATCCGCAGCTTTGTTAAACGCGAAGGTCGTATGACGCGCGCACAATCGCATGCGCTCGAAAATTTACTGCCACTTTACGGCGTCACCGATATCAGTCATACCATCGATATGGATGCATTATTTCCGCGGCAGGCGCCACGATTCCTTGAAATTGGATTTGGTATGGGCAGCTCACTGATACAAATGGCTGAAGCACGGCCTCAGCATGACTTCCTCGGTATTGAAGTACATCGGCCCGGTGTCGGCAGCCTGTTGGTGGCCATAAAGGAAAAGCAAATAAATAATCTGAAAGTGATTAACGAAGATGCCGTCGAGGTTCTTAAACAAGCCATCCCTGAAAACAGCCTGGATGGCGTGTATTTATTTTTTCCTGATCCCTGGCAAAAAAAGAAACATCACAAGCGCCGCATTCTGCAACACGCCTTTGTGCAGCAGGTTTATCGTTGCCTGAAACCCGGCGGATTATTTCATATGGCCACAGATTGGGAAGACTATGCCACAGTTATGCTGGAAACCATGTCAACTGCGCCCGGTTTTATCAATACCGCCGGCAATAATGCTTATGCACAGCGAAATGATCGACCTGAAACCAAGTATGAACGTCGCGGCCAACGGCTGGGACACAATGTCCGGGATCTGATCTTTCAAAAGCAGGCAAGTTAATTAATATCGACACTGTCAGTAATGATGGCGCTGTGCTTGTAATCAGCCAATTGCATCTTCTTTAAACTGCTGCTGGATCTCAAGAATTTTAGTTTCATTGTCCATCAAGGCTTGCACGCAATCCCGATCCAGCTTATTTCCCACCAGTTTTTCCAGTGTTTCGAATGCTTCTTCATTAGTCCATGCTTTTTTGTAAGGTCGTTGACTGGTCAGTGCATCAAATATATCCGCCACTGCAACAATCTTTGCCTCGAGTGGTATTTCATTACCTTTGAGGCCGCGCGGATAGCCGCTGCCATTGACAGCCTCATGATGAAACTCGGCAATATTACGTAAAACGTCTACATGTTGAAAACCATCAAAACCAAAATTATGGAGTAAACGATCAATCATTTCACGACCCAGCACGGTGTGTGTCTTCATGACATCGTATTCTTGCTCTGTCAGGCAGCCAGCCTTCAGTAAGATGCTGTCGGGAATACCCACCTTGCCAATATCATGCAATGGAGAGTATAAAAATATCTTTTCAATATACTCATCACTTAACTGATAACGTTCAGCCAGCTCTGTCGCAATCAGACGTGCATACCTTGACATCCTGTCAATATGAGAACCGGTTTCCGGGTCCCGGTGATGCATCATTTCACTGGTGGTTTTCAGTGCAGCTGTTAACGTATAAGCGACACTGAGCTCGTTCATTACCATCAAGGAAATCATATGTCCAAACAGATCCATTTGATGCAATACATTTTCTTCAAATACATCAGGCTGTTTTGAATTGAAAAACACGAAACCAAAGAAATGACCGTGTTGATAAATAGGCATGCTATAGCTGGCGGCGAATCTCATTTCGGTGATACGCAGGGTATGTTCACTAAGACCTGCAGAGAAAATTTCCAGGTTGTTGACCACTCGGGGCCGACCCTTTTGCAAAATTTCCATTAGCGAAGGGGCATCCTTGAGCCTGGCTTCGTAATGACGCAACCTGTTCTCTCCATGACAGCTGGCAACGAAAGTCTTGAGAATATCCGTCTCATGTTCGTACACCGCTATAGCGATACGATCGATAAATTCAAAGGTAGCCGTAATGACTTCATGTACGCTGGTCAGCTTATCGTGCAGGGAACTATCATCATTCAATATGGCCAGACTGTCCTGATACTCAAACAGGTTTTTCAACATTAACATCATCACCTTGTTGTTATTTGACACTTAATATATTTAACGGCCCGGGATACAAATGTCTGAATCCGGCTTTCATTAATCGTGAACAAGTTCTCTCTATATAGTAAAAGCAAAACTATTTACCGTATAATTTATAATGTTAAATTCGTGACAAAAACATGAATAACATTGTAAGTCATTGTATATAAATATTTTTATCTATTTACTCAAACCCCGCCTCTATCTCGATCCATAAAAATCTGCGACTTTTCCTTGTCTGCCACTATTAAAAAGTGGTTCAATACACAATCTTGTAGCCCCGCGGCTTACATTCGAATGAAACTGATTTCTATCGGCCATTCCAGGCTGAGTATCTGGCGAGTTTTATTCATTACACGTAATTATTTATGGCAATGGCAATAGCCGTTGTTAGACTGATTTTTATCTATGGTTAGGAGTTTGGAATGTCCAAGAAACATCCCGTTGTTGCGGTAACTGGTTCATCTGGCGCAGGCACTACTACAGTAAAGGTAGCCTTCGAACACATATTCAGACGTGAGGGTATTAACCCTGTCGTTGTCGAAGGTGATAGCTTTCATCGCTATGACCGCGCATCAATGAAAGGTGCTATTGAGGAATTTGCAGCCCAGGGTAAGCAATTAAGCCATTTTGGTCCTGATTCCAACCTGTTCGACAAGATCGAGGATCTGTTCAAGCAATATGGCGAATCAGGCACAGGCCAGAAGCGCTACTATCTTCACAGTGAGGAAGAGGCCGAAGAACACAATGCACGCCTCAACGTCGACCTTGGCCCCGGTCAATTTACCCCGTGGGAAGAAATTTCTGCAGGTAGTGACTTGCTGTTTTACGAAGGCTTGCATGGCGGTGTAGTGACTGACCAGGCTAATGCCGCCAAGCATGTCGATTTGTTGATTGGTGTTGTACCTATTGTTAACCTTGAGTGGATTCAGAAAATTTTCCGCGATAATGCACAACGTGGATATAGTGCTGAAGCAATTGTTGATACCATTTTGCGTCGTATGCCTGACTATGTGAATTATATTACACCGCAATTTTCACGCACCGACATCAACTTCCAGCGTGTTCCCACGGTGGATACTTCGAATCCATTTATCGCACGCGATATTCCTACACCGGATGAAAGTTTTGTTGTTATTCGCTTCCGTGATCCGGCCAAGTTCAGCGTTGATTTCCCCTATCTGTTGAGCATGCTGGATAATTCATTCATGTCTCGCCGTAATACTATCGTCGTACCTGGTAGTAAAATGGGTTTTGCCATGGAAATTATCCTTGCCCCTATCATGGAGCAAATACTTGCTGAAAAGCGCAACACCTGAGACGTCAACAATAGAAAAGGCTGCAGTGATGCAGCCTTTTTTTTAAATGTTTTTTCCCTTATCGGGTGAAACTGACACTTGAGCACATCCCCTTTCTGACCATCCTGATTGCCTGTCTCTGTATTCTTGTCTACATCAAACAACAGTCTGCTTATCATAAAACAGAAACCACAACGGAGACTTTCTGTAGTCACCAACATGATCGTGATTTCAGGATCACCATGAAAAATTTAAAAAGCACAGCCATCAGCAGCTGCGAGTCACTGATGTATTCTATTTACACGGCCGATGAACGTAATGAAATGATCCAATACCTTGCCAGTATAGCTCGCAATGTTAGTGGCTTCTCACGTCAGCATAGTCGCGACTACATCAGCGGCACCCTGACAGAAAATACAATAAAGTCAGTGTAGTACTACCACTGGATCCAGATAGAAATCTCGCTTACCAACCTCGCAGCTATAATGTTCCAAACATGCTTGACTCCCAATTTGCATATGCCGATCTGGGGCACCTGGCAGGCAATCTGCTATTCTTTTTTGCCTTCGCCGCATCTATTGAAATTGTTCTCGGTAGCATCGTTTTTGCAGTCATTGCTATAGGTCTTAGTATTATTACCAGCCTGGCATACTCACCAACCCACCATATGTGATGCGGCTGCTCTACCCACCACTGGCCTTGCCGGCATGGTTATGGGCATGATTGGTTTATTTAATTATCTTATGCCTTCAACGCATATACGCTGCCTGTTTATTTTAATACTTTATTTTCGTACATTTCTGCTGCCTGCATGGATACTG
>Ga0316205_10002279_pt1 | contig 20467 bp, 20 predicted proteins | sample 3monthpyrite_MG_FD_204941 | JGI IMG/M metagenome (GOLD analysis project Ga0316205, IMG submission 204941) | Microbial mat bacterial communities from mineral coupon in-situ incubated in ocean water Damariscotta River, Maine, United States -... | ecosystem: Environmental > Aquatic > Marine >... | reverse complement strand
GGGGCACCTTCAAGTCACCGGGAAAAACTATCCCAGCCTGGTACTGACCGAAGCGGAACTTGAACAAATCCGGACCGCCATCGAGTCTGCTGGCAGAGATTTGACCTGAGGTCATACCCCCTTGCCTGACCCTATGCCCGGCGTGCTAGCCTTTCGCCAAGAGTATGGGGGACGAGTGCGATGCAATTGAAAAATCTGGCGCTGGCGGCTCTGGTGGGTCTGGGCGCAAACACGGCCCGGGCCGAAGTGACCTATGGCACCGGGGTTCCACTTAACCGCGACGGCTGGGTCTTGACCACGACAGACGCCGTGTCCGGCTGTGCCGGGGTTGAAACCACTGCCGGTGAGTCCGCCGAAACCATCATCCGGGATGAACGCGACGGCCTGGCGGCCATTCGCTTTGATTTCGATCGCAGGCGCGGTTCCATTGCCATCAACCTGCGTAGCCCGTCGCGCGGGCAAGATGTGGTCGTGGTCGGTTTTCCTGCTGGCACAGAGCGCGACCGGCCATTCGGCCAGACCGCCGAAGTTGCGGCGACAACGGGCCGCCGGGGTGATTCAACCCGAATTACGGCTTCTCTCGACGGCGCTCTGGATGCGGCAGGTCCGGCGATCCTGAACGAACAGGCCCAACTGGTTGCACTTGTCGATCAGCGCAACCGACGCGACGACAGACGGCCCTACGCGGTGAAACCTGGCGTCATCACGCGGTTTCTGGATTCCGAAGGGATCCGGTTCGCGTCCGCCAGACGGTCTGACCCAAGCCTGTCGGCGCAAGAAGTCTACAACTCCACATTGGGAAAACTGGTTCAAATCGCCTGCCTCGACGAAGGCGCGGTCTCCGGCCAAGGTCAGGGCGGCGACGACGCCGCGGAAGCCGCGACTTTCATCTCGGACCTTATGGATCAATGGTCGTCCCCGAACACACGCGCGTTGAACGGTTTGCGCAACATTTACGCAGCACAGGTGGACTACTACGGGCGCGAAACCTCGGCCCGTTCGGTTCTGGCCGACAAGCGCAGATTTGCTGGTCGCTGGCCGCTGCGCTCGTATTCCGCCCGCCCCGAAACCATCGTGGCCGACTGCTTCCGCGGCTTTTGTCTGGTGTCGGGCGAGTTGGACTTTTTTGCCTTCAACCCCGATTCGGGAAACACCAGCCGGGGCGTGGCCCGATTTGAATATGACCTCGACCTGACCAACGGGCGGATTTCGCGCGAGGCCGGATCGGTCCTGCGTGGCCAGTCCGGTGCCCCCGAAGCCATGATCGACCAGTGGCGGGAACGGAGCCTGGAATGCCGCAGAAACCGCTCGGTCTGTGATCTGCGGGACTATACCGAAACCGTGCTGCGCGGCTTTGATCTGTGCGTGAACCGGTCGGGACGCGGTCGGGTTTCAGCCTGTCAGGCTGAACCTACACCGACGCCTCCGCCAACACCCGCCCCTGCACCCCAACCCGATCCCGTGACTCCGGCTGACCCCGAACGAGAAACGGTCAGCAGCAGTTCCGAATTCATCCGGGGAACCACGCCCGTCAGCATTGCCCTCTTCGCCACGGACCTTCCGCGTGACGGGCGCGTCGAGATATTTGTCGATGGGTCCATTATGAACCTTGATCCCGGCACACCCGGTACGGCCCAGTTCTATCTGAAAGTGAACGGCCAGGAACGCGAACTGGGATCGCCGGTCGAACTTGTCAACCAGGACCTGACCACAATAGCGATTGCGGAGACACTGGATATTGAGCGGACGAACCTGCCCGTGGGCCCGGTGACGCTTGAGATATTGTTCCGCACAAATCGCAGATCCATCCACACGCGCCACGACACCAAGACCCAAGTTCGGGTTCGCAACGACGGTTGAGCGGTTCTCGCTGGACCTGCCCTGCGCGCCAAGCTAGGCAACCCGAAACGCCGGGACAAAGCAGGAGTATGTCATGCGCGCATTGATGGTTCGCAAGGAAGGTGACGAAAAACCTGTCGCGGCGGTTGAGGAGATCAGTGCGGATTCTTTGCCCAAGGGCAATGTGACCGTCGCGGTCGAATATTCGACCGTAAACTACAAGGACGGTCTTTGCATCGGTCCCGGCGGCGGGCTGGTGCGCAACTACCCGCATATCCCCGGTATCGACTTTGCCGGCACGGTCGAGACCAGCGACGACAGTCGGTATGCCCCCGGCGACAGGGTCGTTCTGACCGGCTGGCGCGTGGGCGAGGCATATTGGGGCGGCTACGCCCAAAAAGCCCGCGTCAGGGCCGATTGGCTTGTGCCATTGCCCGCCGGTCTGACCACGCGACAGGCCATGGCAGTCGGAACGGCCGGTTTCACGGCAATGCTGGCGGTGATGGCACTGGAAGATCACGGACTTGTGCCCGGAAACGGTCCGGTTCTGGTGACAGGCGCAGCCGGAGGCGTTGGCTCGGTCGCCACTGCAATTCTCGGCAATCTCGGCTACGAAGTCGCAGCAGTAACCGGGCGGCCCGAAACCGGCGACTACCTGCGGGGCCTGGGGGCGACAAAGATCGTCGCACGTGAAGACATCAACGAAACGGTCAAGCGCCCGCTGGAGGCTGAAATCTGGGCAGGTTGCGTAGACGCCGTTGGTGGCGAGATGCTGGCGCGGGTGCTGGGACAGATGAGCTACGGCGCTTCGGTTGCGGCCGTTGGCCTCGCAGGGGGCGCGGGTCTGCCTGCGACCGTGATCCCGTTCCTGTTGCGCGGTGTGAACCTACTGGGCATCGACTCGGTCATGCAGCCTTTCGAGAACCGCCAGCGCGCGTGGCAACGGATTGCCAGCGATCTGCCGATGGACAAGCTGGAAGCGATGATCCGTCCCGCAACTCTGGACGACCTGCCGCAACTGGGCCGCGACATCCTCAAAGGTCAGGTTCAGGGCCGAGTGGTGGTCGACGTTAACGCCTGAGTAGAAACAGGGCCGATTTGCCCTACGATCCCGAAACCGGGTGAATTTCCACCTCCGGCACCGTCGGAAATCTCAACCGGACGATCAATCCCGGCTCGCTCCCCGAAAGTTCGAGTGTTGCGTCGTGCAGTTCGGCAATGACGGCGACCAGACTCAGGCCCAGACCATTTCCGGGCGTGGTGCGGCTTTGTTCCAGCCGATAGAGCCGCCGCAGCACTTTGCCTCTTTGGTTTTTCGGTATGCCCGGACCATCGTCGGCAACGCTCAGAACCACGGCCGAACCGACCTGTTTCAGTGAAATGTCAATCCGGCAACCCGTCGGCGTGTGACGCAGCGCGTTTTCGATGAGGTTGGCCAGTACCTGGCCCAGCAAGGCCTTGTCTCCCAAAACGAGACCCGATCCCGGTGGCACAGAGGCAAGGGTCAGGGCGTGGCCGGATTCCTCGGCAGCAGGCTCGTACACTTCGACAAATGTGGCCGCAAGTGCGCCAAGATCAACCGGCTTGAATCGCGCCCTGGGGCTTCCCCCTTCGATCTGGGCGATCTGCAAAAGCGACTGGAATGTCGCGACAATTCCGTCGGTTTCGCGCCCCGCGCTGGCCACCAGTTCTTCCAGTTCAGGCGGAAGCAAGGGCAGTTCCCGCGCCCGGTTCAAAAGCACGGATACCCGCTGAATCGGGGTTTTGAGGTCGTGCGCAATGTCTGTCGAAACCTGTTTGAGGGCCTCCACCGATGCTTGCTGAGCCTTGGCCATGCGGTTGACCTGTGCCCCAATTGACGACAGGTCGTCCAGACGACCGGGCATTTCCCCGACACGGGCTGAAAGATCGCCGTCGGTAAGTTTGTCGAGCGTCGCACTGACCGCGTCAATACGACGGGCGCTTCGCCGGGCGATAATCAGCCCCGCAGTCAAGGCAATGGCCGTCGTCGGCAACAGGCTGAGCAGCAGGATGCTGGCGAAAAGTTCAGCGAGATCGCCAATTTGCGAGCGACTGATCGCTATGGACAACTGGCCGCCATACAGCTGGGAGCTGAGCATCAGATAGGGCGAGTCCGACAATTCCTCGCTGTCCGGTTTTGCAATGATCCGAAACCCGTCTTCGGTCCTCGCAAGTATGCCGTTTCCAAAATGGCGACCGTCAACGGCAATATAGCTCAGAACCCGCCGCTTTGGATCTGTGGCAGCCGCTTCGGCATTTACCAGTGCCGCAACCGCCGCCGCCGAGGGCGCCGCCTTGAACCCTGCCAGACCCTGTCGCAGATCCGACCGCATGGATTGGTCCATCGAGTCGCGAATGAACAGATACGACGCCCCCAGGCTGGTCAGGCTTACAAACGCGAACAGTATCACCAGGGCAATCGCCAACCGAAGCGGTGTCGATCGCAGAACGTCTTTCGATCTTGTCAGAAATTCCGTCATTCCTCGATCCGATAGCCGGACCCGCGAACGGTTTTAATCAGTTCGCTGTCGAACGGTTTGTCCACCTTGGCGCGCAACCGGCTGATATGAGTTTCCACGACATTGGTCTGCGGATCAAAGCTGATGTCCCAGACCGCCTCTAGCAGCATGGTTCGGGTCTGCACGCGACCCTTGCGCCGCAAGAGATGTTCCAGCAAGCCAAACTCGCGCGGAAGCAGGTCGACTTCCACGTCTCCGCGAACCACTTTGCGGCGGATCAGGTCCATTGTCAGATCGCCCGCCTTCAGCACGGTTTCAGCCTCCTTCAACTGTGGCCTGCGCGAAAGGGCTGCAACCCGCGCCGATAGCTCGCCAAAAGCGAAGGGTTTTATCAGATAGTCGTCGCCGCCCGCGTTCAGGCCGTCAATCCGGTCATCCACACCGCCAAGCGAGGTCAGGAACAAAACAGGTGTCAGGTTCCTGGTTCCGCGCAATGTCTTGACCAGTGACATTCCGTCAAGCTCCGGCAACATCCGATCCACGACCAGAACGTCATAGTTCGAGGTTGTCGCCTGAATCAGGCCGTCCCTGCCATTGGCGATCAGATCGACGGTGTGGCCTTCCTCGCGCAGCCCGTGAGCAACATAGTCGCCGGTCGTCTTGTCATCCTCTATGACCAGTATTTTCATGTCGGCCTCTGCAACGTCTTTGGCGGCTGCGTCTGCGAACCACTTTTTTCATGTTCTACCAGTCGTGGGCAGGAAGGCGAACGAGTTCTTCCGGTCGCCGACGGGGATCATTGAAGTGTGGGATTGAAACCTGCGGGCGGTGGTCTTTTTCGTGTTGGAATGCGCGGCAAAGGCGGCGATTTTTTTTCGCCGCCTGCTCCAGTTTCGCCGACCGGGTTCTGTCAGGCCGGAACCGCACCTACATTCGACGCACGCTCGTCGGTATTTGTCTGTTCCCGTGTTTCGAAGCTCTCGTCCGGTTGGGCACGCGGATCGCCCGCGGCAAGGCGAACGACGAGCGCAAACGCGCCACCCAGAATGATGGCGAAGCCGACCGCGACGAGGCCAAAGCCGAAAATTGCCACTACGATCAGTGCAAGAAGTGCGCTTGCCAGCAGGGATTTGATCTTTTTCATTTGTCTGTCTCCTTTGGTTGTCTCACCCAAAAATGGGAGTGGGAGTTAACGTGTTTCTGCGGAGAGCATTACATTTGTGTAATTTTGAATTATTCAATGAATACAAGCAGTCGCCGTCGTTTCACCGGCAAATACCTCGCTGACGGTACGTTCGCCGCCAGGTTCGGGGAAATTGACTTTCCAGAACTAGGGTGCGGGTCGGGACGTCGCGCGCGACATGGCGATAGGCAAATCGACCGTAAAAAGGACGCGTTTTCGGATCCAAGTCCGGTGCATTACAAAATTGTATAGTTTCTGCCAAGCAACCACAATTCAAGCCTCCCACTCTGAGTTCATCATTTCCTGACGGACGGAGTAATTCCCATGGCACGAACAAACTCACCCCAAAAAACAAGCAACAGACTGACCGCTGCCTTGCTCGCAGCGTCTATCGCGTCAAGCGGCATGGTCGCCCTCGCCCCCTCGGTCGCGCTGGCCGTGCCTGCCGGCGGATATGCCGATCTGGTCGAAGCTGTTTCCCCCAGCGTGGTTTTCATCGAAGTGACCGGAAGGATCGCACCGGCGCGGGCGGAAACTGAAATGAGGGAGAACCTGCAACGGCGTTTTGGCGGCAAGATTCCGATGCCGCAGCAAAGAGCACCGCAGCGCGGCTTGGGGTCGGGTTTCATCATCAGCACCGACGGCAACATTATCACCAATAATCACGTTGTGGCAGGCGCGAGCGAGGTCAGGGTCAAGCTGGCTGACGGGCGCAGCTTTGATGCCACTGTCGTCGGCACCGATCCGATGACCGACATTGCGCTGTTGCGGATCGACGCGGGCGAGCCGCTGCCTGTGGTCGAGTTTGGTGTGTCCGGTGACATGCGAGTCGGGGACGAGGCGATTGCGGTCGGTAACCCCTTTGGGTTGGGTGGAACGGTGACCTCGGGAATTATTTCGGCCCTGTCGCGCAACATCAATTCCGGTCCGTACGATGACTTCATTCAGACCGATGCGGCGATCAACCGAGGCAATTCCGGCGGTCCGCTATTCAATACGAGTGGAGAGGTTATCGGCGTGAATACCGCGATCTTCTCGCCCGATGGCGGGTCTGTCGGGATCGGCTTTGCAGTGCCCGCCGACATTGTGCAGAAAATCGCGGCGGACCTTGCCGATGACGGAATGATCGACCGGGGTTGGCTGGGTGTGCAGATCCGACCGATGAGCGACGATGTCGCGGCAGCTCTGGGTTATGACGCGCCGAAGGGCGCTGTCGTCGAACAGGTGCAGTCCGACAGTCCGGCGGCCAAGGCCGGGTTCAGGACCGGTGACATCATCCTGTCCTTTGCGGACTCACCGATTGAAGAAATGCGGGATCTGCCCCGCGTCGTGGCCAATGCCGCGCCGGGTTCCAAACAAAGCGTCATTCTTCTGCGCAAGGGCGCTGAAATCACCCTTGACGTGACCCTGGGGCTCTTGCCCGCACAAGACGCCTGATCCTACCCCGTTCAACGGCCCGGATTCCCCCAGCTTCAGGCCGTTGAACATCCCACCACCCGCAGTTTGGGGACGGTGCGCACCGGTGTTGAAAAACACCGGTGCGAAATTCGCCGACACGTTCAGGACGACGCCGCCAAGGCCCGACCCTGTGCCGACCTGGCCGATGCCGTCCCTGATTTTGCCAGATAAACGCGAGTCAACGGTACGGCGTCCATGCGGTGAGCCAGCTGGATCTGGAAAACCACCAGGCCAGAATGGCGAAACCCGGCTTCGCAGGCCGCGAGATAGAATTCCCACATCCGGCAGAACCGCTCATCGTAAAGCGCCTTCACCTCGTCGCGGCGCGCCATGAAACGTTCGCGCCAGGCTTTCAACGTCTCGGCATAATGCAGTCGCAGCACCTCGATGTCGCTCACCACCAGCCCGCTCCTCTCGATGGCCGGGGTGATTTCCGAAAGCGAGGGGATATAGCCGCCCGGGAAAATGTATTTGCGAATCCAGGGATGCGGGGCGGAAGGTTCGGCGATGCTGCCGATGGTATGGATCAGCGCGACGCCATCCGGCTTCAACAGTTCAGCCACCTTGGTGAAATATTCATCGTAGTGCCCTACGCCGACATGCTCGAACATTCCGACGGAAACGACCCGATCGTACTGCCCCGGCTCTTGCCGGTAGTCGCGCAACGCGAAACGCGCCCGATCGGACAGACCCTCGCCGGCGGCGCGTGCTTCGGCGTATTTCTGCTGTTCGACTGACAGCGTGACCCCGGTTACGTCAGCGCCGGCGCTGCGGGCCAGGAACAGTCCCAACCCGCCCCAGCCCGAACCGATGTCCAGCAGCTTTTGCCCCGGTTCAAGCCTGAGTTTGGCCGCGATCCGTCGCATCTTTCGCCCCTGCGCCTGTTCCAGGCTATCCCCGGGGGTCGCGAAATAGGCGCATGAATACTGGCGTTCGGACTCCAGAAACAACTCGTACAGCCTGTCGCAGAGGTCATAGTGATGAGCGACGTTCCTTTGCGCCCTGCCGAGCGGGTTGTGCATCAGCAGCGGCCGAACCAGCCGCCGCAAACGTCGCTGCAATCGACGCAGAGCATAGCCTGGTCCGGCCCCGGTGTTGGACAGGCAAAGGTCGAGCAAACCATAGATGTCCCCTCGCTCGACGGTCAGCGTGCCATCCATCCAGGCCTCTCCGACGGCGAGATCCGGGTTCAGTGCAATCCGCCGAAGCGTCCTGTTGTCCCACAATGCAATCGCGATCTCGGGCGAGCCCTGCCCGAACCGACGGGTGGAGCCGTCCGGCAAACGCAGCCGCAAGGTACCCCGGCGGATCAATGTGCTCAGAGCGTGCTCCAGAAGACGCTGGGACAGGATCGGCCGGCGAAGGCGCGGGGTCGGAGCAGAGTCGAACTTGAAATATTCGGTCATGTCGGTCTCCTGTCTCGATGGTCAGATTGGAACTTCGCAGTGGGTCAAAGGCCGTATCCATAGCTCCACGCCGGAAGCCGCCCCATCTGCAAGTCCGCCTTGCCCTCGCCAACGACGGATTCGACGGCCAGTCGAACGGCCTCGTGCTCGAAATCGCTGCTGACCGAGCCCCAGACACTTGCGCTTCCGTCACTCACGATCACGTTGAGCAAAAACACCTGAATACCTGGCACGCTTGCAAGTTCCTGAAGGATGCGTTCGCGCAACACGCGGTCCTCGACCTCGGATTGCGGTTTTGGCGGTGGATTCGAGGCCATCGCTTGCAGCAGATTGCCGCGGCTGACGATCCCCACCAGTTTGCCGTCGCGCAACACCGGAACCCGCTTGATGCGCGAGGTTTCAAGGAGGCGTGCAACTGCCGCCACGTCCATGTCTTCGGTGACGGAAACAACATCGCGGGTCATGACATCGGAAGCGGTCCGACCATGGGTTTTGACAAAGTCGGCGGCATCGCCGCGCGGGTCCGAAAACAGCTCCAGCCACCAGGACCGGCGCCGTTTGCCTGAATCGGCCACGCGGCGCATCAGGTCGCCCTCGCTGACCAGCCCAAGCACGGAGCCATTGTCGTCAACAACCGGAACCGCGCTGATATGGCGGGCCAGCAGCAATTTCGCGACCTCTTCGACCGGGATTTTACCGGCAACCGTGACCACGTCGCGGGTCATTATGTCCTTGACTTGCATGATCTTTCTCCTTTGTTCATGCTCCCATCGGTTGTGGAGCCTTGGTGTGATCGCCGTGCTGGCACCAAACGCAATCGCAATCGATGTGATTGCAGCTTGGATCGGCCAGAGGTGCGCGATACCAGCGCCGGGCAAGCGGCAATCCAAGCCGTTTGAGCGCAGTCAGGCTGTAGGCGCGTTTCAGCAGGCTGCCCGCATCCCCGCGCGCGAGTCGCGCGAGCGCCAGTTTCATCCCCGATTCTCCGCCAAGGTTGAAAATCAGCCGGTTGACCACGCCGGCCTTCAGCCACGGACCAAGCTCGGCCTGCCAGCGGGCGGTGTAGTCGCCGCCGTCCAGAATGCTTTGCGCCGCCAGAACCCCCGAGCGGATCGCATAGCGCATCCCGAACCCGGCCAGCGCATCCTGGAACCCGGCCTGTTCGCCGACGACCGGATGGCCTCCCTGCAGGGCCGTCACAGGCAAGCGCATGTTGCCGTAGCCCCCGAAAGGGCGCGGATTGCGCATCTCAAGTCCCGCATTGGCGCGGAAAAAGCCGACGGCGGCTGCCACGTGTTTCGCCTGATCGCGAAAGCCCGTGAACATGCAACTCGCCACCGTCCCGCGACCGCCCTGCACCAGAAGATAGGCATACCCCCCCGGCGCGACCGCGTGACCAAGCGCCAGCCAGGTGCCGTCGTCCATGTCGGTCTCAAAGACGTGCCCCGCGGCGATGACTCCGGCCTGTCTCGGCCCGGTCGCCAGAATCCCGGCACCGTCAAACTCTCGCACACGGTCGTTGAACCGCACTTCTGCCCCCGCCGCACACGCCTGGGCCAGCAGGGCGCGGTCAAGCGTGCCCTCGGCTGTTCCTCGCCGCAAGAGATAGAACAGCGGGCGCATGCCGCGTACCTGGTGACGTCTGCCAGCCGGGTCGAAAACGGTTCCTGCAACAATGGCATGACGTTCGAAATCCGCCCTGATCCCGGCACCGGCAAGCTCGTCCAGCACGTCCTCGTCGTGGGACCAGTTCTCCAGCCCCTGAAAATCGTCGTGAAAGCGGTGCCCGACATCCGGTTTCCACTCGCGCACCATCACGCCCCGGCCCGCCCGTGCCAGAACGATCGCGCAGGCCAGTCCGGATGGACCAGCGCCGACGATCGTTATGTCATTGTGTTGGGGCATCGAACTTTGCCTTGGCTGGGATGAACCGGAAACCTGACCTCGTGTTGGGACCGCGACCCTTGTCGGGGTGCTACCTGGTGGAGGATTCCGAACGGACCTGTATGGCTTCACCGATCAAGGCATCGCCTTCATCAACCTCGTCAGTCCGGGATGTCTGGTCATTTCCTCCGTTCTGTTGGCCGCCGTCGTGGCTGCCATGTCCCCGACGCCCGTGCATCATGAAGTGCACACCGACCAACCCGACGATCACCAGTGCCGTCACCCAGTTTTCCAAAATCCATTGCATGGCCGTTCGTCCTTTTCAAAAAGCGTGAATCCACACGGCTGTAAGAATAAGACGCCGTCCGGTGGTGGGCATTACAAACGGCCGGATTCTGTCGGGGCCTGTTTTTGCCAGACGGATATTCCGACCAAAAAGGGGAACCGGAAAAACCTAGTTGAAACTCCCCAACGTGTTCAGCCGAGTTTACTTATCGCACGAGTATTGCCTCAGCAGCGGCAGTCGCCGAACCGGGCTTCATTTGCAGGCCGACCACCGGCGGGCTTGCAAAGCCCCAAAGCCATCAGAACGGCCACGTCGCGCATGGCCGAAGTGTGCAATTGTTCGGCGTCAGTCGCATCGAGTCCAAGAGTGCTGGCGGCAGCGGCCAGTGTCTGGCCCTCGATCTCGATCATCCGGAACAGGTCGCGCTGCATCAGCTTGTCCCGCGTCTGCAATTCTTCGAGGCAGGCGCAAAACAGCGCGTCCAGAATGGCGCGAAGCTCATGGTCGAACTGAAGTTCACCCAAGTCGAACCCAGAACACGATTGTTGCGCATCCGCCATTTTCCGCTGTCTCCTGCAATGACCGGCCCCAAGGCCCTTCATTCGGTAGACGCTGGTTGCGCGGCTGGGTTACGGCGTTTGTTTGTCAGGCGGGGCTTTTTTCGTCGGCGCAATCGGTGGCATCGTCATGGTTTTCACAACCGGCTGGCGGGCAGGAACAATCGTCAAAGCCGTGTTTGCAGCAGAACCCGCAATGGCCGAGCAGGGCGTCGCCAAGCGCGGCGCGGGCGCGGTGTAGCCGCACAGCCAGCGTTCCCGGCTTCAGCCCAAGATCGGCGGCAACCGAGGCGCGGCTTTCCTCGTCGATGTCGATCCGGCGGATCAGGTCCGCGTCGGCGGGGCGAAGTTCCGGGACAAGGCCCTTCACGCAGTTGCACATCCGGGTCATCGTTTCCACGGAATCCACCGTTTCTTCGGCCGAATTCATTTCAACCGCAAAGGCGTCGCCCAACCGTTTCCGCCGCCCCGTCTTGCGATAATGATCGTTCAGGGCCGAACGCAGGACCGCGTAGAGCCAGGCATCCAGACGGTCGGCCTCGCGCAGTTGATCCTTGCGGGCCAGAACACGGATGCAAAATTCCTGCAACACGTCCTCGGCATCGGCCTGGTTGCCAAGCCGTTTGACCAGAAAGCCCAGAAAAGCTGCGCGACCGACAATCAGCGCATGGTCGATTTGACGCTCTCCCACTGCTGGTCTTTCGTCTGACTTGATTTGCGGCATGGCGGTTTCACCCAAAGAAACGTTCCTCCGTGTCAGCTTCGCGCGGCTACGCAAACAGCATCGGACACTCACGTGAACACTTGTTGCGCACGATGATGTAAATCAAGTGCAGCGTGCCCAATCCGGCCAGCAGGCAGAAAAACGAGATATAAGCATAGCGCAGGAACAGTATATCCACAACGACGACCGCCACGACGGTGAGCGCAAACCAGCGCATGTGCAGATAGGTCGAGATCGCAGGCGGGACGACAATCAGCGACAGGTAGATGACATAGGTCACCCAGCGCGGCATCAGGTAGTCGAGGATCATCGTGCCCTCATAGGCCAGCGAATCCTGATTGACCGTGACCGCCACCCAGTCTGGATTGACCAGATGCGGCACATAAAGCGCCAGGCCAAAGGCCAGCCCAGCCAGCGACATGGCCGCCATCCAGGGTTTTCTGCGGCTTTCGGGTGGTTCCAGCACGTAGCTGGCCAGAGGGATCCAGAATGGCCACATGAACCAGGTGAAAAAGATGAACCCCAGTGCGCCCAGCAACGTTGTGCCGGGATCGCCGGTGTTGACCCCCCACCAAACATTGCCCTCCATGAATTGTTGCAGCCCCGCAAACAGCGGCATCAGCGCCACCGGCAGGTAGCGTTTGTTGATCTGCCACGCCTTTGTGATCGCGAATCCCCCGCCGACGACAAGAAAAGCGCTGGCGGCGAAACTGACGGTTTGGGACAGGCACATTGGGCAAATCCTTTGGCGCATGGGTATCGGTGGGTCGAACCGGGAATCGGGATGCACAGCCAGATTACTGAGTTGCGCACCTCTTGTCGCGGGGCGTTTTCGGGCTCGTTCCCGGCCGCCTACCCCGCCGGTACAGCGAAAACCAGCACGAAGGCCAGCACGATGCCGATGCCTATGAACCGGACCCGTTCACGGGTGTTGCGGCAGACCGAATAGGCCACGACGCATTGCATCAGGTAGTAAAAGGCGAAGGCGCGCGAGGCCAGCGCGATGATGGTGAAGGTCGAGCCGGTCCAGGCAAGGGCAATGGCCGCCAGCCCGACGGCCAGATAGCCCCAGCGCGTTGCGACTCGATTGTGGCTGGCCTCTTTCAGATTGGCCGCCGCCGCCAGCATATCCGCAACAGCGGCCGAGAATTGCGACAGGCCAGCCGCCACGATCAAGGGAAGCGGAAGCAGAAACGACGCAGCAGCAGCAAGGGCGATCAGGCTGTTGTCGCCGTACTCGCCATTCAGCGCGCTCACCAGCGGTTGCGCCAGCGCGACGAAGACCACGTAGATTGTCAGCGAGAAATACTGCGACCAGCGCGCGGCGCGGATGCGCGTCTTTGTGTCGAAATGCTCGCCCAGATAGCGCGTTGTCTCGAACCCCTGCACGATAATCAGAGTGCCCGCCACTATGGTCGCGATCTCCCAGGCACTGCGCGTGGGCATGGCTGGCAATCGCAGCGCGTCCCCTCGCAGGATCAGCCCACCGTCATAGACCGCAAACCCAAACAGCAGCGCGGCGAGGATAACGATGGTCAGATAAAGGGCCCAGCGTTCGAGCTTTTCGAGCGGTGCCAACCCTCCGGCCATGCCGATCAGGGTCACGGCGGCGATGATGACGCTGGTCATCAGGCTTTTGTTGAACGCGCTGTCCAGACCCAGCCCGCCCAGAACGAAAGACGACAGGATGTGTACATAAAGGCAGATCGACACGATATAGGCGGCCACCAGTGCGAAGTCGGAAACCCGTTCGGCCAGTGTCGTAATGCGGTTGCTTCCGGCTGCCAGAACCGGTTCGGCGCACAGGATGTTGTGGCGCACGATTGCGCCGACCTGATGCGCCACCAACGCCACCGCAACGATCGCGGCAATCGAATAGGGCCCCACGGCGCTGGCCAGTACCGGAACCACCACCAGAAACCCGCTGCCGAAGATCGACGCGAGCGGTGTGCTCATCGCCGGAACCACATCGCGGGCACGCGGTTTGCGGCTTGAGCATTGGGAATTGGTTTGCTTCATGGATAGGCCACTCGCAGGCACTGTCGGGTGAACAGTTCAATTCACAAAGCGCCGGACTGTCAATTCGGGGAAATTCAGACGCGACCAAAAAACCTGCTTCTTTCAGTAATGTATTCCTTGCTGGGGCGTCTTACTGTCTAACAGAATTGAGCCCGGTGGTGGCAAGCGGACGCGGATGACCTGTCGCTGTTCCAAGGCATCGGTGGGACAGGGTGCGAGGACCGATCAACGTATGACTGCGCTTGCCCAATACGCGATATTGCTTGGTCTGACTCTCGGCGCGGTCGGGTTTGTGTTCAGCCTGTATGCGCTTGCCCGCGCCATCGGTCGCTCGCGCGAAGAGCCGGGCAAGGATGTGCCTGCGACCGCCGGAACCCTGTCGCGCGATCCGGTCTGGGTGCGCTATCACGCCAAGTACTACGGCTATGCGCTGCTGTTCCTGGCCTTCGATATGGAAATGGCCTTCATGTACCCGTGGGCGGTTGTCTACCGCGAGGAAGGGCTTGTTGCCCTGTTGGATATGGGCGTGTTTCTGGCGATCCTGTTTCTCGGCCTGCTCTACGGCTGGAGTCAGGGCGCGTTGAGGCGGCAGGAATGATCGGCGCGCGCAGCGGGGCGCTGACAGGGCTGCGGCGGCTGGTCGCCAACGCGCTGGCCCGCGATCTGCGCGGTTTCGTGGTACCTGGAATGGATGTCGCATGGGCGAATGGGCTTGACCTTGCCGGTACCGGGCTGCACCTCGCGACGACTCCGCGCCATGCAAGTGTCCTTGTCATCATCGGCCCTCTGCCCGCCGGTCTCGCCGATGCCGCCAGTGTCGCCCATGCCCAGATGCCGCGCCCGCGCGCCATTCTGGCACTGGAAGCAGGCGATCTGGCACCGCTGCCCGCCGCCGACGCGACCGGGGCGCTGACGCAGGCGGGACTCGTAGCCGCACTGGCCGATTTGCGCAGGACCATTGCCAATGGTGCTTTTGGGTCGGGTGCGCGGGAGTACAGCGCCCCGGCCCTGGAAACCCGCATCGAGTACACCTGCCCGATGCACCCCGAAGTGGTTTCCGACCAACCCGGCAACTGCCCGAAATGCGGTATGACTCTGGTCCCGCGCGAAACCGCCGCGCCCTTGTCCCATGCGGGTCACGCCATGCCCGATATGTCGGATGGCGTGACGGCGGAAACTCCGCCCGATCCTGTGGCTGCAACTCACCAGCACGGCGCGCACCACCCTTCCGGCGACACCAAAACAATGGTCGAGGATACACATGCAGGGCATGGGCACGACCACGCCAAACAAACCGACGCCTCTGCGCAATACACTTGCCCGATGCATCCCGAGGTGACCTCCGACCAACCCGGTTCTTGCCGGAAATGCGGTATGTTCCTCGTGCCAGTCGAGGACAAGGACGCGCACGCAGGGCATGGGCACACTCAAACCGACCACAGCGCACTTGGCAGTCACTCCGACCACAGCGCACATGGCGGCCATTCCGGGCACGGCGCGCATGGTGGTGCGGAGGTCGCGGGCATCGAAGCACATTTCATGTCGATGGTCGATCTGACCCGTGACATGCCGGCCAGCGCGGATGGGCTGAAGATGGAATGGATCGACGTGCCCTTCGGACCGTTCTTTCCCGGCCTGCCCGGCGGGCTGGAGTTGGAATTGACGCTGGACGGCGACGCGGTTGCAGCGGCAAAGGCCGAAAGCGGCGTAAGTGCAGTCAATCTGCTACGCGAAGCCGCGACCTCGCCCGAGGCTTTCATCGACCAGCTTGCCGCGCTTTCGCCTCTCAGCCCGGTGGCCTATCGCGAACTGGCCTGCCGCGCGCTGGAACAAGCCGCGGGGCAAAACCCGGCTTCCGACACTGCAAGCGCGCGCGCGGCGGCGGTGGAGCGCGAGCGGATCGCGAGCCATCTGAACTGGCTGGCCGGGTTCGGGACGCAGTCGGGTCTCCACTGGCTGGAAAGGCGCGCGGCGGGGTTGCAACTGGAACTCCGCCATGCCGATGCGCGCGGAATCGCGGCGCTGACCCCCAGGACCACGGCGCTGCTGCGTCGCCTTCACCGCACGCCTTTGCTGCATGACAAGCTGAACGGGAATGGCAAACATGCGGACGGCGATGCGCTGTCCGGTCCCGTGGCGCGGGCGGCGGGCAGCACCAGTGATGCGCGCAGCGACAATCCGGTCTATGGGGCGCTTGGTTTTGGTGTCCTGACCGGGACGGGCGGCGACGCGCGGGCGCGGCTGACACAACGCACGGGCGAGATCGCGCAGAGTCTGGGCCTGATCGCCCGCGCGGGACAGATCGCGATGCCGGAAGTGCAGAACATCGGATCAGTTTCGGGCAAGGGCGAAGCGATTGTGGAAACCCCGCGCGGCGCGGCGCAGCTGCGCCTGACCCTGACCGGCGGCAAGGTCACACAGGCCGAAATCTCTACGCCCACAGCGGCGCTTGTGGCTCTGATCGGGGCGATGGCGCGCGGGCGGGAACTGGGCGACGCAATGACGGCGATAGGTTCGCTTGACATCAGCCCCTGGGAGTTGACCGCATGACGGTACTGGTTGTGCTGCTGGCGCTCGCGGCGGGTGCCTATCTGATTGCCATACTGGAAAGCTGGGCGGTGCACGGGCGGCTGGAACCGGCACGCCCGGCCATCTCGGCGCTGGCGCTTTTGGGACGCGAGTCGGTGCTGGCGCGCACTCCCGACAGGCTGTTTTTCGAGGCCGGTCCGATCCTGTTGCTGGTGGCGGGTCTTCTGGCAGCGGCGGTGATTCCGCTGGCTCCGGGGCTGATCGTCACCGATCTGGCCACTGGCGCGCTGTTTCTGAACGCCGCGCTGGCCTATGTTCTCGTCGCCCTCATCATGGCTGGATGGGGGCCGAACGGGGCCTATGGAATGATCGGCGGCTGGCGCTTTCTGGGCCAGTTCATCGCCTATGCCATGCTGATCGTCATGCCGATTACCGCCGTGGCGATGCGGGCGGAATCACTGTCAACCGTGACCATCGTGCAGTCGCAGGCCGCGCTTTGGAACATCGCCTATCAGCCTCTGGGATTTGTTCTGTTCGTGGTGGCCGCAATGGGGCTGGCCTGGTTGCCGCCGCTGGACCTGCCTACCGCCCCCGGTGATCTGGCCGGTGGGGTCGAGGCCGAATACACCGGCGTGCGTCTTGCCGTGTTGCGGCTGGCACGGATGGTGCTGATCCTGGCGCTGGCGGGCGCGACGGTGACGTTTTACCTGGGCGGCTGGCTGGGACCGTGGCTGCCCGCGCCTGTCTGGAGCGCGCTCAAGATCCTGATCGTCGCGGGCCTGATGGTCAGCGCTGGCAGGCTGGTGCCACGGGTTCGTGAAGCACGCTATCTGGAGTTGAGCTGGAAGCTCGGCATCCCATTGGCCCTGGCAAATATTTTCATTGTGGGCGTGATCGCGCTGGTGGTGCCGATATGACAATTCAGATGTTCTTTCTGGCCTTCTTCGGCGGCGCGGCTGTGTGGTTCGGCATCGTCGTTTTTCGCACTCATTCCATGGTGCGCTCGGCGCTGGCCCTTCTGTTTTCGCAGACCGCCGTTGGACTGATGTTTCTGGCGATGCAGGCCGAGTTTCTGGGCGTCTTGCAGATCATGATGATGGCGACTGAGATGAGCGTCATGGCGATCTTCATGGTGATGTTCATGATGGATCCCGGCGGCATGGGCGCGATGGAGATGACGCATCAGAAGCGCCTCTCGCTCTGGGCGGGGGGCCTCGGTGTTGTCGCTGCGCTGGCGGCGATCTGGTTGGCGAACTGGGGTCCGGCGGTGGCTGAAGTTCCCAGCGCGGCGGAACAGACCGCCGATCTGGGGCGCGAATTGCTGGGCCGCTCGATGTTCATCTTTCAATCGGCCGGGCTGACAATCCTGACGGCGATGGTGGCGGCGACGATGGTTGCAATCGCACCGCAGAAGGAGCGGCCGGAATGAGTTTCGAGTTGATGATCGCGCTGAGCGTCGGCGCGGCGATGTTCGGCACCGGACTTTACGGCGCGCTGAGCCAGACCAACCTTGTGATGATTATCATGGGGGTGGAACTGGTGCTGGCCGCCGCGCTGGTCAATCTGGTGGCCTTCTGGCGCTATCTGCACCCCGACGAACCCGCCGCGCAAATGTTCGTGCTCATCATCATGGCGGTGATGGCGGTCGAGATGACGGTGGGGTTCGGCATTGCCATCGCCAGGTTCCGCTCTCGCGGGTCGGTCGAGATGGAAGAAGCGCGCGAGTTGAAGGGATGATCTTTCTCGCGCTCACACTTCTTGCCCCACTTGTCGCGGGGCTGGCGATCCTTGGCCTTCGCCGCGCGCCCGAGGCTTTGGCCATTGCGGGGGCGGGGTTGGGCCTGATCGGCGCTCTGGGGATGTTGGTTTCTGTGGCGAACGGCGCGGCAGTGCAAGCGGAACTGCCTGGCCTGCCCGAGATGCCGCTTAGGTTGGTGGCGAAACCGTTGACGGCGGTTCTGGCGCTGCTGGTGGCAACGGTCGCGGGCTTCGTGCTGGTCTATGCCACGGGATACATGGCGAAAGACCCTGAAAAGCCGCGCTTCTTCGGTACGATGCTGCTGTTTGTCACCGCGATGCAGGGGCTGGTTCTGGCGGGCGACTGGATCACGCTGCTGGCGGCGTGGGAGGTGATCGGCTTTGCCAGCTACCTTCTGATCGGCTTCTGGCATTCGCGCCCAGGCGTGGCCGGGGCCGCGACGCGCGCGTTCCTTTACACCCGCAGCGCCGACCTCGGGCTTTATCTTGGGGCGTTCCTGCTGATTGGCGTGGCAGGCACGTCGGAGATTTCCGCCACGCTCGCGACGACCGGCACTCCTGCGCTGATCTCGGGGTTGCTTCTGCTGGTTGCCGCGATGGGAAAATCGGCGCAGGTGCCGCTGCAACACTGGCTGCAACGCGCCATGGCCGGGCCGACTCCGGTGTCCGCCCTTTTGCATTCGGCAACGCTTGTGGCCGCCGGGGCAATCCTGCTGATCCGCACCGCTCCGATGCTTCCCGCGGGTGCGCTGCTGGCCATTGGCATCGTCGGCGGGGTGACGGCCGTTGTCACCGGCTTGATCGCGCTGGCCGAGCGGGATCTGAAGCGCTTGCTCGCCGCTTCGACCTCCAGCCAGTACGGGCTGATGCTGGTCGCGGTTGGCGCGGGCGCGCCGGTGGCCGCATTGCTGCACCTGATCGCTCACGCCGCGATCAAGAGCGCGCTGTTTCTGGGTGCGGGCGTGTTTCAGCATGACCGTGACAGTACCGAAATGACAGATGTCGCTGGCGTGGGCCGCGCGCGTCCGGGTATCTTTGCGGGCTTCGCACTTGCGGCGCTGGCGCTGACAGGCATTCCGCCGCTCGCGGGGTTCTTTTCCAAGGATGCCATTATCGCCGCCGCGCTGACCTCGCCCTCAGCCCTGTGGCTGGTTCCGCTGGCGCTGGCAGGCACCGTTCTGACTGGGGCCTATATGGGCCGTGCGCTCCAAGTGCTTTGGAACGGCGATGCGGGGGACAAGCCCGGACCGATTCCACGGATGGCGGTGGGCATGGCGGCGCTGGTGGCGCTGGCGGTGGTGCTGGGCGCGGCGTTCGGCCCGCTCGAGCGGTTGTTAGACGTGGAAATGGCCGAGGCCGGACTGGTCGCCCCTGCCCTCGGGCTTGCCGCCGCGCTGAGTGGACTGGCGCTTGGCTGGCTGGTGCCGGTTGCCCGGCTATTGCGCGGGGCGTTGCCATGGGCACAGACCGGTTTCGCGGTTGCAGGCGGCATGGACAGTCTCGTGCTGCGACCGGCCCTTGTCATTGCCGCCCGGTGCGAGCGGCTGGAACAGCGCCTGCTTGCGGCGGTTCGCGGTCTTGGACAGGGGGCGCTGGCATCGGCGCGATCTGCACGGGCGGTCGAGCGACGCCTTTATGATGCGGTGTTGTCCTTCGGTCACGGCAACCTGTCCCTGGCGGACGCGGCACGGCTCACCGACACACGCGGTATCGACGCTGCGATCTTCGGGTTTGTCGAGCGCATGGTTGCCCTTGGTGCCCGCGCCCGCCAGTTGCAAAGCGGCTTCATCCACCGGGAACTGGCGATCACCACCGTCGGTGTCGCCGCCATCATCGTCGCGCTGTTCGCGGCCCCCTTTCTGAATTGAGGAGAGCGCCGCAATGCTGCCGCTTCTGAGTATCGCCACTTTTCTGCCCATTGCCGGCGGTCTTGCCCTGATGGTGCTCCCCGACCGATCCGCGCGGGTGGCCCATGGTATGTCAATCGCCGCTACCGGCCTTACATTCCTGATAACGCTGGCGATCTGGGCGCGTGGCATCGTGCCCGGCGGGTTCGCACAGGTAGAGGAAATTGCCTGGATCCCCGCCCTTGGTGCCGCTTACCGGCTGGGGCTGGACGGGCTGAGCCTGCCGCTGGTGCTGTTGACCTCGCTGCTGTTCCTGCTGTCGGCGATCTACTCGGCACGGGTGGGCGAAAGGGCGGCGAGTTACGTGGTTCTGATGCTGATGTTGGAAACTGCCTCGCTCGGCACGTTCATGGCGCTCGACGGCCTGCTGTTCTACGTCTTTTTCGAGGTCTCGCTGGTCGGCATGTATTTCATGATCGCCGGATGGGGGTACGAGG
>Ga0316205_10002278_pt1 | contig 20471 bp, 18 predicted proteins | sample 3monthpyrite_MG_FD_204941 | JGI IMG/M metagenome (GOLD analysis project Ga0316205, IMG submission 204941) | Microbial mat bacterial communities from mineral coupon in-situ incubated in ocean water Damariscotta River, Maine, United States -... | ecosystem: Environmental > Aquatic > Marine >... | reverse complement strand
TCGAGGGGCGCAAGCGGCCGAGCGATAATCAGTATGATGTTATCGTCAAACTGAAGATCGACAGCAAAACCAAGGAAGACAACCAGCAGATTTTCCTGATCGAAATGGAATATGCCGGGATTTTCTCAATCGAGAACGTCAAGCCCGAGCAGCTGCATCCGTTCCTGCATATCGAATGCCCGCGAATGTTGTTTCCCTTTATCCGCCGCATTGTCTCGGATGTGACCCGCGATGGTGGGTTCCCGTCACTGAACCTCGACAACGTGGATTTCGTGCAGGTCTATCGCACCGATCTGGCCCGCCGCGCGCAGGCCAAACCACACGCCGACGCCTAAAGCGTCTTCCAGACAGCGCCGTCGCCCAGATCTTCAATGAATTTATCATGGGCGGCGGCTTCGTTTTCCGTCAGACGGGCGGGAAGTGGGGTAGGGCGCGGACGCGGACGCCAGGATTTGGTATCCTGGCCCTGATCCGCGCTTTGACCTTGTGTATTCAGCGCAAAATCGGGTTGCCGACCCCCAATCAATTCCAGGTAGACCTCGGCCAGGATCTCGGAATCGAGCAGAGCGCCGTGTTTTTCGCGGGCCGAATTGTCTATCCCAAAGCGGCGGCAAAGCGCATCAAGCGATGCGGGCGATCCGGGAAATTTGCGCCGGGCGATGGCCAGAGTATCCAGCGACTGAGACATCGCAAGGATCGGCTTTCCGGCCCATCCAAGTTCTGCGTTCAGGAATTTCATGTCGAAACTGGCGTTGTGGATGACCAATTGCCCATCGGCGATGAAGTCCAGAAAACCCTGCGCGATGTCCCGAAAAACCGGATGGTCACGTAAAAATTCATCGCCCAAGCCATGCACAGCAAAAGCCGCTTCGGGCATCGCGCGTTCAGGGTTGATATATTGATGGTAAACCCGCCCCGTCGGCAAATGATTGAACAACTCGACGCAACCGATTTCGACGATCCGGTCGCCCTCAGAGGGTTCAAACCCGGTGGTTTCGGTGTCCAGAACGATCTCTCGCATCACGGGCCTTTCGTCAGGTTTTCAATCAAGGCGTTCACCTTGAACCGGGCAACGTCTATGTCGTAGGTTTCGATAACATAGTCTGCCCGTTGTCTTTTTTCTGCATCCGGCACCTGTCGGGCAAGAATGGATGCAAAGGTTTTTTCGGTCATGCCGGGGCGCTCCATCACGCGCCGGCGCTGCTCGGTCGCATCTACCGACACGACCAAAACCGCATCCATCTGATCGACCGCACCGGTTTCGAACAAAAGCGGAATGTCCAACACCACCAGAGGCGCGGCCGCATTGTCGGCCAGGAATGCGGCACGATCCTGCGCAACCAGCGGGTGAACAATGGCCTCAATTTGCGGAAGCGCCGCGGGGTCGCGATTGATCCAGGTCTTTAGCTCTGCGCGATCTACGGCCCCATCTTTCACGGCGTTGGGGCAGATCTGCGCAATCATCGGTCCCGCAGGGCCACCGAAGGCGTAAAGGCGGTGAACCGCGGCATCGGCATCCCAGACCGGCACGCCCGCCTCACGGAAAAACCCGGATGTGGTGGATTTGCCCATGCCGATGGACCCGGTCAGCCCAAGAACAAAGCTCATTGTGCCAACACCGCCGCGCGTAGTTCGTCATCGACCTCGGGCGTTTTTCCAAACCAGCGCTCGAACCCGGGGGCCGCCTGATGCAAGAGCATACCCAGCCCGTCTATTGTATGGCAGCCGATCTCGGCGGCATCGCGCAGCAAATCGGTTTCCAGCGGCGTGTAGACGATATCCGCGACCACCGTTTGCGAATGCAGCCGATCCAGATTGATATGCAGCGGCTGACCGCCGGACATTCCCAAGGACGTCGTGTTGACCAGAAGGGCGGTTTCATCCAGCAATTCGGGAATGCGGGTCCAATCCATCACCTGGACACGGGCCCCGAAATTCTGTTGCAGGGCTTCTGCCCGGGCGCGGGTGCGGTTCACAAGGAAGATTTTCGGGCATCCTTCCCCCAACAGCGTGCAGGTGATCGCACGCGCAGCCCCGCCAGCCCCCAAGACCAGCGCCGGGCCTTCGGCGGCGCTCCAGCCGGGCGTGTATTGTTTCACGTTTTCGATAAAGCCCGCGCCATCGGTGTTATCGGCCTGAAGCCTGTCATTGGCGGTAAAGGTCAGCGTGTTGGCCGCCCCGATCAGCGCCGCGCGATCGGTCACGCTATCGGCGATTTGCAACACGGTTTCCTTGTGCGGGATCGTGACGTTGACACCGGAAAAGCCAAGCTCGGGCAACAGGCGCAGTGTATCATGAAGCGTTTCGCGGGTGACATGCAACGGCACGTAATGTCCGTTAATGCCATAGCGTTTCAGCCAGTGACCATGCAGGCGCGGTGACCGGCTATGGGCAATCGGGTCTCCGATAACTCCGGCAAGCAGCAGCTTTTCGGTCATCCTTCGATTACCCCCCGTTGGGTCAAAAAGCCGACCAGCTCAAGCAGCGGCAAACCCAGAACCGTAAAGTAATCTCCTTCGATGCGACTGAACAGCCGTGATCCTTCTTGTTCCAGTTTGTAACTGCCCACCGAATCAGCGATTCCCGGCCAATTCCGGCTCATGTATTTGGCGATGTAATCATCGCTGAGATCGCGCATCAGCAACCGCACCTGCCCGACATGGCGCCAGACGGGTTCACCGTTTTCGTAGACGACGATCGCCGATAGCAGCTTGTGTTGCTGCCCGCGCAGCATGATCAGTTGCGAAATCGCATCCTCCAACCCGGTGGGTTTTGACAGCAAATTGCCGCGAAACTCCAAAACCTGATCGCACCCGATAACCATAGCGTCGGGATGCTTGGCGGCGATTTTTCGGGCTTTGAATTCGGCCAGAGCGTCGGCAATATCGCGCGCGGTGCCGCCTTCGTTGGACATCGCGGCGGTTATTGTCGCTTCGTCAATTCTGGCAGCGTGGGCCTTGAACGGGATACCGGCCTGCCTGAGCAGGGTTTGCCGGATCTCGGATGCAGAGGCCAGGATGAGGGCGGTCATTGGATAACTCTATGAACAAGTCACGGGAAAACCCCGGGACTGGACTCTGTATAACGAGGGGCTTTCCCGAAATCCAAGGATGTTGGTCGGATTATCAGGGATTCACCCGCAAGTTACCCTTGGGAATCAACCATACACAGAGGTCCGTTGAGAACTGCGGTGCCAGGACAGTTATCCAATGCGATCTGCGATTTCATACACAGGAGTTCTGGCATTAGCCCTTGTAAAGTAACGATTTAATCTGTTCTTCAAGGCCTACCTCTCGTGATGCTGGCATTTCGGAACGTTGTGGGCTGATCTGTGTATATTTTCGGTCAAACCGACTTATCCCTGTTATCCAGAGGCCCAACAACAACAACATCTTTTCTTTCTTAAATATTTATTATTGAAGAGAGACAGGCAAAGGAGCGTGACATGATCGGTGAATACCTGGCGATGGCCTATCCCTGGACCAAAAGCCTGCATGTCATCTCGGTCGTTGCCTGGATGGCTGGCCTGTTCTATCTGCCCCGATTGTTTGTCTATCACGCCGAGCGGATCGACGCGGGCAGCGAAACCGACGCATTGTTTCAGACAATGGAATACCGGCTGCTGCGGGCGATCATGAACCCGGCGATGATTGCGACCTGGCTGTTTGGCCTTGCCCTCGTGTTTACGCCGGGCGTCGTCTATTGGGGGGATCTCTGGCCCTGGACCAAGGCTGCGGCCGTTTTGGGCATGACCTGGTTTCATCACTGGCTGGCCTTGCGCCGCAAAGAGTTTGCCAAAGGCGAAAACACCCGCACCGGCCGCACCTATCGGTTTATGAACGAGGTGCCGACGCTGTTGCTGATCATCATCGTTGTCTCTGTCATTGCACGCCCCTTTGGCTAAGCGCGGTTGACTTGGCCGCCAGCGCGCCTTATTTCGCGGATCAACGGGGCCGTCCGGCCTTTGCTGTTTCCCTCTGAAAACGACTTCCCTGGCCTGCCGCCTGAGGCAATGCCATGCGAGCGACGAGATTATCATCATGACAATTGAGCAATTGAACCTGGCTGACCTCAAGGCCAAATCCCCCAAAGACCTGCTGGCGATGGCCGAGGAACTGGAGATCGAGAACGCGTCGACCATGCGCAAGGGCGACATGATGTTTTCGATCCTCAAGGAGCGCGCCGAAGATGGCTGGGAAATCTCGGGCGATGGTGTGCTTGAGGTTTTGCAGGACGGGTTCGGGTTTTTGCGCTCGCCCGAGGCCAACTATCTGCCGGGTCCTGATGATATCTATGTGTCGCCCGAGATGATCCGCCAGCATTCGCTGCGCACCGGGGACACGGTTGACGGCGTCATCAACGCTCCGCGCGAAAACGAGCGCTATTTTGGTTTGGTGAGCGCCACCAAGATCAATTTCCAGGATCCCGAGCAGGCCCGCCACAAGATCAACTTTGACAACCTGACGCCGCTTTATCCCGATGAACGGATGAACATGGAAACCGCCGATCCGACGACCAAGGACCGGTCGGCGCGGATAATCGACCTTGTGGCCCCGATCGGCAAAGGCCAGCGCTGTCTGATCGTGGCACCGCCGCGGACGGGTAAGACGGTGCTGTTGCAGAATATCGCCCACTCGATCGAGCAGAACCACCCGGAATGCTACCTGATCGTGCTGTTGATCGACGAACGGCCCGAAGAAGTGACGGACATGCAGCGCTCGGTTAAGGGCGAGGTTGTATCCTCGACCTTTGACGAACCGGCAACCCGGCACGTTGCGGTGGCCGAAATGGTGATCGAAAAGGCCAAGCGGCTGGTCGAACACAAGCGCGATGTGGTGATCCTGCTGGATTCCATCACCCGCCTTGGCCGCGCCTTCAACACGGTCGTGCCGTCCTCAGGCAAGGTTCTGACCGGTGGCGTCGATGCCAACGCGCTGCAACGTCCAAAGCGGTTCTTTGGTGCCGCGCGGAACATCGAGGAAGGAGGGTCGCTGACCATTATCGCCACCGCTCTGATCGATACCGGCAGCCGGATGGACGAGGTGATTTTTGAGGAATTCAAGGGCACCGGCAACTCCGAAATCGTGCTGGACCGCAAAGTGGCCGACAAACGCGTGTTCCCGGCGATGGACATCCTCAAATCCGGCACCCGGAAAGAGGAACTTTTGGTCGACAAGGGCGATCTGCAAAAGACGTTCCTGCTGCGGCGTATCCTGAACCCGATGGGAACAACGGATGCCATCGAGTTCCTGATCTCGAAGCTGAAGCAGACCAAGACAAATTCCGATTTCTTCGATTCAATGAACAGTTGACGCTCGAGCCGGAGTCCGTTTGATGGAAACGATCTACGCACTGGCCACAGCGCCGGGAAAAGCGGGCGTTGCCGTGATCCGAATATCCGGCCCTGAGGCTGATCAGGTGGCCACTCTGCTTGCCGGTGACCTGCCCGGATTTGGCATGGCGCGGGTGCGAGTCTTTCGCGATGGGCGGGGCGTTCACCTTGATAGCGGCCTTGTCGTGCGTTTTGCGGCCCCAAACAGCTTCACTGGCGAGGATGTGGTCGAATTGCAGACCCACGGCAGCCCGGCAGGCATCCGATCGATTTTGACCGCGATAGAGGCGACCGGGCTGGCGCGTATGGCGGAGCCGGGTGAGTTTACCCGCCGTGCCCTTGAAAACGACCGGATGGATCTGGCGCAGGTTGAGGGGCTTGCAGATCTGATTGACGCCGAAACCGAGGCGCAACGGGCACAGGCCTTGCGCGTTCTTTCCGGCGCGTTGGGGGATCTGGTGGAGCGGTGGCGCGCGGATTTGTTGCGCGCGGCGGCGTTGTTGGAAGTGACCATTGATTTCGCCGATGAGGACGTGCCCGTGGATGTCGGGCCAGAGGTGCGCGAATTGCTGCTTGGTGTTATTTCCGCGTTGCAGACCGAGATTGCGGGCGTGGCAGTGGCCGAGCGCATTCGCGACGGGTTCGAGGTTGCCATCCTGGGGGCTCCAAACGTCGGAAAATCTACTCTTCTCAATACTTTAGCCGGTCGTGAGGCGGCTATTACTTCAGAAATCGCTGGTACTACCCGCGATGTTATCGAGGTGCGGATGGATCTGCGCGGGTTGCCGGTTACGTTGCTGGATACCGCGGGACTGCGCGACGCGGGCGACGTTATCGAGCAGATCGGAATCGACCGCGCAAGGGCGCGCGCCGAGGCAGCAGATATTCGCGTTTTTCTGAAATCGGAACCAGGTGACAACCCGCTGATTGAATTGCGGGACGGAGATGTGGTTTTGCAGGGGAAGGGGGATTTGTTTCCTGATGTGCCTGGAGGGATTTCCGGGGCGACCGGACGCGGAGTGCAGGAACTGATTGATAACCTTGCGGCGACGCTTGAGTTGCGAACCGCTCGACAAGCGACTGCTACGCATCTTCGCCATAAATATGCGATGCAAGCGGCAGCAGCCTCTTTGGATGCGGCGATTTCTGAGGTAGAAGCCGGCTCAGATCGAACAGAATTGGCAGCAGAACACTTGCGCCACGCCATTCGGCGTTTGGATTCGCTGATCGGACGGTTGGACGTCGAGATGGTTCTTGGGGAAATATTCTCACGGTTTTGTCTCGGGAAGTAGGAGTGTTTCACGTGAAACATCTTGATTTCGATGTTGTGGTTGTCGGCGGTGGCCATGCAGGCGCGGAAGCGGCGCATGTCGCGGCCCGCGCGGGTGCGCGTGTGGGTCTGCTGACGCTCAAGGCCGATGGTATCGGCGTTATGTCCTGTAATCCGGCAATTGGCGGCCTGGGCAAAGGCCACCTGGTGCGAGAGATTGATGCTATGGGCGGCGCAATGGGGCGTGTTGCGGATGCATCGGGTATCCAATTTCGACTTCTGAACCGCCGAAAAGGGCCCGCCGTTCAAGGGCCGCGCACACAATCTGACCGAAAACTCTTTCGTTTGGCGATGCAGGCAGAGCTGAAGGGATTGCCGGGTCTTACCGTGATTGAGGGCGAGGCGGTAGATTTCTTGATGGATCATGGCCGCGTCGGCGGTGTGAAGCTGGCAGATGGCGCGGAGGTAACGGCGCAGGCCGTGGTGCTGACAACGGGCACGTTCCTGCGCGGCGTTATCCATATCGGCGACATCCAGCGCCCCGGTGGCCGGATGGGGGACAATCCTTCGGTGCTGCTGGCGAACCGGATTGACGAATTCGGCCTGCCACTTGGACGTTTGAAAACCGGCACGCCACCGCGCCTGAATGGGAAAACAATCAATTGGGACATTTTGGAGCATCAGCCGGCTGATGATGTTCCAGTGATGTTTTCCTTCCTGTCGAAGGGTCCGCAAGTTCGCCAGATTTCCTGCGGCATCGCCCATACGAATGCTCAAACACATCATATTATCAGCGAAAACCTCAACCGATCCGCGATGTATGGTGGACATATTGAAGGCGTTGGTCCGCGTTACTGCCCCTCGATCGAGGACAAGATCGTACGTTTTGCCGACAAGAAGTCCCATCAGATCTTCCTAGAACCTGAAGGTCTGGACGACGACACGATTTATCCGAACGGGATTTCGACATCGCTGCCCCAGGATGTGCAGACCCAATATGTAAATTCGATCCGTGGGCTTGAGCAGGCTCAAATCGTGCAGCCGGGCTACGCGATTGAGTACGACTACGTCGATCCTCGCGCTCTTTTGCCCACCCTGGAGGTACAGGATGTTCCCGGCTTGTATCTTGCTGGCCAGATCAACGGAACAACCGGTTATGAAGAGGCGGCCGCGCAAGGATTGGTTGCCGGGCTGAACGCGACCCAGGCGGTGCTTGGTAAGGATCCGGTGTATTTCGGGCGGGACGAAAGCTATATCGGTGTCATGATTGACGATCTCGTGACGCGGGGCGTTACCGAGCCTTACCGCATGTTCACGTCACGCGCCGAATTTCGGCTGACGCTGCGCGCGGATAATGCGGATCAACGCCTGACTCCTCGAGCGAAGGCGCTTGGGCTCATCGGGGAAGAGCGTATCGCGTCGTTTGGCGACAAGATGGATCGTTTGGCGAAGGGATATGACGTCATGCGTGCCCATAGCCTGACCCCGACGGAAGCGCAACGGATTGGGCTTTCCGTCAGCCAGGATGGACAGCGCCGCATCTCATTGGATTTGTTGGGTTTTCCTGATATCTCCATGTCGGATCTCGAGAAAATTTGGCCCGAGGTCAATGCCTTGGATGCTGAAACCAAGTTGCAGCTTGCACGTGAGGCGCTCTACGCGAGCTACATTGAACGGCAAAAATCGGACGTTGCTGCGTTAAAGCGGGACGAGGCTCACAAGATTCCAGTCAGCTTTTCCTATGACGGTATCGATGGGCTGTCGAATGAGCTGCAAGGCAAGCTGTCTACAATTCGTCCGCAGACGCTTGGCCAGGCAAGTCGCATTGATGGAATGACGCCGGCGGCGCTGACTCTTTTGCTGATGAAGATCCGCCAGTTCGACCGGAAACGTGCATGACAGAAGCAGAGGCCATAGCGTGGTTTCAGAAAAATGTTTCACGTGAAACATTCAACCGGCTGGAGATCTACGCCGCCGCGCTGACCAAATGGCAGAAGGCGATCAATCTGGTTTCTGCAAACACGCTGCCCGAGCTATGGGCGCGCCATTTCCTTGATTCTGCCCAGATATACAGCCACTGCAACACGACTTCGGGGCTTTGGCTGGATATCGGCACCGGCGGCGGGTTTCCGGGGTTGGTCTGCGCGGCGATGGCCGCAGAGGACAAACCCGACATGCGGCTTACTTTCGTTGAGTCGGATCTAAGGAAATGCAGCTTCCTGAGAACCGCCGCCGCAGAAATGGGATTAAAGGTTACAATCCTGACGCGCCGAATTGAGGAAATACCACCGCAAAACGCGCAAGTCATCAGCGCGCGCGCATTGGCGTCACTGGAAAAACTCTGCGGATATGCTGATCGACATTTGGCCAAGGGTGGCACGGCGTTATTCCTGAAAGGCGCAACACACGCCCAGGAAATAAACGAAGCCCTTGAGGCCTGGACCATGAAGATGGACATTATCCCAAGCCAGACAGCCGACGGGGCTGTGATTCTGAAAATCGGAGACATCTGCCGTGCCTGAAACCGGTCGACCGCGCTGTATCGCCATCGCAAATCAAAAAGGCGGGGTTGGAAAGACGACGACCGCCATAAATCTGGGCGCTTCTCTTGCGGCAGAAGGTCAACGGGTGCTGATCATTGATCTGGATCCGCAGGGAAATGCATCTACGGGCCTTGGGATTGACGCCGATCAGCGCAATTTTACCACCTATGATTTGTTGATCGAAGGCATGAGCCTGCAAGAAATCGTGCTGCCTACCGGGGTTGAAAACCTCTGGATCGCGCCCGCTACAACCGATCTCAGCTCCGCCGATGTTGAGCTTGTGAGCAATGAAAATAGGGTTTTCTTGCTGAAAGATGCGCTCCGCCCGGAATTTCTCGGCGAATTCGATATTATCCTGATGGATTGCCCGCCGTCTTTAAACCTGCTGACGGTAAACGCGATGGCCGCCGCCGATGCCGTTCTGGTGCCGCTTCAAACAGAATTTTTCGCTTTGGAGGGGTTGTCACAGCTAATGATCACGATCCGCGAAGTTCGCCAATCAGCCAACCCCGCGCTCAGGATCGAAGGCGTCGTGCTCACTATGTTCGACATTCGAAACAACCTGTGTCGTTTGGTTGAGGAGGACGCCCGGGAGAACCTTGGGGAGTTGGTGTATCAAACCCGAATCCCACGCAATGTGCGGTTGAGCGAAGCGCCATCTTATGCGATGCCGATTCTGCAATATGATCCGACTTCCCGGGGCAGTGCCGCCTATCGTGAATTGGCACGCGAAGTTCTCGCACGGCAACTGCAACCCGTCTGACAGGAGTGACCCAAATGGCAAATCGAGATCGACGGGGGCTCGGGCGTGGATTGTCGGCGCTGATGGCCGATATTCCACAGACGGGTGCCGAAACACCAGCGCCTGATGCGCCTCGCAGCCCGGATTTGACGGTTCCGATTGAACGGGTCCGCCCAAACCCGGATCAGCCCCGGCGCGCATTTACGCAAGAAGCATTGCAGGAACTGGCCGCCTCGATTGCCGCAAAGGGCATCATTCAACCGCTGATTGTGCGCCCGGATCCCGCTGCTGAGGGGGATTTTCAGATCGTCGCGGGCGAACGCCGCTGGCGCGCTGCCCAGATTGCGCAACTGCATGAAATTCCAATAATTATCCGAGAATTTGACGACACCGAAGTGCTGGAAGTCGCGATAATCGAGAACATCCAGCGCGCCGATCTGAACCCGATCGAAGAGGCCACCGGATATCGCCAGCTGATGGATCGGTTCGACCAAACCCAGGAACATCTTGCAACAGCCATGGGCAAAAGCCGGTCACATATTGCCAATCTTATGCGGTTATTGACCCTGCCTGAAGAAGTTCAAGGCATGCTGAGGGAGGGCAGCCTGTCTGCAGGCCACGCCCGCGCGCTAATCAACCGTGACGATGCGGTCCAGATAGCGCGCGACGCTGTTCGAAACGGCTTGTCGGTGCGCGATGTCGAGCAACGGACACGTAAGAAGAGCGCGAAAACCGGAAGCACAGGCCGCAAAGCGGCTGTGAAAGACGCAGACACGAAGGTTCTGGAAAGCGATCTGAGTGTCGTCCTGGGAATGACCGTGACGATTGACCACGATGCGGACAAAGGCGCGGGAAAATTGTCAATCAAATACGGGGATCTGGAACAGCTTGATGACATCATCAAGATATTGAACCGCACCTAGGCCAACAGTTCCCGCAGAATGGCATTCAGAACCGGACGACCCAAGTCGGTTGCCGAAATTCTATCGCCATTTTGCGTCAGAAACCCCTCATCGCAGAGCCAGGCAAGTGATACGGGGGGCCTTTCCGTACCCATCAAAGTAGAAAATCGGGAAAGAGAGCTCCCTTCGCGCAACCGCAGACTCATCATTAGGTATTCGACCGCCTGGTCGGCACCGGTGATCAAGTCTGAGGAAAGCGTTCCAGAACCGGTTTTCTCAACCTGTTCGAGCCACTGCACCGGCGAAGACCTGGTTTCGGTGGCATACCGTCCGGCCTGATCCGTCAAGCGTCCATGCGCGCCGGGGCCAATTCCGATGTAATCGCCGCCGCGCCAGTAGATCAGGTTGTGACGGCTTTCGCACATGTCACGGGCGTGGTTGGATACTTCATATGCAGGTAAACCCGCTGCTTCGCAGATCTCTTGTGTCGCCAGATACATATCCGCGGCCCGATCCTCGCCAGGCAAGCCCTTCAACCCACCCTTGGCGAGCCTATCACCAAAGGCAGTGCCATCCTCGATGGTCAATTGATAGAGAGAAAGGTGGTCAATTGCCATATGCAGAGCCTCATTCAGCTCCGCGCTCCAATCCTGCAAGGTCTGGTTCTGCCGTGCGTAAATCAGATCGAAACTGACACGATCAAAGGTAGCTCGAGCGATTTCAAAGGCTGAACCAGCCTCCTTGGCAGTATGCAACCGGCCAAGACGGCGCAAATCGCCATCGTTTAGCGCCTGCACACCCAATGAAACGCGATTGACACCTGCATCGCGATATCCGGCAAAGCGCCGGGCCTCGACCGAACTTGGGTTTGCTTCGAGGGTTACTTCAAAGCTGTTCGAGAGCCGCCAATTCCGTCTGATTTCTTCAAGAACTGCATGCACAAGCTCCGGATCCATCAAAGATGGCGTTCCGCCACCGAAAAAGACGGTGTCCAGGTGTCGGTCATTGGTTTTTTCTGCATATCGGCGAATTTCAGACAGGTAGGCGCGCGCCCAACGCTCCTGATCGATCGACGCCGAAACATGCGAGTTAAAATCGCAATAGGGACATTTCGATTGACAGAATGGCCAGTGCAGATAAAGGCCAAACCCGCCAGTCTTCCAGGTCTCAACGGCCAAGGGCGGCAACCAGTTTTCGGAAGGCATCAGCGCGATGGCTGATCTTGTTTTTCTCCCACCTGTCCATCTCACCAAATGTGCTAACATAGCCTTCTGGTTGAAAAATCGGATCATAGCCGTGGCCCTGATCACCGCGCATGGGCCAAACAATCTGCCCTTCCATCACGCCGGGAAAGATCTCATCATGGCCATCCGGCCAGGCAAGGACCAAGGTGCAACAAAACCGCGCTGTATGGGGGGTGGGCACTCCGGTTTCCGAAAGCTTCTGATGCGTGGTTTTCATCGCCAGAACAAAGTCGCGCCCGCCGGGCGTCTCGGCCCAATCGGCCGTGTAAACGCCCGGAGCGCCGCCTAGCGCATCAATCTCGATTCCGGAATCGTCGGCAAGCGCAGGTAGCCCGGTGGCGGTCGCGGCGGCATGCGCCTTGATACGCGCGTTTTCGACAAATGTGGTGCCAGTCTCATCGGGCTCGGGCAGGCCATGCGCCTTGGCGGATGTCACCGAAATGCCCAATGGCTGCAGCAACTGGGCAATCTCATCGAGCTTGCCCTGATTATGTGTCGCAATCAGCAGGGTATCACCGGCGAACCGACGCATCAGGAGCTCGCCGCCTTTTGCGCTGTGACCAACTCCGCTACGCCCTTATCCGCAAGGGCCAAAAGCTGCGCGAACTGGTCCTTGCTGAATGTTGCGCCTTCGGCACTGGCTTGCAACTCGATCATCTGGGCACCGCCGGTCATCACGAAATTGCCATCGGTCCCGGCTTCGCTGTCCTCGTCATAGTCGAGATCCAGAACCGGCTGACCGGCAAACACGCCACACGACACCGCCGCAACATGATCGATAATCGGATCCGACGTGACATCACCGGCCTTGATCAACTTGTTCACGGCCATGCGCAGCGCGACCCATCCACCGGTGATCGCCGCGCAGCGGGTGCCGCCATCGGCCTGAATGACATCGCAATCAACGGTAATTTGGCGCTCACCCAGGGCCACCCGATCAATGCCCGCGCGCAGAGAGCGACCTATAAGCCTTTGAATTTCTTGGGTTCTTCCGGATTGCTTACCCGCAGAAGATTCGCGACGCATCCGTGTATGGGTCGCGCGCGGCAGCATACCGTATTCTGCGGTAACCCAACCAAGCCCGGTATTGCGCAAAAAAGGCGGCACGCGTTCCTCCAGCGAGGCGGTGCACAGCACATGCGTGTTGCCGCATTTGATCAGGCACGAGCCTTCGGCATAGCGCGTCACATCGGTTTCGATAGAAATCGGGCGCATTTGGTCTAGGTTTCGGCCGGACGGGCGCATATCTGTCTCCTGGCAGGTGGTTTGGCTTGGGGATAATCCGTTGGCCCGGCCCGGCGCAACCCCGATTGACCTTGCCGCACGCAGGCCGCTTAATGTTTTGGACCTGAAAAGGCCATTTACGATGACAGAAACCGCAAAAATTCTGGCCGAAATGAATGACCGCTCGCGCGAGGTGTTTCGCAGCGTGGTTCAGGGCTTTCTCGATACCGGCGCGCCGATGGGTTCCCGCACCCTTACGCGCAGCCTGTCGGAACAGGTTTCCGCCGCGACGATCCGCAATGTGATGCAGGATCTGGAATATCTGGGCCTGCTCGACAGTCCGCATGTATCTGCTGGCCGGGTGCCGACGCAATTGGGACTGCGGATGTTCGTCGATGGTCTGTTGGAGGTTGGCGACCTGACCAGTGATGATCGTCAGCGCCTGGATTCCACGCTTGGCGGAAACGATGCCGATGTAACGGCCAAGCTGGACAGGCTCGGATCGGCCCTTTCAGGTGTCACACATGGCGCAAGCCTGGTTCTGACGCCGAAACACGAGGCCCCGATTCGACATGTCGAATTTGTGTCCCTTGCGCCGGATCGTGCGCTCGTAGTGCTGGTTTTTGCCGATGGTCACGTCGAAAACCGTGTCTTTACACCGCCGCCAGGTCAAACGCCCAGCTCGATGCGCGAGGCGGCAAATTTCCTGAACGCGCTCGCAGAAGGCAAGACAGTGACCGAACTGCGCAATGTGATGGACACCGAGGTCTCCGCGCGCCGTCAGGAGATTGACGCCCTGGCGCGCGAATTGATCGAAAGCGGCAGCGCCATGTGGGAAAACGAGGGGGACCGAACCGAACGGCTGATTGTGCGCGGCAGGTCTCATCTGCTGGATTCCGAGCCGGAATCCGAAGAACTGGACCGCATCCGCACCCTCTTTGACGATCTCGAACGCAAGCGGGATATCGCCGAGTTTCTGGAACTGACGGATCAGGGCGACGGTGTGCGCATTTTTATCGGCTCCGAGAACAAACTTTTCTCACTTTCGGGTTCCTCTCTGGTGGTTTCCCCATATATGAACGCTGATCGAAAGATCATCGGAGCGGTTGGGGTAATCGGGCCCACGCGGCTGAATTACGGCCGCATCGTTCCGATCGTAGATTACACGGCACAACTGGTCGGCAAGCTGATCGCCGATCAGGGATAAGAGGTTTGAGAATGGCAGAGCCCAAGGAAGACATGTTTCTGGACGATCCGGAATCCATCGAAGCAGAGATTGAGGCGGCGCTTGCAGATGAAGATCCGATCGACATCACCGCGAATCCGGGTCTGACCGAGCTGGAGCTGTTGCAGGCCGAACGCGATGAGCTGAAGGATCGCTTGTTGCGGACGCTGGCGGAATCCGAAAACGTGCGCAAACGCGCCGATCGTGACCGGCGCGAGGGTGAGCAATATGGAAGCGCGCGGCTGGCACGCGATCTGCTGCCGGTTTACGACAATCTCTACCGCGCGCTTGAGGCCGCAAATAAGGAAGAAAACGAGGTTGAGGCCGGCGTGATCGAGGGCGTTGAACTGACGCTGCGCGAGCTTTTGAACGTGTTTGCCAAACATGGCATGTCGCCGGTGGTTCCCGATATCGGGGATGCGTTCAATCCGCAGGAACACGAGGCCATGTTTGAAGCCCCATTGCCGGGCACAAAAAAGGGCGAGATCATTCAAGTTATGGCGGTGGGCTTTATGCTGCATGAACGTCTGCTCAGGCCCGCACAGGTTGGCGTGTCGTCCAATCCCGGGGCCTAATCTTCGGATAGAGACTTCAACTCATAGATCAGATCCAGAGCATCCCGGGGCGACAACGCGTCGGGATGTATGTTTTCAATCCGATCCTTGAGTTTTGAGGATCTTTTTGACGGCACCGGGGGCACCGGGTTTGCCGAGAACAGCGGCAGATCGTCGATCAGCGCTTTTTGCCTGTCGCCGCCTTCGCGTTCCCCCTTTTCCAGGGCCTCCAACACCGATTGCGCACGTGAAACAACGGCTGCGGGCAGCCCGGCCAGTTTGGCAACCTGCACGCCATAGGACCGATCCGCACCGCCGGGACGGACCTCGTGCAGAAAAATTACCTCGCCTTCCCATTCGCGCACCGCAACGGTGGCATTTTCCACGCCCCCCATGCGATCCGCCAGCGATGTCATTTCATGATAATGGGTAGCAAACAGCGCCCGACATTTGTTGACGTCGTGCAGATGCTCCAACGTCGCCCAGGCAATCGAAAGCCCGTCATAGGTCGCCGTGCCGCGACCGATCTCATCCAGAATCACCAGCGCGCGGTCGTCGGCTTGATTGAGGATCGCGGCAGTTTCGACCATTTCAACCATGAAGGTCGATCGCCCCTGCGCCAGATCATCGGACGCGCCCACCCGGCTGAAGACCTGCGACACCAGCCCGATTGTGGCGCTGGTCGCAGGCACGAAACTTCCCATTTGCGCAAGAATCGCAATCAGAGCGTTTTGCCGAAGGTAGGTCGATTTGCCCGCCATGTTCGGACCGGTCAGCAGGATCAGAGCGGCCTGGTCGGGATCGGCGGAAAGCGTGCAGTCATTGGTGATAAATGGCTCACCAGATTTCTGCAGGGCACGTTCCACGACCGGGTGCCGTCCGCCTGTGATCACAAAATCCCGACTGTTATTGATGACCGGGCGAATCCAATTTTCCTGCGCCGCCAAAGCGGCCAGCGATGTGGCAAGATCAATCTCCGCCAGGCCCGCTGACGCGGCACCGACAGCCTCGTGTTGCTCTAAAACAGCCCGTGTTAGAGACTGAAACAGGATCTTCTCGATTTCCAGGGCACGATTTCCGGCATTCAGGATACGCGTTTCCAATTCAGATAGTTCAACAGTAGTGAACCGGACCTGATTGGCAGTGGTCTGCCGGTGGATGAAGCGTTCTGACAGCGGTGGAGACAGCATTTTCTGCGCGTGTGTCGCAGTGGTTTCAATGAAATAGCCCAGAACGTTATTGTGTTTGATCTTTAGCGATCCGACGCCGGTCGCTCTGGCATAATCGGCTTGCATCCCCGCAATCACCGCGCGCCCCTCGTCGCGCAATTGCCGGGTTTCATCCAACTCCGCATGATAGCCACCGGCGATGAAACCGCCATCGCGCGCCAATAGCGGCGGTTCGGCAACCAGAGCGTTTTCCAGAAGGTCAATCAAAGCGTCATGCCCAGCCAGCGCTTCGGCTGCGCTCCTCAAAAGAGCCGGCAGCTCACCCATATCCATCGCGGCATGGATCAAACGCCCTTGCACCAGGCCATTGCGGATCGCCGCCAAATCGCGCGGTCCCGCCCGGTCGAGCGACAGCCGCGACAAAGCCCGATCCATATCCGGGGCCTGGCGTAATGCGCTCCGCAAATCCTCGGCCAGTGTGACATTATCAACGAAACAGGCAATCGCACTGTGGCGCGCGCCGATCACATCGACCTCGGTGGACGGGCTGGACAGCCGCCGCTCCAGCAAGCGCGCACCGCCCGAGGTCACGGTTCGGTCGATCGTAGCCAGCAGCGATCCCGCCCGTCCGCCGGACAGCGCCGCGGTCAGCTCAAGATTTCGCCGGGTGGCGGCGTCGATCTGCATCATCCGTTGCGCCACTTGCGCAACAGGCGGGCGCAAGAGCGGAAGATTACCTTTCTGGGTGATCTCCAGATAATCGATCACCGCACCCATCGCAGACAGGTCGGCACGGCTGAATTTCCCGAAAGCATCCAGCGATTTCACTTGAAACAGAGACTGTATTCGCCCCTCGGCCGAACGGCTGTCGAAACTCGCGGGCGACAGGGGCGTTATTGCGGCCCCGCTTTGGTCGATTACCTGAATGGCGGCCTCATCCAGACCATCGGCCACCAGAACCTCCCTCGGGGCCAGCCGGGCCAGTTCTGGCCCCAACCGCACCAAGGGGCAGGCCATCACGTGAAATGCCCCGGTGGAAATATCGGCCCAGGCCAACGCGCCCGCGCCCCTGATATCGGCATAGGCGGCCAGAAAATTATGGCTGCGCGCCTCAAGCAGACTGTCCTCGGTCAGGGTGCCGGGGGTGACAAGGCGCACCACCTCGCGCCGCACTACAGATTTATATCCGCGCTTCTTGGCCTCGGACGGGTCTTCCATCTGTTCACAGACGGCAACCCGAAACCCTTTGCGGATGAGTGTCTGGAAATACCCGGTTGCGGAATGCGCCGGCACACCGCACATCGGAATGTCTTCGCCATTGTGCTTGCCGCGTTTCGTCAGCGCGATGTCCAGCGCCTCGGCCGCGGCCACCGCATCGTCGAAAAACATCTCGTAGAAATCGCCCATCCGGTAAAACAACAGCGCATCGCGGTGCTGCGCCTTGATTTCCAGAAACTGCGCCATCATCGGCGTCACTTGCGCGCTCATCCATACCCCCGTGGTCGTGCTGCGAACCCTACCCATTGCCGGGCGGGTGTAAAAGGCCGCATTACCCTTTGGTTGAGGTCGCGGGCATGGGTCGCTAAGACTCTGGGGCTGACGCTCAAAGAAAGCACCGGACCCATGGCAAACAAGACCAAGATCACCCGCGAAGAGGCCCTGTCGTTTCACCTGGAACCGCGCCCGGGCAAGATCGACATTCAGGCCTCGGTGCCGATGACCACGCAGCGCGACCTGAGCCTGGCCTATTCGCCCGGCGTTGCGGTGCCGTGCGAGGAGATCGCCAAGAACCCCGAACTTGCCTATGACTACACGTCCAAGGGCAACATGGTCGCGGTGATTTCCAACGGCACGGCGGTCCTGGGTCTGGGTAACCTCGGCGCTCTGGCGTCGAAACCGGTGATGGAGGGTAAGGCGGTGCTGTTCAAACGTTTTGCCGACGTCAATTCCATCGATATCGAGCTGGACACCGAAGACCCCGACGAATTCGTTAACGCCGTGCGCCTAATGGGCCCCACATTCGGCGGCATCAATCTGGAGGATATCAAGGCCCCGGAATGCTTCATCATCGAGCAGCGTCTGAAGGAAGAGATGGATATTCCCGTCTTTCACGACGACCAGCATGGCACGGCGGTGATCTGTGCGGCGGGTCTGATCAACGCGCTGCATATCTCGGGCAAGAAGATCGAGGATGTGAAGATTGTTCTGAATGGGGCAGGTGCCGCCGGTATCGCCTGTCTCGAATTGCTGAAAGCGATGGGTGCCCGGCACGACAATTGCATCATGTGCGACACCAAGGGCGTGATCTATCAGGGTCGCACCGAGGGCATGAACCAATGGAAATCTGCCCATGCCGTCAAGACCGACCTGCGCAGCCTGGATGAGGCGATGCAGGGCGCGGATGTGTTCCTGGGCGTGTCTGCAAAAGGCGCTGTGACGCAGGATATGGTCAAGTCGATGGCCGATAATCCGGTCATATTCGCCATGGCAAACCCCGATCCCGAAATTACACCGGAGGAGGCGCATGAAGTGCGGGTTGACGCTATCGTGGCCACGGGGCGTTCGGATTATCCCAATCAGGTGAACAACGTTCTGGGCTTTCCCTATCTTTTCCGGGGCGCGCTGGATATCCATGCCCGGGCCATCAACGATGAGATGAAGATCGCCTGCGCTGAGGCATTGGCCGCGCTGGCCCGTGACGATGTGCCCGATGAGGTTGCCATGGCCTATGGTCGCAAGCTCAGCTTTGGCCGTGACTACATCATCCCGACCCCCTTTGATCCGCGCCTGATCCACACGATCCCGACCGCCGTTGCGCGGGCCGGCATGGATACCGGCGTGGCGCGGCGTCCGATCCTCGACCTGGATGCCTATGCCCAGAGTCTGAAAGCGCGCATGGACCCGACCGCATCAATCCTGCGCGGCATCAACGCACGGGCGCGCGCTGCGCAGGCGCGGATGATCTTTGCCGAAGGCGACGATATCCGGGTGCTGCGCGCCGCCGTTGCCTATCAGCGCAACGGCATGGGAAAAGCCGTGGTTGTGGGGCGTGAGCCTGACGTGAAGACCAAGTTGGAAAGCGTTGGGCTTGGCGACGCAATGCGTGAACTTGAGATCGTCAATGCCGCCAATACCAGCCATCTGGATAGCTACAAATCATTTCTCTACCAGCGGTTGCAACGCAAGGGGTTTGACCGGCAGGATATTCATCGCCTGGCCTCGCGTGACAGGCATGTGTTTGCCTCTTTGATGCTGGCGCATGGCCATGGCGACGGGTTGGTGACTGGGGCGACGCGAAAATCGGCGCATGTTCTGGGGCTGATCGGGCATGTGTTTGACACCAAGGCCGATGATGGCGCTGTGGGGGTCACGGCGCTGTTTCACAAGGGTCGCATCGTCCTAATCTGCGATACGCTGGTGCATGAATGGCCCGAGGCCGAGGATTTGGCCCTGATTGCCCGCCGCGGGGCTACCGTCGCGCGGGGTCTGGGGATTGAGCCGCGTGTCGCCTTTGTCAGCTTTTCCACCTATGGCTACCCGGTGTCCGAACGCGCCGAAAAAATGCATCAGGCCCCGGCGGTGTTGGATCGGATCGGTGTCGATTTCGAATATGATGGCGAGATGACGGTCGATGTCGCTCTGAATATGAAGGTGATGGAGCAATATCCCTTCACCCGCCTGTCAGGGCCCGCCAATGTCTTGGTGGTTCCGGCCCGCCATTCGGCGTCAATCTCGGTCAAACTGATGCAGGAAATGGCCGGTGCCACGGTGGTGGGGCCGATTCTGACAGGGCTGGAGCATCCCGTGCAGATCTGTTCGACCGTTGCCACCTCCAATGACATTCTGAACATGGCCGTGATGGCGGCCTGTGAGATCGGACGGTAGTTGCCGACCCTACTTGTCGTGTAGATTTAAAGCCGGCATACGAAATGTAGTGCGACAACTTGACTCATGCGTCAACCTGCGGAATCTTGATGCGAGTCAAAAAATCAGCCCCACCGAACGTCGCTAAACTCTCGGTGGGGCCTGTGACTAAGACTCATTAACCTAGGTCGGTCACAAGTCAGTGCGTTCACAACGAGATTTGATGATTCTCTAGCGCTGATGTCAAGACTGATCGCAAACCTGCATATGCAGGAGAAAGGCGCGAGCAATGGCACGTGTAGCACCTTGGCATTCGATCAAATCGGATCGCCATCATGACAACACTGACTGCAACACCGGCAACAATATCGAGAAGGAAAATATCCGCTCGGGAACCGGCGG
>Ga0316205_10002277_pt1 | contig 20473 bp, 16 predicted proteins | sample 3monthpyrite_MG_FD_204941 | JGI IMG/M metagenome (GOLD analysis project Ga0316205, IMG submission 204941) | Microbial mat bacterial communities from mineral coupon in-situ incubated in ocean water Damariscotta River, Maine, United States -... | ecosystem: Environmental > Aquatic > Marine >... | reverse complement strand
CTTCGCGATCAATTGAATGGGCATGTTGTTGATTGAGTTGTACCAGCTCAGACATGGCCTTGCGTAGTGTCATATCACCTTCTCGCTGATTGGGCACGACCATATAGCGCATCTTTGGTTGATCATCAAAAAGTGCATGCTCTACAGCTTGGGCAACGGCGATGGGGTCAGCCGCTTTTTTTCGATCTTTAAAATAACTTAGCATCCCATCCCATTCTTTTTGGAATAAGGTATTATCCTTTCGAGAACTATTTTTTTCAAATCGCTTGATAAAACTATCGCCAATTTTTGATTCAAAATTACCGGGTTCTACCACACTTACTTTGACCTCGAATTTGGCCATTTCTACCGCCAGTGAATCAGAAAACGCCTCAATGGCATGTTTGCTCATGCTGTAAGGGCCAAATAGTCGACCGGATAATATTCCAGAAATGGAACTAATGGTAGTTATTCTACCTTTTTGCTTGATGATTAACGGCGCGAACGCCTTGGTGATCCGATAAGGTCCGTATAAATTCACTTGCATTAAAAATTCTAAATCTTCTTCTTTGGTTTCGATGAGCGGGGAAAGGACTACCACTCCGGCATTGTTAACCAGGCCATAAAGGCCTCTGCCCGCTTCCTCGATAGTCTTTACAGCAGCCTTGATTTGTTTTGGTTTGTTAACGTCCAGACGGACGGCTTGAACATTTTTTATGGTATTAAGTCGTTTCATATCAGCATCTTTACGAGCGCCCGCATAAACAAAATATCCTTGCTGGCTTAAATGTTCGGTAATGCGCAGACCAATGCCGCTAGTGGCGCCAGTAACCAGTACGGCTTTTTGTTCTGTTGCGGCGTTTTTAGTGGCGATAGCATTTGACGATAATAGCAGTATAAAAATGGTTAGGGTTAAACCGATCCAAGATTTCATTATTGTTGTCCTCTGATCTGTGATGATGGTTTGCAAGACTACGAGACATGACAAAGAAAGAGTAAATTGCAGATTAACATAAATTCCATGACCTTGTGTTCCTGGTTCGCGTATAATGCTGCTTTTAGTTGTTACGAAACAAGTACTATGACCAATTTTGCAGAGCTCGGCATTAATCCTGTTATTCAAAAAAATGTTAAGAAGTTAGGATATAAAGTGCCAACCGAGATACAGCAAAAGTCCATCGGCGCAGTTTTGTCCGGCGCAGATACTTATGCCATCGCACCTACCGGAACAGGTAAAACCGCGGCCTACCTATTACCATTGCTACAAGAACTGAGTCAGTCAGACCATAGTGACGATCAAGTTCGGCCGATCCGCGCGCTGATATTGGTGCCTACACGTGACCTTGCTCAACAGTTAGAGGAAGCGATTATTGAATATGGGAAAGACCTAAATTTACGCACCATTACACTTTTTGGTGGGGTCCGAATCGAATCACAGGTCAAACGGTTTAAACGAGGCGCAGATATTATTGTTTCCACCCCAAGACGCCTAATCGATTTACTGAAAGCCAAAACTTTTTCGCTCGGTCAAATTCAGCACTTTGTGATGGACGAAGCGGACCGACTGGTTAGCATGGGCATCATGCCCGAGTTAGACAAAATTCTATCCTCAATGCCGGCAAAAAAACAGACAGTTTTATTTTCTGCTACCGATTCTAAGGCGTTAACCAAATTTAGTCAGGAACACCTGTCAAATATAAAACTGGTTAAATCTGAAAACAATCAGCCTGCGCTGGAAAATATTTTTCACACCATGTATCGCTGTACTAGAAAAGATAAGAGCGCAACCTTATTCAATTTAATTGAAACCCTCGATTGCGATCGAGCTTTAATTTTTATTCGTACTAAAAATGACGTTAATTTATTAGTAGAAAGGTTAAATCAGCGAGGTTTTAGTAGCCAGGGTATTCACAATGAAATCCCGCAGAAAAAAAGGCTAGAGCGCTTAAGCGGGTTTAAAAATAAACAGTTTAAATATTTAGTGGCCACCGACATTGCATCCAGAGGGATCGATATTGACGATCTTTATTATGTGATAAATTACGATTTGCCGGTTAATAGTAATGATTATATTCACCGGGTAGGTAGAACCGCTCGGGTAAGTGCGTCTAAAAATGTAGCTGCAAAAAAATCTAGTCTAAAAGAAACTTCTGATTTGCCTCTTTCCAGGAAAATAAAAGGAACTGAGGTATTAGGGCACGCCTTCTCTTTGGTGAGTCCTGAACAAGAAAGGCTGGTCGAAAAAATTATTAAAGCCGTTGGTAAAGAAATCAAATTGGAGCGAAATCCCTTTACTGGTCAAAAAAGGAAATGAAAGACTGCAATCAATGCGGAAAATGTTGTATTAAATATGGAGATGGCGGTTTAACAGCGACCAATAGCGAGATAGAAATGTGGCAAGCGTTTCACCCAGACATTTACCGTTATGTTCATGATGGTCAAATCTGGATGGATCCAGAGACCGGGGCACAACTGTTAAGATGTCCATGGTTACAAAAAGATCCTGTTCGAGAAAAATATTCTTGTAGCATTTATCATAACCGTCCGGCTGATTGCCGACATTATCCTGTGACTATCGATCAGATGATTAAGGATGATTGTGAAATGATCGAAGTAAAAGATTTAGATAGACCGAAACAAGCCCAAAGAAAACTTGATCGATTGATGGTTGATAGTCGTCCGCCGGTAGTCCGTTAATTTTGTTTTAGATTTATTAGCCGAAAATTTCGATTGAGGACGAATGACATTATTCACCACGGAGACACGGAGGAACGGAGAAAAAACAAGTGATAAATCCATAGCTGCCTAACCAATTGAAGCAATTAAAGTTTTTGTCTTTTTCTTTTAACTCCGTCTCTCCGTGCCTCCGTGGTGAAATGTTTTTTATCTTTTGCTTTTAGTCTGTTATTCGAACCTATCCACCACTCAAGAAATGGTAATAATTTACTCAGGTTTTCTAAAAGTCAAAGTCATTCGATTAGACTCTCCAACCGCCATATATTGTTTTTTCAATTCTGGATCCTTTCCACTAGTTGCATAGGTCGGTGGTAGACGCCATACGATATCTTTTTCAGTTGGTTGATCCTTAGGGTTAAGATTGATATCGCTAGAGGCGACAAATTCAAATCCGGTTTTTTCCATCTGAGCAATCAAAAAGCTCTTCTTCAGATAACCTCGCGAACCATCGGCCCATTCATCGGAGGACGACTCTGGCGCCATATGTTGAACGATGCCGACTGTACCTCCAGGCTTTAACGATTGGTATGCATCTTTTAGCGCCGCCGTAAGGTATCCACCATCTTTTTCAAATCGTGCCAAATTATGAAGCGCTCTGATAAAGACTACCGCATCAGCTTTACCGGATAATGTTTCAGGCATAGAGCCAAATTGAAAAGCGCTTACATTGGCACTACTATTTTTACGCCAGCCTTCTGCCTCAGTGGTCCAATCTTTTACCCAGGTCTTTTTTTCTTCCAGCGTTTTCTTGTCGAAAAAACCAAACTTAGGATACATATCAACGGCATAGTCTGCGCCAATCAATTGCCCTTTGGAGCCTAGATAAGGTAATAATACTTTGCTATACCATCCGCCACCCGGTAGCGCTTCAACAACGGTCATACCTGGTTTCAACCCGAAAAATTCCATAGTTTTTTGCGGATGACGAGCCTTGTACCTGGCTTTCACTTTGTCGGGTTTGGCTGCAAGTATTGATGCCAGTGATGTTGCTTGGTGTTTAGAGGTTGATGCCTTGGTTTCATCGCCATGAGACCGAGCATCTGATGTGCTTAACATCAATGTGGCTGCAATGGCAAAAGGTAGAATTGATTTGTTCATGTTTTTTCCTTTTGTGGTTTTAGATTTAATTTAAGTCGAAATGAGCGATAGTTTTCCTAAGGTGTTATTAAAGCTTCTATTCATTCATGTAGGCAATTATTTAATCTTTTAACTAGATAGCTGACCATTGTGGCAAATGTGGTTAAGGGAGGCTATAAAAAGATGTATCAAGATATGTGTTTAGGGTGGGTTAGTTATCTTTAAACATCGTTTTGCGCTAATGGGTACATGCCTGACAAGACATTTCAGAAATGTAGCAACCACTAGTCGATCTGCAAAAATTAATAGTCACATCAACTCGAATTAGGCAAGGTAACTGGACTTTTGTAGCCAATGATTTTATTCTTTATGAAGATTTGACGATTGAGACATCAGATGAACCATTTTGTGGCGATAAAAGTAGGTAGTCCAATTGGATGGTGATGTCACAATTCTGGGTGGCGGAATTATCGGCCTGTGTTGCGCATTCTATTTGACCCAGCAAGGGGTTAAGGTCACTGTTATCGACCAAAAAAATATCGGTGAATCCTGTGCTTTTGGCAATGCGGGATATATAACGCCGAGCCATTTCATTCCGCTATCTTCACCTGGCATGATCAAAAAAGGATTACAGTGGATGTTTAATCCGGAAAGTCCTTTTTACATTAAACCTCGTTGGGATAAAAATTTATTTAGCTGGTTATGGCAGTTTTCTCAAAATTGTAATCAAAGACACGTTGATAAGGTTAAAAAACTGCTGTTCGAATCAGGCATGCAGTCACTGCATTTATATCAAGAGTTATCACAAACTCTGGCGAACGAGTTTGAATTTAAAGAGCGCGGTCTTTACATTGTCTGCAATTCTCAATCTCACTCAAAAACAGAAAAAACTAATTTGCATCAAGCTAGTGATCTAGGGTTAAATGCTCGTTGGTTAGATCGGGAAGAATTAGAATATTGTGAACCGGGGATAAAGTTTATCGCTAACGGGGCTGCCTATTATTCAGACGACGCTCATGTAAATCCGGCAAAATTACTTACTCAGTTACACCAACATCTCAAAAAACAAGGCGTAACATTTGTTGAAAATGTAGAAATTGAAGAGTTCGGAGTTAGCGGCAAAAATGTAACTGTACTAAGGAGTCAAGGGCGTACTTATCCAGTTGATCAACTGGTTCTTGCTAGCGGTGCATGGTCAACTCAATTGGCACAATTGCTTGATTTCAATATTCCTATCCAGGCAGGAAAAGGCTACAGTGTCACTATCAAAAATCCCTGGAAAACTGAAACACCCTTTATTTTAGCTGAGGCCAGAGTGGCGGTTACACCTTTTGAAAAGGCGATCCGTTTTGGTGGCACAATGGAGTTTTCCGGAATTGATTTAACCATTAAGCAGCGTCGAATTAATGGGATCTTAAATTCGGTAAAAAGGTATATTCCAGACTTTGAACGAGACTCAGTGGATACCTCTAAAGCCTGGGCGGGGTTGCGTCCATGCTCGCCGGACGGATTGCCATTCATTGGACGAGTAAAAAAATATTCTAATCTTATTGTGGCGAGTGGTCATGCGATGCTTGGGCTTTCTCTTGCGCCGGTAACAGGAAAAATGGTGGCTGATGTTGTGCATGAAAAAAATAATGCAGTACACAGTTTGTTTAATCCTAATCGATTCGATTGATATCACTGATTTTAAACTAAAGTTTTACTACCCCTGCAAGTTGGGTATAAGGTACATCGTAGTATTTGCTGCCCCACATCAGAACCACTCTCGACTAACTCTATGATCATATCGCCACCACAGCTAGGGCATAGGTTCGTTTCGGATTGTTTTTTCGATGATGATGCATCTTTTACTGCTGCCGATTTATTACGACTTGATTTTAGTTGTTCTGATTCGATGATATCGATAATCTGCTGGGTTTTTGGTAAAGATATAATCGGACGCGTTTTGCCTTGAATGAATTTAAGATAGCCTTTGCCGTAGGTCATATTTTCGACTAACTTTGATTTGAAATTTGCCGCACCGGTTATTACGACCACCGAAAATATTTCATATTTATTCATGCCAAGCAATTTAACCAACACTTTTTTTGAGCTTTCGACTTGTTGTATCGGATTATCAAACTGTTGACTTTTTTGTTTATTTTTAATAACTGTCCAAATCGCTTGCCATTCTGCTCCTTCTACCACTCCGTCATAGTTAAAGGTTTCAACAATAAAAACACCAAACCGACTCACAATTATATAATCACATTGCAGTTGTCCGAATACGGTAGTCAGTCTTATGTTGTTGATCACTCTATAATCAGGTGATTTAAGTAAATAGCCAGTGGCGGAATTCAACTGTCTTTTTCGAAAGTAGGCAGTAAGCAAGTTTGTTTTTAAGAAAATAACCAGGGTGGCAGTAATTGCGATCAATAGTAGTATGTAAATAACATTCAAGAGCTGGGGAGCGTCGGTCATTTTAATGCCTGCAATATTTTATTATTTTTCGCCCGTCGTGAACTTTTCAATCAAACGCGGAGCAATTCCCAATTCTTTAGACTTCCAAGTAATACCCTTTCGGTAATCGCTTGCTTAGAGAACCATACTGTTTACTTTGCTGTTTACTTTAATGTTCGCCATAAAAAAAATAACAGCGTTATAATTATTGCGTTTTTGAGATATTAAATCAAGCAAAATTATAATAAATTTAGACCAGTCTTTTTCTTAGTCAGAAACGCAAAGCAAATTGTGCCACCTAAGTTTTAGACGGAATAATATGAAATGATCGATTTGGTCTTAAGAATCACCTCCCCCCGACATCTTTCTTTTCAGAAATTAATATCGTGGAGGCTCCTTTTTTTTGGGGGGGGAGCAACTATAATAGTTGGCGGAGAAATATTTTAACTAACTTCAAATTGTTTTTTTGCGATCAACTGGCTTTTTTTATTGAATAGCCTTACTTCGTATTTACCCGTTGTACCAAGCGATTTGCTGGCAGATAATCGATAGCCGGTGCTTTTTTGAATGGTATAGGTTCTAGAGTTCACTTCATCGCCGCTGTCGAGGTTTACCCACTTTAAAGTCACCTCGGTATTTTGAGGTGCCTGGACTTTTACCCAAACCCAAACCTTAGGGGTTTTAAAAAGTGAGGTGGAATGTGAACAATTTTTATTGACGATTGATTTACAGGTTAAAAAATCATTTGCCGAACCAATTCTTGCAGAATTATCCATTTCAGCTAGCAGGTTGGCTTTGTTTTTATCCAGTTCTTCTTTTGCTTTGGGAGATAATCGTAAGTTTTTAGATTCTTCGCTGAAAAATTTATTTATGTACTCAACTTTTCCGGTTAAAGTGTTTAAATCGTCGGTAAGGAATTTATCGAGCTCTAGCAAAAGATTATCAGATGCATTAAGTGCTTCAATTTTATTATTAACTTCACTCTTGTAAACCAGACTAAGATTTTCAAATCCAGCATCATTTTTGATTTTAAGGTATTCAGCTGAGATGTCTTTGTTAGAAATTTCAGTGTTTTCCCACAAAGGTTTTAATTCGTCAACCTTACTTGTTAGATCGCCTGGAGGTGGCGTTATCTCTGTGTCAGGATCAACATCAACAATGTCCGTTTTGCCGGAATTATCTGAGTCTGGCATTTTAATTGTTCCCACTTGGCTCCAGACGATTAAAGCCAGACCAAAAACGGCCCCCATTGCTCTTGATATATTATTGATTTTTGGAATACTTATTTCTTTTATTTTAAATCCGCCACCAAAAACGCCTAAAAATACAGAAAGAATTCCGACGCCAAGTAGAATCGTCGGTGTGTATGAAGCAGCTTCCATAATAAACTCCTTTTAGTTTAGTTATTCGTAACTATTCAGCAAATCAAAAGAACCCTCTCCCCAACCCTCTCCCAAAGGGAGAGGGGGTTAAATCCCCTCCCCTTGGAAGGGGAGGGTTAGGGAGAGGTCGAATGTATTGAATGCCACGTATTATCTACAGGTCGAACGATCAACCAATAAAACTCGCAGAATAGTTACAGTTATTCAACTTAACTGGGGCCACACTATACGACAGGATTAGTGACTAACTAGAAACCAGATGGGTTGTTATTAGCTATTATTATTTTGTTTCCATCTTGGATTATTGACTATTGAGACAGAAGTTACAACTCCTGGAATATTTATTTTTCATTTTCTAGCGGTTAACTTGTGTTGTAGCTAGCTTGCTTTGGCGATAAACATTGCTACTGCGCATTCGCAAATCTCTTCCACTTGGCTGGTATGGGTGTATATACCATCGATGTAGAGTTTCGCGATGCCATGAATAGTCCCCCAAATTACCTGCGATAATCGCAACGTATTTTCATCTCGATTGAGCAGCCCCATTTTTTGCCACTCTCCGGTCATTTCTACTTGATGTTGAAAGCAGGGGTAGGCCGCAGCACGCAATTCTTCGGTGCTTTTTTGTTGTTTCCAGATCGTTCTGCCAAACATCAGTTCGTAAAGTTCGGGATTATCGCCAGCAAATTTCACATAACCCTGAATGTAGGCTTCAAATTTTTCTCGCATGGGTAATGAGTCATTGTCAAAACACTGGCGGGCTTGAAGGTGTCGTTGACTAAAACCTTCCTCTGCAATGGCGCAAAGCAATTCATTTTTATCTTTAAAATGATGGTAGGGAGCGGTTCTGGATACACCAACACGAGCTGCTAATTTACGGAGCGATAACTCATCAATGCCTTCCTCTGTAATCATTTCGCTGGCTGAACTCAATAAACTTGAGCGAAGATCACCATGGTGATAACCAGTTTTGGGCTGGTTTTCGTCAGTGGTCTTAAGAGTGCTTTCTAAGGTCTTTTTCATATAAGGTAATTTATCAATAATGAGACAATAAATCAATCTTGACAGTGTCTAAATGAGTCGGTATCTTATATATCTTGACGCTGTCTAAATAAATGTGTTTTGCGGTGGTTTTACTATCATAGTTCCAAGCAAACATCTCAATCGAAGACCTTAATTGTACCAATAGGATAGAAAAATATGCCTCATTCAAACTATTCCAAATTATTAGAACCGCTTGATCTTGGGTTTACGACTCTAAAAAATCGAGTCTTGATGGGGTCAATGCATACAGGTTTAGAAGAGCATCCCAACGGTACTGAGCGTATGGCAGCTTTTTTTGGAGAGCGAGCGAGGGGTGGTTGCGGTCTAATTGTTACCGGTGGTTTTGGGCCGAGTAAAAGAGGAGCCACTCATGAGAGAACTAAACTTTTGGAGACAGATGAGGACATTGCAAATCATCGTAAAATTACCGATGAAGTGCATAAATATGATAGCAAAATCTGCATGCAGATCTTACATACAGGGCGTTATGCCTATAACGAGCTTCCAATTGCGCCGTCCGCAATTCAAGCGCCCATTAATCCGCGTAAACCTGAGGCGGCAAGTGTGGAGCAAATTGAGCAGGAAATTCAGAGCTTCGCGGATTTAGCGTTGCAAGCGCAAAAAGCTAACTACGATGGTGTCGAAATCATGGGATCTGAAGGATACTTTTTAAATCAGTTTACTGCGCTACGAACCAATCAACGGGATGACGAATGGGGAGGTAGTTACGAAAATAGAATTAAAGTACCGGTAGAGGTAGTGCGCCGAGTGAGAGAAGCGGTTGGTGAAAAATTTATTATCATTTTTCGATTGTCGATGATGGATCTGGTCGAAGGCGGAAGTAGTTTTGAAGAAGTGGTACAGCTTGGTCAAGCGATAGAAAAGGCCGGAGCAACTATTATCAATACCGGCATTGGATGGCATGAAGCGCGCGTTCCGACCATTCAAACAAAAGTGCCTCGTGCAGCGTTTACCTGGGTAACGGCTAAATATAAAGCCCATTTCAATATTCCCATTGTGACGTCAAATCGAATCAACACGCCTGACAAAGCAGAAGAAGTTCTTGAAAGAGGTGACGCTGATATGATTTCTATGGCCAGACCCTTTCTAGCGGATGCTGATTTTGTGAATAAAGCGGCCGCTGGTAAAGCAGATGAAATTAACACTTGTATCGGTTGTAATCAGGCCTGTTTGGACCATGTGTTTTCAGGAAAAATGACGAGTTGTCTGGTTAATCCCCGAGCTTGTTTTGAAACTGAAATCAATATAATTACAACCAAAAAAATCAAGAATATCGCAGTCATTGGTGCCGGTCCTGCCGGTTTAGCCGCAGCAACGACTGCTGCGCAATGCGGTCATCAAGTGACGCTTTTTGACCGGGAAGCTGAAATAGGGGGGCAATTTAATATCGCTAAACAAGTTCCTGGTAAAGAAGAGTTTTATGAAACGATCCGATATTTTAATAAACAATTAAACCTTAGCGGTGTGACGGTAAAATTAAATACTCGTATTTGTGCTAATGAGCTTAATCAGAGTGATTTCGACGAAGTTATTATTGCCACGGGGATCAATCCGAGAACCCCTCCGATAGAAGGCGTTGACCATCCTAAAGTTTTAAATTATTTAGATGTCCTCAAATTTAAAAAGACCGTTGGCAAAAAAGTCGCCGTGATTGGAGCGGGTGGAATAGGATTTGACGTAGCTGAATATTTGGTTCATTCTGGACCAGCAACTAGTCAAAATATTGAAGCCTACATGAAAGAATGGGGGGTCGATATGACGCTACAAGCAAGGGCCGGTATCGAAGGCGTCAAAGCAGAGGTAACGCCCCCTGCAAGAGACGTTTATTTATTGCAAAGAAAAGCGAGCAAAGTGGGCGCAGGGCTCGGTAAAACAACCGGGTGGATCCATCGAACCGGCCTTAAAAATAAGAAAGTTAAAATGTTTCCGTCTTGCGAATACCACAAAATAGATGATGCTGGATTACATGTCACTATTGATGGTGAAAAACAAATTCTGGATGTTGATAACGTCATCATTTGTGCAGGACAAGAACCATCCAGAGAAATCCTGGCAGGGTTGACCAAGCCTTATCATTTGATCGGTGGCGCTGACGTTGCGGTGGAACTAGACGCCAAAAGAGCCATCGATCAAGGATTGAGACTTGCGATAAATCTCTAGTCGTCGATCTTTGGTGGTTGAATTCTTTTACGAGTAAATGAGTGCAGGGAATTCAATATTGACAATCAATTGCAAAACATTATTGCGGAATGAGATAGTTCATTAGAGAAACCTAGATTCGTTAAAGAAAGTTAGATTCGTTAAAGCAAAATAGAATCATTAACAGGCTATTTCACTTTTTGTTTTGTAGTACAATATGACTATCCCTTATTTACAAATTGAGCATATTGGATGTCAAAAGACGCAACTAAACTGCCGTTAGAATTGGGCATTGAGTTTATGGTCGAAATGGCTGGCATCACTCGTACCAGTTACCAATTGATTGGCAGTTTGGAAGACCAATATTTGATCCTCAAACAGGAAGGTCAAGTAATTCAAAGCGCTATGATAAATCTTAAACCGGGAACTCAACTGGTCGTGCGATATATTTCCAAAGGAAAAATTATCGGTTTTCGAAGTTCGATTTTAGTCCACACCACAGTACCAGACAAACTTGTCTTTATAAAATATCCAAAAGAGTTCGCCGTGCATAACGTACGCAGCTCACCTCGAATCGATTGCCTTTTACCGGCTAAATTGGTCAGTTCAAATAAAAGTTTGGTGGGAACAATCGTTGATATGAGTTTTTCCGGTTGCAGTTGGCGCTCTTCCAATATCACCTATCAAAGCAAAAATGAGTATGATTTTTCCGAATCGTTAAAATTAATTATCAATTTTCCGGGCGTCTCTGAGCCTGTTAGTATCAACTGCAAATACAAAAACACTACTCAGGATAATGAATTAATGTGTTTAGGGTTGGAGTTTTTGGAGCTTGGAAACACAGATAATAAAATATTAGTTGATTACTTGCATTTAGGGTTTGTTGACGAAAGAATTTTATCTTCAAAAGAATAGCTTTTGGATTTGAACCTGCATTGCATATAACGGTTGATTCTTAAACTTGATTTTTATAACGCTCTATATTAATGTGTTTCACTCAGTAACTATGAGTTACTAAATGGCGTAGATTTTTGGAACGACGCTTTTTGTTGGCCATTTGTCACTTAGCGGTGGGCAAACGGAAAAAGGACCCTTCTGAGAAATTTTGCGAGCATAATAATAACCTTGTGGAAATTTGGAGACAGTCAGCATGAATTTCAAACTCAAAAAAAGTTATCGTCTTACCAGTATGATTTTGGCGGTGGCACTTTCGTCAACTCAGGCGTTCGCCCAAGATGAGATCGAAGAAGAAGAAAACGCCAAGGACAAAGCCAGCCTGTTTAACACGATTACGATTACAGCTCAAAAACGAGAAAGTGATATACAAAAAACCCCTCTAAGTGTCACTGCTATTTCAGGTGACGTGATGGATCAGATTGGGATCGATACCATGGAAGATTTTCAGTTTTTCGCACCCGGTATCACCATAACCAATGACTCAATGGCCATCGTCAATATTCGGGGTATTGGTACATCGGCTTTTGGTGTGGCAACCGACCCCAGTTCAACGGTTTATATTGACGGCATTTATCAACCAAGACCTACTACGGGTTATCAAGATATGTTTGATATAGAAAGGGTCGAATTACTTCGCGGGCCGCAAGGCGTATTGTTTGGTCGTAACTCGGCCGGTGGTACATTAAATATTATATCCAAAGAAGCAACTGAAGATTTTGAAGGCACAATTGGTTTGACGGTTGGCAACTTTAACAAGCGATCATTAAGCGCCACTTTTTCCGGTGGTTTGAGTGACAATACTCGTTCCCGTGTAACGCTATTGAGAAATACTCGAGACGGAGTGTATGACGATATTTTGACTGGCGCAAATTATCAAGATGAAGACACTTTTGCAGGTCGCGCGACGCTTGCAATCGATCTTTCAGAAAAGTTCGAATTAGTGCTTAGAGCCGACTTTAACGAAGATCAAGAAACCGGTTATATAGGCATTCGAAGCGGCTATCCACAAGATTACATTGATGCCGGTGCAGTCGTTCCAACAGGAGATTACGACGTCGCTCTTGACTTCCCACCGACTAATCGTGCAAAAGTGTGGGGTGTATCGTCAACGGCCATTTGGACCGGAGATGAATATACCTTTCAATCTATTACTTCTTACCGACAAAGCGACGTGACACAAACTATTGATGCAGACGCAACAGAATTGCCCGTGTTCCATATTGGATTTGACGAAGCATCTAAATCACTGACACAGGAAATACAAGTTTCTAATACGACGCCAGATGACCTGGATTGGATAATGGGCTTCTTTTTTCTCAATGAAGATGGTGAGGGTGGTATTGATCTTATATTCAGCGATCCAACGATTAACATCCCCGAAAGCAATATCACAAACGCCTATGCCCTTTTTGGTCAGGCGACCTATGATATTTCGGAAGATCTAAGAGCCACCTTTGGCTTGCGTTATAGTTACGAAACAAAGAGTTATGATTTTGCCACCAATGTAAACGGCACACAGGTCGATATTGGTTCGCCAACCGACAGCTGGGAGGCATGGACACCTCGCTTTGCAATCGATTACGATTTTGCAGAGGATATATTAGGCTACGTATCAGCAACCAAGGGTTTCAAGTCCGGCGGCTTTCAGCTTGGTGACGCAGCACCTTTTGCACAAGAAATATTGTGGAGCTATGAAATGGGGGTTAAGTCGACGTTACTGGATAATCGTCTTCGCGCCAATGTGGGCGTTTTTCAATACGACTATACCGATCTCCAGGTGGTTGAGTTTGATGATGATAGCGGTATTGCAACCACTACTAATGCAGGTAAAGCCACAATTCAAGGAATTGAGGGAGAATTTATCGGTCGAGTGACTGACGATTTTAACCTAAATGCAACAGTGACCTACACGGACGCAACGTTTGACGTTTTTCCTCAAGGTCAGGGGGTTGACTTTGCTGGCAATGAATTACCTAACTCTCCGAAGCTGACTTATTCCCTTGGTGCGCAATATACCACTGATGCAGGAAGTTATGGGTATTTGGTATTTCGAGGAGATTACGCATGGCGAGATAATGTTAATTTTAAAAGCAGCAATCTTCCAAGATTCCGTTCCGATACTTATTCGTTACTCAATTTGAAAGTATCGTTAATGACGTTTGATGATCAGTGGGAGTTTTCGGTTTATGGTTCAAACATTTTAGATAATCGTTACGCAACCTACATCACCGCGGCCCGTTCCGTCGATGGTGGCGTGAGCGATCTTACCAGCAGCATTTATGGCGACCCTCGTCAATTTGGTTTGCGGGTTCGTCGAAACTTCTAATCGATTGGCTGTAATTGAAAGATATTAAAGGGCAGGCTCATTGTATGAATAGCAATGAGCCTGCCTTAGATGACGTTGGTCAAATTTAATTAGTAATCACTGTCAGCGATTGGTTATTGAAAGAATGTTAGTTGAATCCGATAATTAAGAAATAATTTTCTCATCCAAAATTCTCTTTTCAATTAATTCCTTCAATATGCCAGGACACCTCTCTCCAAAAGAGTCTCGCAGCAGTTTAACTGCGGGTGTGATCAGCTGTTTGCTTGGACAGATCAGCCATAACTCAGTCTCTCTTGGTTTGTAATCAGGCATTACGCTAACAACTTTACCCGAAAGCAGATCCTTAGACATATCCAGGCAGGATTCTACAGCAAGACCTTTACTCGCGGCACACAAACACCTTAACTCTGAAAACTGAGTGTTGTTTCTGTCAATAAATTGTATAGTTAGACTTGGAGAAAATTAATCATGTTGCTTGATACCCCTATTTGTAATTTTGGCTGGCAAGGGCCTAACTTCACTCTAAAAAATGCCTATTGTGAAAGCTTCACTATGGGTGAGAATCTGGGAGAGAAAGGACTGTTAATTGCTTTTATTTGATCAACGAGCACCATAATCTCTAAAGTGGTTTATCGATTCAATCAGTAGAGTAACCAGGTATTCCTTTTGAGGTAATTGTAAAACATTTTTCTATGTCTCTTTTTCGGCATATTTGGTATTGGCCTTTTTTCGATGTGATGTCTAACCATTGTCCGTGACTAATACTAGTAGAAGGCAGCGCATTGATACTACGGATCACGTCACCTTCTTTTATATCGAACTCAACAGATGCCATATCTGGAAATACGTATCGAACGACGAAATCGCCAGATTGTATTTTTCGAAGTTCAAGCCCTAATAAATTGTACCTGCCATATGCGAATGGGCGACCCGAAGGGCCCGAATACAATAAATTAGAAAAAGGCTCTCTACTTTTTGGGCGATCCGAAAGCTTTGAAAGATTTTTTTGAAGAAGAGGTTTACGAAAATCCGAAAAATCAAAAACAGTACCCAATGTTAAATTTAAAAACTCAAACCGAATTAAGGCGTCGATTAAGTCAGTAATTTTCTTTGTAAGATTATGTGCTTTGATATCTCCGATATTTGGCTATTGGGAATATTGAGATGTGAGGCCGCTTTTTCCCATGTTGAAAGACTTTCAGATATTTCCGATATCATGCGTTTAACATCAATCATTTTTAGTGATGCTACTTTCGCCAGCGGCTCAATATCTTGAAGGGTAATTTGCTTGCCTTTGCCCATAATATCCATGGTGTGCTCACCAGCTATCCCCCTGTTAAATACAACATCATAGGCGGGCGAATTTTTCCAAATTCCGTTTTCATCCATAAGAAAAGAGAAGTTTTTTGTATGGTCATCGCGATTTCCACACAGGATATTAAAAAGCATTCGCCTGAATAGTTGCGTAGTTTCTTGATGTGATCGAGTCAGTGTCATACAAACCTTTATTAATTTTTCATAACTAAAGTCAGCGACTCTAAAATCCGCATTAACCAGTCCAGCTAATGTATGCATATGGATACGCCGGTTTTTATCCCCTCTATCAAAACGTTTAGTTAAAAAATAGGCATTATTGTCTTCACCAGGGGTCAGTTTTGTATCTGGAAAATCTATGCCTGCGGTTCTTGCCATGTTCGAGTATATGAATTCTATCGCGCCTTCTGATTTATCCTCGGCTTTAGTGCCCATTGGGAATTTTGCCAACCAATGCGTATAACCATCTGGCAAATCATATGCGCCAGATATTGTATGACTGCCGTCCATTCCGATTAAAACTTTAGGTCTTGCACCACCAGAAGGCGTTCCGTTGACAGCAAGTTCATTCAAAACTTGTTCTAATTCACCGGTATAAAGCTTAATTGACTCTTCTGCTAATCTATTCAATTCCAGCTGAGCATCTGCCTTAAGCTGAAATTGAACGCCTTCATCAGGCTGGTAACTTAACGCTCCCAAAGCTCTATCTCCCATATAAGCAAGCCTGTCTAAAGGAGTAACTTCCTCTATCGGAAAACCATTTTTTTTGAATATTTTGTCCATCAAATAAAGTCCCCACCCATCTGGCAGTGAATCATTGAACAAACCATGCAGACCTTGAAAAGGCTGGGGAGTAGGACTTTGTAAAAGCGCATGAGGCTCCAGTGAAAAGGGCGATAAATTTAGACCTGATTTTAAAAAGATCGGATCATATTCGAATTTAGACAAACCTTGATCGTAAGCTAACCGACCAACAAGGACCGGGCCTAACTTGATATTCCCATGATAATATACGCTTAATATTTTCATTGCTTAGAATGCCTTCGTAACTTAATTAAATCATCCATAGTTCTAGCTTCTTCAGACGGAAAAACTTTTTTAAAGGCGGATAAATCGCCATAGACATTACAAAGCATCAATAGTTGGCGCAGCGATATCTCACCGGTATCTTCAAAACGCCTTATTGTTGGCGTGGGAACGCCTGATAATTTAGCCGCTTGTGCTCTGCTATGTTTCATCCATGCCCTTTTAGATTTTAATTGTTTGGCTAAGTCAGTTTGAATATCACCAGGGGGCTCAATTGATAACATAATATCAAATTTCTCGTTAAAATTGTGTTATTTGATATTATAGTATCAAATTGTACCTCAAGCAAATAATCTAAAGCTAAAATGAGTCGTATATCATTCGAAGGTATAAAATTAGCTAGCGGAAAATTAATGGTGATTAGTTTGAGCGAAGAGCGAACACTTACGGAAGAAGAAATTAAGGTGATTGAAGAAGGCAGGACACAATTGAACAATCGATAGGATAAGATCAACTTGAAGGTCTCTTTCGGCAATCTCACAGAACCTGCATCTTGAGGTGGGATGGGTATATGCATTTCTCATTTTCTAATGGCCTGTCGTCATTCTGATGGTGGAATTTTGGAGATTGATTGGCCGCTCAAACTGGCCTCAACTAAGCCCTTCAGAAATTCAGTAAAAGGAATAATATTCTGATTGACGCTAGCCTCCTCAAGAGCGGCCATATAAATAGCTCGTTGTTCCACTGGAACAACTGTCCAAGGATAACCGCCACTAGCCATCATGACGTTCATTAAAAAACGTCCCATACGGCCATTGCCATCCATATATGGATGGATATAAACAAATACGAAATGACCAAGTACAACACGCACCGAGGACTCAGTTTCATTACTTAATAATTCAAACAATACTGGCATTGCATCTCGAACGTCCTCTTTGCTTGGTGGTACATGTTTTGATTTGCGAATGAAGACAGGCATGTTTCGATAACCTGCCAGATCAGACGGAGGTAATATACCGGCTGTTACACTAGGCGCAAACAATTCGCGATACCAGGCGCTGAAATCATTTTGTGCAATGTCGCCTGAGTTTTGGTCACTCAAAACCTTTTTGATGCTTTTAATGACTTCTTGGTATGCTTGCCAGTATCCACGCGCCGCCATGGCATCACGTTGCTGTTTATCGTTCTCGATTGTTTCATTCCAGTTGCCACTTCGTACCTGCTCGATTAACTCTCGACTGACACGGTAGCCTTCAATTGAAAGAGAATGATAAGCGTCCGTACCATAAATATCTTCGACCTTTTTAAGATACTCAGCGGTATCTTTTGTCAGTCCGGGGGATTTTGGAAAACGCTCAATAATTTGGCTCCGCATTTCTTGCCACATTAATCGAATGCGATTGGCATAGGGAGATTGTTCTCGTTCAGACAAGTTAATTTCTATTTGGCTCTCAAATGGATCGTTTTCTCGAACCTCATATCCCGCGGCTCGCATTGTACTAACGATATTATCCGCGATACGACCTCGTCCGATATTTCTGAATGCACCAGCCAGCCTTCCGGCGATTGTGCTATGTCCTCCTTCAAGCAATCGCTCAAGCACTTCGGAAGCATCGCGAACAATTGATAATGCCGCGCGCATATCGGTTGGGTTTTGAGCAAACGTTCGAGGCGCGCAAGCGAGTAATGCTGTGGGTAATGAAAACAAGCGCAACCCGCTTTTTAGTACCATATCGTTGCTATTTGGCAGATTAGATCGAACATCAAGAATTGAAGTGTTATGCGGTAATGCTGTAATATTATTTCTAGCTTTTACTGCACGCACCAAAAGCTGTCTTGGCACTGTCCAATTTTCTGCATGAATGGACAAGGATTGCTCCGGTGAAAGGCACCACTCTTCACCTTTAAGATGTTCAAGATAGGCGGCGCAAAATTGCCAAAATGAGGCGTACCAAGCCGTACTTTCTCCGGTACTTTCATCTGGCCGAGCAGGGACATACCAGCCCTTAATAACCTCTTGTAAAAATCCGTTACGGGATAACCTTTCCCGATGAGTACGTGAAAGATCGCTAGAGCGAATTGCAACGATATCACGCTCTTGAAGTTGTCGAAGAACGTCAAGAGATCCTGCTAATTTTTCCGATGGGGAGGCCATGATATTTTATCCGATCATTTGCTTTTAATGCTGTGCGTATACTCGCTTATTGTGTCGTATCATAATTCGCTTATTGTGTCGAGTCAATAATCGCTTATAGTGTTATACAATATTTAGACTGTTAAGTTAATAACTTGCTATTTTATTAGACGAAATTCAAAATCCACCTAAGCGTTATCAAATTATCAACCGAAAAAGATTATGTGAACTAAAAAGTGGAGGTCAAGCAGGTTTTGCAATGTCTAAGCGTAGAATTCTATACTGAATCCTCCTAAGTGATTGTAAAATAACAAGAAGATAGTGATAAATATTCCTCAAAAAAAAGGAGAGAGTCACCTCTCTCCACATGTCTGAAAATTTCAATTTGGCAGTTTACCAACGATGAAAGAACAAACGTATCAATTTACGGTATGGGATGATGTACGTATAATTATTTATTCCTAGGTAAATATCAATAAGTACCTAGGAATTGTTGTTTTTATTGTTATCTAGGTATATATTAATAAGTACCTAGGAAATAATAAGCTTGGTAAGAATAAGTTATGCCAACAAAACGCCAACAAGTGATTGATTTTATGCATCAACGTACCGTTGTACGCCCTAAAGACTTGGCGATGGCGGGATTGCCGAAAGATTATCTTTATCAGCTTGCTAAAGATGGTGTGGTGGAAAGGCTTGGGCGAGGATTGTATCAATTGCCAAATAGCGATATCACGGAATGGACTGGTTATGTAGAAGTACAGAGTCGGGTGCCAAAAGGTGTATTTTGTTTGCTCTCTGCATTGGTGTTTCATAATATTGGCACCCAAAATCCACATAAGCTATGGATTGCAATACCCAATAAAGCTTGGCGACCAGCGATTGACTACCCGCCTGTACGCTACATTACAATGTCGGGTATCGCATTGGATAGATGTATAGAAAAACATCGCGTTGAAGGTGTCGATATCAGGGTTTATTCTGCCGCCAAAACCGTTGCAGATTGCTTCAAATTTAGAAGTCAAGTGGGTTTGGATGTCGCAATAGAAGCACTAAAAGAAGGCTGGCGTGATAACAAATTTACGATGAATGAGTTGATGGATTGTGCAGAGATTTGTCGAGTCAGAAAAATAATTCAACCTTATGCTGAAAGTATTGTGCATAGTTGATCGAGTGATGCGAAAGTAGAGGAGCTATCTGTTTATGCCAAAGAATCAGGCAGAATCTATAAAAGGGCGATTGTTGAAACTAGCTCGTGAGCGCAAAGAAGACTTCAACTTCATATTACGTCAGTATGTATTGCAGCGTCTGATGTATCGTTTAAGTGCGAGTGATTTCGCCAACGATTTTTTATTAAAGGGTGGTCTGCTATTTTGGGTTTGGAATGAAGATTTTCACCGTCCTACAAAAGACATGGATTTATTAGGTTTTGGTTCTGACGATATAACGCTCTTGAAAGATAAATTTTTAACGATAATTCAAGTAGAGTCGAATGATGGTCTTTTTTTTGAACCTGCAAAATTGAAAGCCATCAAGATTAAGGAAGATTCAAAATATCAAGGTATCCGGATAACTGGACGAGCAACCTTGGTTAAAGCTGATGTTCCTTACCAAATTGATATCGGTTTTGGTGATGCAGTGACTTCAGTAGAGAACGTGACAAAAATTCCTGTGTTTCTTGATGACCTACCTGCGCCACGTTTAAAAGTTTACCCCATTGAATCGGTGCTTGCTGAAAAGTTTCAATCCATGGTGTTGTTAGGATTAGCTAACAGTCGAATGAAAGACTTCTTTGATATTGTGACTTTTGCCAGCATTATCCCCTTGGAAAGTGCGAGCTTACAAGCTGCTATTCAGGCAACATTTGGACGGCGAGATACAATATTTGATGAA
>Ga0316205_10002276_pt1 | contig 20492 bp, 17 predicted proteins | sample 3monthpyrite_MG_FD_204941 | JGI IMG/M metagenome (GOLD analysis project Ga0316205, IMG submission 204941) | Microbial mat bacterial communities from mineral coupon in-situ incubated in ocean water Damariscotta River, Maine, United States -... | ecosystem: Environmental > Aquatic > Marine >... | reverse complement strand
TTCCCGCCGGTGGTTTAGCAGATATGGGTGATATAAAAGAAGAACCGACTACTCAAGCTAACAGGTTGGTTTCTCAGCTATCTGATACCACATCAGCAATGTTACTAGGGTTTGGTGTTAGTTATGCTATAAACAAAAACATTGAGCTTAAACTCTCTGTTGATAGCCATCTGGGTGACTTCGCATTTACAAATCTTGAGTTAGATTATGATGCTACATCGGTAACATTAGGCGGAGCCTACCATTTTTAGTGCTATTTCTAGCAACTTATCTGAGAAATAATTAATCTGCGTATTTTTGTTCGTTTCGGGTGAAGTGCTTATACTCTCACCCACTGTATTCATGTGTATTCTTAAGTTTTGACTAAATATTTTATTCTAATTTTGTTCATATAATCAATTATATAGCTATGTTTTATGGCATGCCTGGCAGTGCTTGCTTAAAGAATATGGTCTATTTTTCATTAAACATGTTAACTACGGGTGCATTTGCATAAATATGGTGCAATAATCGCCATATTTTGGTGCGTTTAACTAATTAGTAAAAATAAGGGCAAATTATGAAAATGGTAACAGCGATCATTAAGCCGTTTAAGCTGGATGAAGTGCGAGAGTCTCTTGCGCAAATTGGTGTTCAAGGTATTACGGTAACTGAAGTGAAAGGCTTTGGCAGGCAAAAAGGTCATACCGAGTTGTACCGCGGTGCAGAATATGTGGTTGATTTTTTACCTAAAGTGAAAATTGATATTGCGGTTAAAGCTGAAAATGTTGAGCAGGTTATTGATGCTGTTCGAGATGCGGCTAATACGGGAAAGATTGGTGATGGCAAAATTTTTGTTAGCCCACTTGAGCAAGTGATTAGAATTCGTACAGGTGAATCTGGCGAAGATGCTATCTAGTTATAGCTAAAATTAGAATAATAAATATGAGTGTTATAACTAGATATTGGGGTTATTAAAAGATGATAAAAATAGTTACGAAATTACTTAATGTCTGCTTACTGGCATTAATACCTGTTGCGGCATTTGCTGAAGATACTTTAAGTGGCGCCGATACAAGCTGGATTATGGCGTCTACAGCACTTGTGTTATTGATGACATTACCAGGTCTGGCTATGTTTTATGCCGGTCTGGTGCGCTCTCGTAATGTTCTATCGGTATTGATGCAGTGTTTTTCTATTGCAGGTATCGTATCGGTTATCTGGTTAATGTTTGGTTACAGTCTGGCTTTCGGTGAAGGAAATGACTGGATTGGTGATTTTAGCCACGTAATGATGGCGGATATAGGGCGAGATAGTTTATCTGGCTCGATTCCCGAATCTTTATTTATGCTGTTTCAAATGACATTTGCCATTATTACACCGGCATTAATTATTGGTGCTTTTGCAGAGCGTATGAAGTTCTCAGCCATGTTGTTATTTAGTGCAGTATGGTTAGTTTTAGTATATGTACCGGTAACCCATTGGGTTTGGGGTGGTGGCTGGTTGGCAAAAATGGGCTTATATGATTTTGCTGGTGGTACAGTTGTGCATATCACAGCAGGTGTGGCTGCGTTAGTAGCTGCAATTGTAATTGGCCCGCGTCGAGGTTTTCCCGGCTCAATGATTATGCCGCATAATATGACAATGACTATTGCCGGTGCGGGTATGCTCTGGGTAGGCTGGTTTGGTTTCAATGGTGGAAGTGCATTGGCAGCTAATGGTGATGCATCAATGGCTATGTTAGTAACACATATTTCTGCAGCCACCGGCGCCATGACCTGGATGGCTATTGAATGGATTCGTTATGGTAAACCAAGTGCTTTAGGTGTTGTAACGGGTATGGTTGCAGGCTTAGGTACAATTACACCCGCATCGGGCTTTGTTGGGCCTGGTGGCGCGCTAATTATTGGTTTGCTGGCTGGTGGAGTTTGTTTCACCGCTACTCAATATATTAAACGAGTATTGAAAATAGATGATTCACTTGATGTATTTCCAGTGCATGGTGTCGGTGGTATCTTAGGTACATTATTAGCGGGTGTGTTTTCTGCTACAAGTCTAGGTGTTTTCAGTGGTTACGGCTTTGCTGAGGGTATAACTTCAATGGCTGGCCAGCTTAAGGTGCAGTTTATTGGTGTTGTAGCCACTATCGTATTTACTGCTGTGGTGACCTGGATTATTCTAAAAGTCATTGATGCAATGATTGGTTTGCGGGTTACTGAAGAAGAAGAAATTGAAGGGCTTGATATTGCACTTCATGAAGAACGTGGATACGACTTGTAATAATATCTGTCATTCACAGGTCTGAAGGTCTTAAGTATAAATTACTCTCCCTTCGGGAGAGGACGCTTAAGGCTTAAGACTTCTCTATTCTTATGTTAATATCCTCGTGAATAAAATTAACTAAAAGATTGCGCATATCACCCAGCCTACAATAATTCCTCGCCCCGAACATGCTGTTTCCAGGGATAATATCGACGATACTGCCTTGAAGGTTTTGTATCGCCTGCATAAAGCGGGTTATCGTGCCATGCTAGTGGGTGGAGGTGTGCGAGACTTATTATTGGGGCATGCACCGAAAGACTTTGATATTGCCACTGATGCGCTTCCAGAAGATGTTAAAAAATTATTTAGTAATAGTCGTTTAATCGGCCGGCGTTTTCGTCTGGCACATGTGTTTTTCGGACGCGAAATTATAGAAGTTGCAACATTCAGGGCTTCACAGGCAGATGAAAACCTGAGCAGTAAGAGCAGTGATATAGATCGGGCTCATGATGATAGTGGGCGAATTCTAAGAGATAATGTTTATGGCCAGTTAGAGGATGATGTCTGGCGACGAGACTTTACAGTTAATGCTCTGTATTACGATATTGCTGATTTTTCTATTGTTGATTACACCTCGGCAATGGACGATGTCAAAAACAAGGTATTGAGATTAATTGGTGACCCTGAAACGCGTTACCGTGAAGACCCGGTACGCATGTTGCGAGCTATTCGTTTTGCAGCAAAGCTGGGATTTTCTATACACCCTGAAACCGAGCAGCCGATTTTTGATTTAGGTTACTTGCTCGACGATATACCACCTGCTCGATTATTTGATGAGGTACTAAAGCTATTTCATTCTGGGCAGGGAGTGAAGTCGTTACAGCTGTTGCGTCAATATAATTTATTACAGTACTTGTTTAAACAAGCAGATGAGTCATTAAAGCAGGGCGATGAAACTTTTGAAACATTTATTCATCTGGCGCTTGAAAGTACAGATAAAAGAATAAATCAGGGCAAACCTGTTACACCCGCTTTTTTGTTTGCTGCGATGTTATGGGGAACTGTTGATAAGTTATCTGATAAGTTAAAACAATCAGGTGAGACCGGAACCCTGGCTATGCAAAATGCGAGTTCTACGGTGTTATCGAAACAGGTTAAAATTATTACAATCCCAAAACGCTTTAGTATGGTGGTGCGTGATATCTGGCAAATGCAGCATCGTTTTAAATTTCGTCATGGTAAGCGTGCAAAATCATTGTTAATGCATAAAAAATTTCGCGCTGCTTATGACTTTATGTGCATTAGAAGTCAGGCTGGTGAAGTGACTGATGATAGTTGTGAATGGTGGACGCGTATACAAACAATGGGGCCTAAGGAACAGGAAATTCTTTTAAAACCGGCAAAAGCAAAACCGCGTAAAAAGAAGAGCGTTGCAAAAAAGTAGTGTGCCTAAAGTAGTGCGATCAAGTGAATAATTCAAAAAAATTAAAGCGGTGTTATATTGGATTAGGTAGTAATCTGGATGAGCCATTAAAACAGCTCAATGATGCTAAAAATAAAATTGCAAATTTACCAGATATAAAGCTTTTGCAGTTGTCTTCTATCTACCAAAGTAAAGCATTGACGCTTGATGGTAAGCCGCAGAATGATTATTTAAATGCGGTAATAGAAATAGAAACATCACTTGACGATGAAAGTCTTTTAAATGCATTACAACAGCTTGAGCTGGAGCAGGGAAGAACCAGAGATAAACGATGGGCAGCGAGAACCATTGATCTGGATATATTATTGTATGGTGAACAACAAATTAAAACTGAGCGTTTAATTGTGCCCCATGTAGAAATCGAGAATAGAAATTTTGTAATGATACCTTTGTCTCAATTAAATTCTGAAATCGAAATTCCTGGTAAAGGTAAATTGAAAAAATTAATAGAAAATTTAAGTGATCAGGCGTTAGAAAAAGTGAGTGAGTTTGATGGAAAAGCCTGATTTTATCGTTGTTGAAGGCCCTATAGGTGTTGGGAAAACAACCCTTGCCAAGAAACTGGCACAAAGTTTTGGTAGTGAACTATTGTTAGAGGGGGCTGCAGAAAATCCGTTTATGTCGCGATTTTATGAAAATCCAAAAGCAGCTGCTTTGTCCACGCAACTATTTTTTCTTTTGCAAAGAGCAAGACAAATGCAGGAAATTCGCCAGGCTGATATGTTTAACCCAGTGCGTATTGCTGATTTCTTAATGGAAAAAGACCGTTTATTTGCAGAGCTTACTTTAGACGAAGATGAGTTAAAATTATACGAGCAGGTATATGAGCAGCTAACAATTGACGTGCCTGAGCCTGACCTGGTGGTTTATCTTCAGGCACCTGTTGAGGTGTTGTTAGGACGTATTGAAAATCGAGGCATCCAACACGAGCGATTAATTGAGGCTGCGTATTTACAAAGATTGTCTGATTCTTATGTAGATTTTTTCTACCACTATACTGATGCACCTTTATTAATTGTTAATGCAGCTGAGATTGATTTTGCTAATAATGAAAATGATTATCAACAGTTACTACAAAGACTGAAATCGATTAGCAGTGGCAGGCATTATTATAACCCTCAACCAGAATTAATTTGATCTACTTATAATTAGAGATTGAGATGAGCGCACAAACCAGAAAAACAAAGAAAATCACTATTAATACGCTTCGCGAGATGAAGGCTGCTAAAGAAAAAATTAGCTGCCTTACCGCTTATGATGTGAGTTTTGCAGAGTTGTTAGACAATGCGGGTGTAGACGTGGTTCTGGTAGGCGATTCACTGGGTATGGTTATTCAGGGTTTTGATTCTACTATCCCGGTTACTATGGATGATATGGTTTATCACGGTAAGGTTGTGTCACGTGGTTTAAAACGTGCGTTTTTAGTTTTAGATATGCCATTTATGTCTGATGCTTCAACTCAACAGGCAGTAGAAAATGCCGGCCGCTTTATGAAAGAGTGCGGTGCGAATATGGTAAAACTTGAAGGTGGTGCAGACCAGAAGGAGCTGGTTGAAACATTAACCAGATTAGGAATTCCTGTATGTGCACATTTAGGTTTACAGCCACAAAGAGTTCATAAGTTAGGTGGTTATAAAGTTCAGGGAAGAGATTTGGCAGAAGCCGAAATGATGCTTGAAGATGCGCGTATTTTAGAACAGGCAGGTGCAGATTTGTTATTATTAGAGTGTGTTCCTGATGAGTTATCCAAAAAGGTAACGGAGCAGGCAGGTATACCGGTAATTGGTATAGGTGCAGGAAATAAAACCGATGGTCAAATTTTGGTTTTATATGATATTTTAGGTATTTCTAGCGGACATATTCCTAAATTTTCAAAAAACTATATGCAACAAGCTGGTTCTATACAGCAGGCTGTTGAGCAGTATATTGACGAAGTCAAAAACCAGCAGTTTCCAGATAAAGAACATACTTTTAACTAATTCGTAGAGCACCCGTTCTGCAGTCATCAATATGAAAATTTCAAATACAATTGAATCTCTGAGAAGTGTCATACAACAATGGCGGCAAGAAGGTATGCAAATTGGATTTGTGCCGACAATGGGGCATTTGCATGCAGGGCACATGGAGTTGGTGAATCAGGCTAAATTATCTTGCGATAAAGTTGTCGTGAGTATTTTTGTTAACCCGTTGCAATTTAATGAACTCAATGATTTTGACGCATATCCGAAAACGTTAGAAGATGATCAGAATCGGCTACTAAATGTTAAAACTGACTTATTGTTTTTACCCAATAATGAAATGATGTATCCCGGTAATCAGCAGTTAATCACCAGAGTATGCGTACCTGAAATAACCCAGGAGCTAGAAGGTGAATTCCGCCCCGGACACTTTGATGGAGTATCAACGGTTGTTAATAAATTATTTAATTTAGTTCAGCCACAGCAGGCCTTTTTTGGTGAAAAAGATTATCAACAGTTATTACTTATTCGTAAAATGGTTGAAGATTTAAATATTGCTGTTGAAATAAAGTCAGTTGCTACGTATCGAGAAGCAGATGGTCTCGCGATGAGTTCGAGAAATTCCCGCTTGTCTGTATCCCAGAGGGAGTTAGCACCTCAGTTATATAAAGTATTAAAAAAGTTGTCTGACAGAGTAATTAATCGTGAGGCATCTTTAATTGAAGTCGAGCTTGAGGCAAAAAACGAGTTACTAGCTGCCGGTTTTGAACCTGAATACGTCTCGGTTAGAAATAGTCAAACGTTAGATATAGCGGTTGAGAAGCCGGGTAATCGACGTGTTTTGGCAGCAGCTCGCTTAGCTGAAGTGCGGCTAATTGATAACCTTATGATCGATTAGAGCCAGCTATCGGGCAATTTCATCTCAATATTAGCGTTATCTAAACTTGATAGAATTCGTTGATTCCATCATAATTGGGGTTTCGTCAGTTTATAAAGTAAGAACAGGAATATCTATGCATTTGACCATGCTCAAGGCCAAGCTACATCAAGCACGCGTCACACTCTCTGAGTTAGAGTATGAAGGCTCCTGTGCGATTGATGGAAAGCTTCTGGATGAGGCGGGTATTCACGAGTACGAGCAAATTCAGATATATAATCTGGCTAATGGAAACCGGTTTACGACATATGCAATCCGCGGTGAAGACGGTAGCGGTATGATTTCTGTCAATGGTGCTGCAGCGCATATGGCTGGCCCGGGTGATCGTGTGATTATTTGTAGCTACACACAGTTAGATCAGAAAGAAGTGGCTAATTTTAAACCGAAGCTTGTCTATTTGAATGAAAATAACCAGATTACACATACTGGTGATCAAATACCGGTTCAGGTTGCTTAAAATCTGACTTGCGATTTAGATTACTAGCTAGATTTTAGTGTAAATAATTTAAGTTATCAGCTCGAAATATTAATCTTCAGAAGCCAATACAGACCGGTTTCTTCCACTTTCCTTTGCTTTGTAAAGCGCTTTATCTGCTTCTTCTATTAAATTTTTAGCATCATAATTGCAGCCCTTGTCGCAGGTGGCTATACCCATACTGACAGTGACATACTCTGCTACATCAGAATGCTTATGTTCAATCTTTGCCTTATTTAATAAGCTAGAGAAACGATTTGCTACTTGCATTGCTTCTTTTTCTATTGTGCCCGGCAATAATACTACGAACTCTTCGCCCCCGTAACGAGCGGCCATATCTTGAGGGTTAAAACAAGATTTAGCCAGTAAACTTGCAACTTCTTTCAAGCATTCGTCGCCCAATTGATGCCCGTAATTATCATTAAAGAACTTAAAGTAATCTATATCGATTAGAATTAAAGTGACGGGTGTCTGGTTGTTTTTAGCATCCTCTATATCTGCTTCAAGTTGTTCGTCAAAGTGGCGACGGTTTGAAATGCCGGTTAGACCATCTTGCATAGATAGTTTATGCAGTTTTTTATTACTGGCCTCCAGCTGTTTTTTCAGTTGACTAAGCGCATAAAAAGCAGAGTCTCGTTCTTTTTGTAATATATAGTTTTTAGCATGAGCACGTATTCGTGCGATGAGTTCAATTTCATCGGGTAATTTGACTAAGTAGTCACTGGCTCCGTAACTAAAGGCTTCACTTTTAGTGACCGAGTCTTCTTTAGATGAGAGTACAATTACAGGTATATCACGCGTTTCATGGTTAGCTTTATAAAACCTAAGTAAAGTCATTCCATCAGCATCTGGCATGACCAGGTCCTGTAAAATTATGGTTGCATTAATATCAACAGCCGTTTCAATAGCCTGGCCAGGGTCTTCAATATAGGTTAACTCCATATCCTTTTCACTAGCAAGCATACGTTTAATGCCTTCTGCTATAATAGGTTGGTCATCAACCAGCATTATTCTGATTGTTTTATCTGAATTAGCGATTTTTCGTTACCCAAGTGTAACTTTTAGCACAAACATCCATTTGTTAAAAAAGTATTAAGTTAAATAAAGTTCTAGCATGTCCTGTGCGATAGAATCATTAAAAGAAACTTAGTCTAAATTTTTCATGATTTTGTCAGCTATTTTATTTATATCCAGTTCAAATGTCACCGCATTTAGTTCACTCGCAGCCTTTGGCATGCCATATACGGCGCTGCTTTTCTGATCTTGTGCAATGGTCAACATTCCACGGTTATAAAAAGATAATAGACCATTTGCGCCATCTCGTCCCATTCCTGTTAGTAAAACACCAATTAATTTACTTGGCCAGTGACTAAGGGCGCTCTCAAAAAAGGTATCAACAGATGGTCGATAGGGGTAGTCTACAGGCTCTACGGTATATTCAAAACGACCTGTTTTATTAATAATAAGATGATCATTGGTACCAGCCATATAAACATGACCAATTTCAGGGATTTGGTTATCTTTTGCAATTTCAATATTAATACTAGTTTGTTCATTTAGCCACTGAGCCATGCCATGGCTGAACTCATTATCCATATGTTGAATTATTACCCAGACAGCATTGGTTTTATCGGGCAAATCTTTGAGAATGGTTAATAAAGCAGCAGGACCACCCGTTGATGAACCGATGGCAACTAAGGGTGCTTTTTTAATTGATGAGACTCTTCTAATTTTTTTTGTCTTATTAACACTGTCGTGAAGTTTTTTAATGTTAGAAATTTTATTTTTCAGGTCGTGAAAAGAATCGGTTTGTTCGGTGGATGGTTCTGAGAATGCATCTAATGCACCAGCTGACATGGCTTCGAAAATGTCGCCTGGTTTGTTTTTGATTGAGTCACTGATGGCAATAACCGTTGTAGGTGAAGAATTCATTATTTCTATAATTAATTCACTTCCTTTCATATCATTTAAGTTGAGTTGAACCAGTAACAGGTCAGGAAGGTCTTTAGAGCAAAGCTTTAGTGCTTCTGTAGCACTAGAGCATGTCCAGCAAATTGAAAATCCAAGATCGGTGATTAAATAAGAAAACAACCGAATAATATCTTCGTTATTATGGACTATGGCAATTCGCATTTTTAGATTAATCCCGGTTAACTTATAGCTTCGCCAATTAAATCAATAACAGCATCAATCAGTGTGTCATCATGAAAACTTCCTTTAGTCAGGTAGTAGTCAGCACCTGCTTCAAGTCCTTTTTGTTTGTCTTCGGGCCTGTCTTTATATGAAACCATCATTACAGGTATGCTGCGTAGAGCAGCATCGTTTTTTATCATAGTGATAAACTCGATTCCATTCATTCGAGGCATATCAATATCAGATATAACAAGATCATAATCTCTGCTACGAACAGTATTCCAGCCATCAACACCATCTATAGCGATATCAACGATATAGTCACGAGACTCAAGTAGTTTCTTTTCTATTTCACGCACGGTGAGTGAGTCATCAACTACAAGTACGCGTTTACGTGAAACTGTTTCCTGTATATTATTTGAACTAATTTTATATAAATTTTTTCCAGTTATAATGTCATGAATGCTCTGTTGTAGATCATCAATGTCAAATACCAGTACAGGTTCTCCATTATCAGTAATTGCTGCAGAACTGATGTCTTTTATCTTGCCTAGTTTTTTATTTAATGTTCTTAATGCAAGGCCTCTTTCACCAATTAATTCATCTACGACAAGACCGTAACTCATATTCCAGTCGCCAATGATAATTACGGGAATTTCATCTTTATCTGTGGATGTGTTTTCTATAGCTAGTATTTGAGCGCAATGTATCAATCCAATATGTTTGTCATCAATAGAAATATACTGTTTGTCTTCAAAAACAGAAATATCCTTTTTCTGAACGGTAACCACACTCTGGATTTTTGCCAGTGGAAATGCATAAAGTTCACTGTTAATACTGACCATCAAGCTTCTAATAACAGAAAGTGTTAATGGTAGCTCCATATTTATTTCCATGCCATTATCTATTTCAGTATCAGCATGTAATTTGCCACGAACTTCCTGTAATGCGCTGTGAACAACATCTAGTCCTACGCCTCTTCCTGATAATTCGGTTACCTCACTGCGTGTAGAAAAAGAAGGAAGAAAAAGAAAATCGAGTAATTCAGATTTAGATAAGCTTTCGGCCATATTAGTGTTAACAAGTTTTTTGTTTAAAACCTTATTTCGAATATCTTCAATATCCACGCCGCGCCCATCGTCTTTAACCTGAACTCTTAGTCTGCCAGACTGATGGCTTGCTGTGACTTTAATAGTCCCAGTTTCCGGCTTGCCTTTTAGTAGCCGTTCTTCAGGAGGTTCTATACCATGATCTATTGCGTTTCTTATCATGTGATTAAGTGGAGCATCTAATTTTTCAAGTATATCCCTGTCAACGGGTGTTTCTTCGCCCTGTATAACAAGCTTTATCTTTTTATTGAGTGAATTAGAAATGTCTCGCACCATGCGTTTATAACCTTGCGTGCTGTCACTGAAGGGGCGCATTCGACTACTAATTATTTCATGATTAATTTGAGAGTTTATACTTGTTGAACGACGATCAAAGTTATCCAGGCTTAGTAATCGTGTCGTAATTTCATCACGATAACTCTCGGCTTTATGTTGAATGTTAGTAATTAGTTTGTTTTCAAGCTCAGAGTGCTGTGAATCATCAATGATATTTCTTAAACGATCAATTTGATCAAGAATTTCATTGTGCTTGCGTTTAAGGTCAAGCATGGAGTCGGTGTATTGGCGGATCCAGTTTGAAGAAACCGTTAATTCACCGGCCAGACCGACCAGCTTGTTAATTCGGCTGGTGCTAACTCTAACCATATTATCTATAGGTGAGTTAGTTTCAGTACCGGAGGGGGGTGTGTTTATTTCGTTATTCTGAACGTTGATGCTGTCTACATCTAATTTAACAGGAATGATGGTTTGACCGTCATGAATTTCATTTAATAGCTGTATAAATTGATTTAAGTTATCAGTATTGTTCTGTGTCCAGTTTGATAGTTCATCTGAATTGAGTGAATCAATTTGTTGCAAAAGATCATTGCAGGTAAAAATTTGATCAATACTTTCTTTAATTAGTTTGATTTCTTTGTTTTGTGCAGCAACGAATACATCTTCCATTACATGTGAAAGCTTTACAACTCCCTCTATACCTATCATTCTTGCCGCGCCTTTAATAGAATGTGCTGCACGCATCATAGCTTCTAGCAAACTGTCATCGTGGTTTTCGTTGTCAATTTCAAGTAAGTTGTTGTTTATAAGGTTTAAACTGTTTTGTAATTCAGTACAAAATAACTTAAACATATCAGGGTCTATATTTTCTTCAGTTGAAAACGTTTGACTGAATTCAGTCTGTTTTTTACTTTGAGGGGCGGCCTTTATGTCCGAATGTTCAGGCTTGCTGCTAAGTAATGCACCTAATTTTTCAATATTTAGTCTAATGTTTTCTGTTAGATCATTATTTGGAGAGTTTAGTTCTATAGCGGATAAAGATGCGCTATCAAGTAAAAGTTTTATGGCTTTTTCTATTGTATCTTTGCTTGATTTATTTAATGGTGAATTTATACTTTGAAAATGTGATAATACATTTTCAACTTTCTCAATGACAGGCGTTAGTATATCAACATGCACCAATTTTGCTGCACCCTTAATGGCACGTGCTGCATTTATCATGGATTCATATGAGTTGCTTAAGTCATCTTTTTCTTCTATTTCATTTACTGAATTAATTATTTTATTCGACTGTGTATCAACTTCAGACTTGAACAGGTCTAACATTGATTCATTTATTTCTGTTTTATTTGTCATTCGTCGAGTATCTTAGTTAAATGTTTTTATGCAATGCAGAAAAGACTAAATCACTGTTTAGAATTCCTACGTCTGTGTTCTTATGTCGTATGATTCCGTTAATGAAGCATGAGGTATCTTTTTTTATAGTGGATGGGGTTGCCTGTATTTCTTCCATGTTGTAGTGAATTATTTCCCTGACTTCGGTGACCGGGAAAGCAAATAAGTCGTTGTCGTTATTAATTACAATATACCGCTCATTTGTGTATTTGCTATCAATTTCGCTTTTGTTTATTTTAAATAAATAGCCAAGAGAGACATTAAGTAGTAATTCTCCATTTACATTAACCAGCCCTCTGAGTACCTCATTTTTTCTGTGAGGTAGTGAATGATGTTTGTCGCAGTGAGTTATTTCTTTCACGTATTTTGAAGCCAGTGCAAACCATTCATCTCCCATGCGAAAAACAAGGGCAGACTTCAGGTTTAAATTTTTCTCATTACGAGGTTGGTTTAGATTATTTTTCCACTCTGCAAGGTAGCTTTCTTCTGCAGGACGGTCTAATAACTGAGTGCCAGCCTGTGTGTATATTTCACAATTATGGCAGTGAATGATTTTTTGTAATCGTTCGCAGCGTGGAGATTTGTCTCCCCATATACCAATGCTATTCCAGCAGTCATTAATTTTAAAGTTTTTCATTGTTTATTCTTTGTTGTTTAATAGTGACTTATCTGCTCGTATCTTTAATAGATCGGCATTTTTGTTGTCACCCATTTTTTTCATTAAAAGGGATAGATGAATAAGTGATTCATAATGCTTTGGTTCTAAAAATAATGCTTTTCGAAAAAGTGACTCTGCCTCGTTGTTTTTGTTCTGACTGCTTTTAATTAGTCCGAGTAAATAAAGTGTTTCAACGTCTTCACCATTGTTTGTAATGTGTAGTTGGCATATTTGTTCTGCTTCATCATAGTTGCCTGAATCTGCTAGTTCTCTAGTTTTTTTTAGTGATATTGAACTAAATGAATTTTTAAATTCAGTATTTGTAGTATTTTCTTTTTTTATGAGGGATTCAAAGGCTGTTTTTTGTTTGAAGGGTTGTGCTACTGATTTCTTGCTTTTAGGAAAAGAGGGCGTGGGTTCTGATGCTTCAGCGGGAGTTTTCTTTATATAATCAGGGTTATTGTGCTTTACTAATGCGAATGCCTGTTCAAATCCTGTGTTTTTAAATAAATCATTGGGTACAGATCCAAATTCGGAGTGTCCAATAAACAGGTGTCCATTATCTTTTAAAAAATTAAATAAGTTTTTAAAGGCAATGAGCTTAGTTGGTATGTCAAAATATATCAGTAAGTTTCTACATAATATATAATCAAATTTTTGTTTCAGGGCTGGGTCACTCTGTAAAATATTTAAACGGTAGAGTTTTACTTTACGACTAATATTTGAATGTATTCTGTAAAAATCACCTTCTTTCTTAAAGTGTTTGTTCTGGTATGTATTGTAGTGCTTTCCTCTAAATGAGTTGCTTCCGTACAATCCCTGTTCGGCGCATTGCAGGGCTCTTGTGCTTATATCTACTGCGTCAATAGTAAACCTGGAAGTATCGACACCTTTGTCGGTAAGATACATTGCGAGCGAATAGGGTTCTTCACCTGTTGAGCTGGGGATGCTTAATATCTTAAATGTGGATGACCGGTTTTCTGCTAATTGTTGCTTTATTTTTTTGTGTATAATTTCGAATGGTTTAATATCTCTAAAAAACCAGGTTTCAGGTATAACGGAAACCTCTAACAGTTCGCTAAGTTCATGCTGATTGTTTTTTACTAAAAAGTAATAATCCTCAAAATCATCTATATTGCTCTGGTACATCCGTTGTTGAATTATTTTTTCAATAGTTGAGTCACCTATCGTGCTGCTATCTAGTCCGATTTTTTCTTTAACTAATGATTTAATTTTGTTAAGTGGCGAATGCATTAGTGTTGCGCCCTTAACTGAGGTGGCTACTTAATTGGGTGCTGATTGATTCTGGCAGTAAATTGTAGGTATCAATTAGCTGGATCATATCATCGTTGTGTTTATAAACTAAGCCAAGAAAATCGTTTTGTTGTGACTGTATACCTGAGTTTGATATTTCATCTACCTGGCACTTCATAACGTCGGTTACCTTTTCTGCTACCAGCCCAATGGGCCTTGAAATCCCGGATAGTGCTTTATATTCTATTATTACAATACGTGTACTTAGATTATTATTGCAATTGCGGTTTTCAAATAACTTACACAGATCGATAACAGGTGTAGGTGTGCCTCTATAATTAAAGATGCCTTTAATGGACTGGTCAGACAAAGGTACTTTTTTAAGCTCAATTAGGGGGACAATTTCTATTACACGTACTGCTTCTATACCGTATTGTTCATTGCCTACATTGAGTCCTAAAATTAACATTAGCCTGTAACTTTAAAGGTTGATACCCCTTCCTGTAGACCGCGAGCTGCATCTTTTAATTGCTCTACTGATTGCCCTGATTGTCTTAATGTTTCAGCTGTTTGTTGAGCCATCTCGTTAAGCTGAATCATGCTTTCTTTTATTTGATCCGCACCTTCGGCCTGTAATCGAGTGCCTTCATTTACAGTTTCGAACCGAGGTAACAGTGCCTGAACCTGTTCGATAATATGAGTGAGTTGTGCACCGACAGTAGCGACATCAGATACACCACGAGATACTTCTTCACTAAATTTGTCCATGCTCATAACGCCGGCAGATACGGCAGAAAGCATTTCTTTTACCATTTGTTCTATGTCCCATGTCGCCACGGCCGTCTGGTCAGCAAGACGACGTATTTCTGTTGCAACTACTGAAAAACCACGGCCATACTCACCTGCTTTTTCGGCTTCTATTGCAGCATTTAAAGATAACAGGTTGGTTTGGTCTGCAACCCTGTTGATGGTTGTTACAACAGTGTTAATGTTATCGGCCTTTTCACTCAATACGGCTAGCTTTGACGAGATAGTATCGGTAGCGGCTTGCATCTGGCTCATTGTATTTTCCATTGATACTAATGAGTTATGGCCATCGGTTGCTGAATCTGAAGTGTTTTGCACAACTTTCTTAACTTCCTGCATGGTTTTTAAGAGTTCCTTACCCGTTGCAGAAATTTCTGTAATAGTAGACATGATCTGGTTGGTGCTGGCCGCCTGTTCTGCAACGGTAGCTTCATGTTCTTTGGCATTTGCCGATATTTGAGTAGCAGAGGAGGTAACTTGAATGCCTGATATTTGTACCTGTTTTACTAAGTTGTTTAAATTCTCAAGCATGGTTTTTACACCTGCAGCCACCTGTGAGATTGAATCATCAGATGAGAAAACCATCATATCGGTTGTTAAATCGCCCCGTGCTGCTATTGATACAACATCCAGGACAAATTCTGCTTTACCTTCTAGATCGGAGTTAACTTCTTTTTCTCGTTCGACAATATCGTCCATTTCTGACGATAGTTTAAAAAAACTGTGTATTGTTTGGGTGATTTCAGATTCTTCGGGTTTAAATTTTAAATCTGCTGCGTCTTCTCGGTCGACCATGAAATCGTCCATAGTAGACGAAATTGCCTGTAAACCACCTTCAATCGCATTACGCATGGGTTGAATAATGCTTAGTAATACAATGTAGTAGAGGGATAATAGAAGGCCCATAACAATTAAAATAATAAGCCCGGTAAGCTCCAGAGTTCGGTGTTCTTCTAAGAGGTATAAAAATGTTATGCCAAGAAATATTTGCGGCAAGGTAAATAGAATAATCAGGCGTTTCTTGATTGAGTAAGCATTGAATGCTTTTATAAACTTGTTCATGGTGATTTCGCTGTGATCCCTAAAAAAAACTTCAATAAGTTAATGTAACTATATGATTCTACTATATGTATATAGCAGTTTTTTCAAGGAAAGCAAAAAAGAAAGTCGTAAGTCAGAAGCAATAAAAAAGCGATCTCCCAATGGGAGGCCGCTTTTGACTTAAGATTAATGACTTCGGAGTTATGACTATGTTTTAACCCGTATTACGCATACCAGCTGCAACCGCGCTTATCGTTCTTAACAGCGGGTTTATCCAGGTGTCCTGCTCGTTTTCTGTTGCCTGCTCGTCTCTATAACGCTTTAGCATCAGAATCTGAATATGACTTAACGGGTCAAGATAGGGGTCACGACGCTGTAATGATAGCGCTAGACCAGGTGTGTCAGACAATAGTTGCTCATTACAGGTAATCGCCAGAATGTTTTCAACTGTGCGTTTGTGCTCGTCGAAAATTTTCTTTGATACCCGTTGCTCTACATCTTTGTCTTCGCATAATTCAGAGTATTCTTTAGCTGTCGACATATCGGCTTTTAACAATGCCATTTGAGTGTTGTTGATCATGGCTTTGAAATAAGGCCAGTTGGCATTCATATCCTGTAATAATTTCAGGTTCTCTTCTTTACCATCAATAAAGTTGTTTAACGCCGTGCCAATACCATACCAGGCGGGTAGGGTTGTGCGTGACTGAGCCCAGCCAAATACCCACGGAATAGCACGGATAGAGGATTTTGAGCGATTAGCTTTACGGTGTGATGGGCGAGAGCCAATATTCATCAGGCCTATTTCAGTGACCGGTGTTGTTTCATAGAAATAATCCAGAAAACCTTCTGTGCGGTCAGTTAAATCACGGTATGTGTCTTCACCGTCTTTAGTTAAAGCCTGCATGGTATGCAGGAACTCACTTTTAGCCGGTTTAGCTTTCTCGGTTACCACTGATTTACTGGCTTTCATCAGGCCAGAAACACCCATGGTTAGCTCATAAATAGCGGTTTCCTGATTACTGTATTTATAAGACAGCACTTCACCCTGTTCAGTGAATTTAATTTGTCCATGAACCGTGCCTTCTGGTTGAGACAAAATTGAATCGTGAGTTGGTCCGCCGCCGCGACCAATGGTGCCACCACGACCGTGGAATAAACGGCAGTCAATATCAAATGCATCGGTCAGTTTGATGACCTTTTGTTGGGCATCATATAAGCTCCATGAAGAGGCCATAATACCGCCATCTTTGCATGAATCAGAGTAACCAAGCATGACTTCCTGAAGGTTTCCAGATACGTTGAGTAAGTCTTTATATACCGGGTTTTCAAACAGGGCTTTTAATACTTCTTCTATGTGTTCCAGGTCTTCAATGGTTTCAAATAATGGAGAAATATTGATTTGACAAAAACGTTCACCGTTTTTATCTTTTCCCGTTAAGCCTGCAAATGTCGCGAGTAACATGACTTCCAGTACATGGCTGGCGGCATGGGTCATAGAAATCACGTATTCACCAAAAGCATTTGGTGAAATTTCATTGCGCATATTGGCTATGAGTTCAAAAACATTTAGCGTTTCCAGATTTAACTCATCTAATTGTTTTTTATTTATGTTTATAGCAGGTGGGTTGTCTATAAGATCAGTAAGTAGTTTCTGGCGTTGTACTTCATCAAGCGCAGTGTAATCAGGTGCATCCGGTATTTGCTTAATAATATCTGCCACGGCGTCGGAGTGTCGAGTCGACTCCTGACGGATATCAAGTTTTAGCAGGAAGAAGCCAAATGTTTCAGCTACTCGAATACAGTCTTTTAAGTCACCATTGGCTATGTTTTCATCGCCATGGCTAATTAATGAGCTACGAATTAACTGTAGATCAGTAATGAATTCTTTTTCAGAAGAGTAAGCCTGCTTAAATCCTTCGGTACTCTCACCGGCTAAGCTTGCATTTATCTTCGCCAGATTTTGCTGTAATCGATAATGCATAAATGATAACTTGCGACGATAAGGCGCATTACTAAATGCATTAGGCGATGCGGCATAGACTTCAAAGCGAATATTTTCATCCGCTTCAAGGCTGTCCATAAATGATTTTGTAGGGGTGCACAAATCAATAGAGTGGGTTAGTTGTTTATTTACTTCGACTACCCGGTAGATATATTCCTGCAAAATAACCTGTGTTTGCATACGCAAAGCCATGGCCGTGGTATCCGGTTTTACAAACGGGTTGCCATCTCTGTCGCCACCAATCCATGAACCAAAGCGTAAAAAGCTAGGCACGGTGATGCTGTTATCGGGGTAATGCTTGTTTATTTTACGTTCTAAATTACGATAAATATGCGGAACTGCGTTAAACAGACTGGTGCGGAAATAATACATGCCGTTTTTGATTTCATCACGCACCTGAGGTTTATGCTCACGTACTTCATTAGTGCGCCATAACTGTTGAATCTCAGTTTCCAAATCTTGAGTTAATTCTGCACGCTGTAATTTCCCTACGCGAGTGTCATTAAGTTTGTCATTTAACAAAAAGATACGACGTAGGGCATTCATAATACTACGACGTTTAGATTCTGTCGGGTGGGCGGTAAATACAGGAATATAGGCAAGCTCGTCCAGCAAATCCTGAACCTGTGATGCATCTAAGCCATCAAGACGAAACTGCTCTAATGTGTTATCAAATGATCCCTGCCACAACGACTTGCCATTAAATACCTGCTCTCGACGATGCAGGTGTTGGTAGTCTTCTTCAGCAATATTGATCAGGCTGAAATAAATGCTAAATGCGCGAACGACCTGAGTGAGTGTGTCTGCATCCAGTGTTTCAATAAACGCCATTAACTGGGCGCGTTTTTTAGGGTTATCCGTTTTACGTAGACTAATATAACCTTTGCGTAGTTTCTCAACCGCGTCGTATACATGGGCGCCTGCTAGATTTTTAATTACATTACCCAGCAAATTACCAAAAAGCTTTACTCGTGCCCGTAGCTTTTTGTCATTGACAATAGTCGACTTTTTAGCAGTGCTAACCATATGTATTTTCTTATTGGAAGTTTAATCAAGGGGCGACATTATACATGAAAGCGTAAATAGGCGCTAAATTTGATTAAGGGATTGATAAAATCGATTAATAATCATACTCTTAGGGCTAGAACAGGGTGGAAAGTAAAGGTTTAGGGCGAAAATGAGTAATTTAACTGATTCAGTAGAATGGAAAGCATTAAATAAGCATTTTAAATCGATGTCTGATGTGCATATGCGCGATTTGTTTGAAGAAAATGCCGATCGATTTAAGCAATATTCAGTGGCTTTAAATGATATTTTATTAGATTACTCGAAAAATCGTATTACTGACGAGACTTTTAGCCTTTTGATGGATCTGGCTCGCTTTGCGCAGATTGAAAAGAGTCGCGATAAGATGTTTAGCGGTGAACATATTAACCTGACTGAGTTCAGGCCTGCGTTACATGTAGCCTTGCGTAACCGTTCAAATAAACCGGTTATGGTCGGTGGTGAAGATGTTATGCCCAGGGTGAACGCGGTGTTGGCAAAGATGCGTGATTTCTCTGAAAGAGTCAGAAGCGGTCAGTTAAGGGGCTATAACGGTCGCAGAATAACAAGCATTGTAAATATTGGTATTGGTGGTTCTGATTTAGGCCCCCACGTGGTGTGTGAGGCGATGAAGCCTTTTGCGCAGCGCGATTTAAAGGTGCATTTTGTCTCTAATGCCGATGCGACCCACCTGGTTGAAACACTAAAATTAGTAGAACCTGAAACGACCTTATTTATTATTTCATCAAAATCGTTTTCAACCCAGGAGACCATGCTTAATGCACACAGTGCGAGAAAATGGTTTGTTGATACAGTAGGAAATGAAGCGGCGGTTGCAAAACATTTTGTTGCAGTAAGCACTAATCTAGAGGCAACGTCTAAATTTGGCATAGATAGCAAAAATGTATTTGAGTTCTGGGACTGGGTAGGGGGGCGTTATTCCCTTTGGTCAGCTATTGGTTTGCCTATAGCGCTATATATTGGCATGGATCATTTTGAAGCCATGCTTCAGGGTGCCCATGAGATGGACCAGCATTTTGAAAACGCGCCCTTAGAGGAAAACATGCCGGTTATATTGGCGATGTTAGGTATCTGGTATAACAATTTTTTCGATGCACAAAGTCATGCCATTATGCCATATAGTCAGTATCTGGAGCGTTTACCTGCCTATTTACAACAGCTTGATATGGAGAGTAACGGTAAAACAATTGACCGACAGAATCAGCGGGTTAACTATCTAACCGGGCCAATTATCTGGGGGCAATCCGGAACTAATGGACAGCATGCATTTTTCCAGCTTTTGCATCAGGGTACTAAACCTGTGCCAGCTGATTTTTTAATTCCAGCTCTCAGTCAAAACCCTTTGGGACTGCATCACCGGGTTCTGTTTTCTAATTGTCTGGCACAAACTAAGGCATTGATGCTGGGTAAAAAATATACTGAAGCACTTGAAGAAATGCAGGAGGCGGGCCGTTCTACTGAAGAGATAGATGAGGCTATTGAGCACAAGGTGTTTGAGGGCAATAAACCGACTAATACCATAATATTTGAACGGTTAGACCCCAAAACATTGGGTTCTATTATGGCTATGTATGAGCATAAAGTTTTTGTACAGGGCATTGTCTGGAATATTAATTCATTCGATCAATGGGGTGTGGAATACGGCAAAGTGTTGGCAG
>Ga0316205_10002275_pt1 | contig 20497 bp, 18 predicted proteins | sample 3monthpyrite_MG_FD_204941 | JGI IMG/M metagenome (GOLD analysis project Ga0316205, IMG submission 204941) | Microbial mat bacterial communities from mineral coupon in-situ incubated in ocean water Damariscotta River, Maine, United States -... | ecosystem: Environmental > Aquatic > Marine >... | reverse complement strand
ATGTGTTTATTACGCTGCAGGATTTCTCGCGAAACGTTTAACGGTAAGTCATCTGAATCCACTACGCCGCGAACAAAACGCAAATAGTTAGGCATTAATTGCTCTGCATCATCCATAATAAATACGCGTTTGACATAAAGTTTTATACCATGACGTTGATCACGTTCAAACAAATCAAAGGGTGCGCGCTTTGGTAAATAGAATAGTGTTGTGTAAGACTGGGTACCTTCAACATGATTGTGAACCCACGACAGGGGTTCATCAAAGTCGTGTGCAACAGTTTTATAAAATTCTTTATATTCCTCATCCGTGATCTCAGACTTCGACCGTGTCCATAAAGCAGATGCCTTGTTGATAGTCTCAAACTCTTCGGTGTCCTGACCTTTGTCATCTTGCTTGCACATCTCAATTGGCATAGAGATGTGATCAGAGTATTTGGTAATCACGCTGCGCAAACGGAAGGGTTCTACAAATTCGTGTTCGTCATCACGCAGATGCAGGGTTACAGTTGTACCACGTGGCTCACGTTCGATATTCTCAATACTGTACTCGCCCTCACCTGTCGACTCCCAACGCACTGCCTCATCTTTTGCCAGGCCAGCGCGACGTGTCTCAACCGTGACTCTGTCAGCAACGATAAACGAGGAATAGAAACCAACGCCAAACTGGCCAATCATATTGGCATCCTTAGATTGATCGCCGGTTAGTTTATCCAGAAACTTTTTAGTCCCTGAGCTGGCAATAGTACCGATGTTGTCCATAACCTCCTGACGACTCATGCCCACGCCGTTATCGGTAAAGCTTACCGTCTTGTTGTCCTTGTCATACTCAACCCGGATTTTTAGCTCGGTATCATCCTCAAACAGTGCAGCATCACTAAGTGCTTCAAAACGTAGCTTGTCACAGGCATCAGAGGCATTGGAAATCAGCTCACGTAGGAAGATTTCCTTGTTGGAATATAATGAATGGATCATGAGGTGCAGCAACTGCTTTACCTCGGTCTGGAAACTCAGGGTTTCTTTCTGGGTGTCCACGCTCATGGGCAGTCATCTCCTAAAATTATATTATCTATATATATAGTTTCGAAAAAACAGTCTGGAGACTAAATGGGGCCAGCGATGGCCTGTTTCAAGACGAGATGGGGAGATGGGGCAGGATTCTGGTGGCAATTTCCTCTACAGAGCGGCTTGTAACCTCACAGGTCGGAATATCGTGTTCACGGTAGAGAATATTGACCTGGTTGACCTCATATTGGCACTGCTTTAATGAGGCATATTCACTGCCCGCGCGACGGGCCTCCCTTATCTCATGCAGGCGTGCTGGGCTGATCACCAGACCGAACAGTCGATTTTTGTGCTTTTCCAATGATGTTGGCAAAACCATCAGATCGAAGTCCTCCCCTACCAATGGGTAATTGGCCGCATAGACACCATATTGCATCGCCAGATACAGGCAGGTCGGCGTTTTACCCGAACGAGACGGGCCAATCAGGATGACATCGGCGCGTTCAAGATGCTTACTCGATATTCCATCATCATTAATCAATGCGAAATTGACTGCGTCCATGCGCTGTTGATACTCCGCATCCTCTTTTTGGCCGTGAGTCTGCCCCAAAGCTGGGCTGGCCTGGGAGTGAAAAATCTCTTCCAGCGGAGTGAGGAACTCACCCATAATGTCAAAGACATGGGCGTCGGCCTGCTCTAATTTTGCCCGCAATGGGCCCTGTACCAGGGTACTCAGGATAATTGGTTTGTGCTTTGAGCGACTGGCTATTTCCGCCACTTGTTGGCAAATAGTGTCGACTTTTTCAACATTGTTAATATAACGATGGATGGAGGTTTCAAAAGCCATCTCTGGGAACTGGGCAAGCAAACTGCGGCCTAAGGCCTCAACGGTGATACCGGTGCTATCAGATACAAGAAAAACTTGTTGTTTCATATTTATGTCACTCTCTTAGATAATCATAGCAGGTTGGAGTTATTATTATCCTTTACTGCTATGTTTGCTAAACGCCAGAAAGGGTGACACAAAAACCAGAAGGAATCGTAATGTCAGTTATTCGTTGGTTTGAAAATGTTGGTATTGAAGATGTCGCCAGTGTTGGCGGCAAGAATGCATCTCTTGGAGAAATGATCCAGGCCCTATCGCCAAAAGGAATACGTGTTCCTGGAGGGTTTGCGACCACGGCTGAAGCCTATCACCATTTTCTGGCCCATGATGGTCTCGAAGAACGAATACATAAAGATTTGGACCAGCTCGATATCACCAATCTTGGCCAGTTAGCTGAAACGGGTAAAAGGATCCGTGACTGGATCATTGCCCAGCCGTTGCCTGCTGATTTAGAAAAAAGTGTCCGCCATGCTTACCAGGAACTGGTCAGTCGCTATGGGAGTGATGCCAGTTATGCCGTTCGCTCCTCAGCAACCGCCGAAGATTTACCCGAGGCATCGTTTGCGGGTCAGCAAGAGACCTATCTCAATATTCAGGGCATCGACAATTTATTACTTGCTCTCAAACATGTGTTTGCTTCTTTATTTAACGACAGGGCGATTGCTTACCGCGTTCACCAGAACTTTGATCATCGTCAGGTTGCATTGTCAGCTGGTGTGCAAAAAATGGTGCGTAGTGACCTTGCCAGTAGCGGCGTCATGTTTTCGATAGACACCGAATCTGGTTTCGATCAGGTTGTCTTCATCACCTCGGCCTATGGTTTGGGTGAAACTGTCGTGCAAGGCGCAGTCAATCCTGATGAGTTCTATGTCTACAAACCTAACCTTGATCAACACCGACATGCGATCCTGAAACGAAGTCTAGGTGATAAAGCTGTGCGCATGGTTTATGGCGAACAGCATCAACTACAGTCAGCTACTTTGACGCTGAATGTTGATAAAGAGCTGCAAAATAAGTTTTCGATTAGCGGCGATGAAGCCCACAAGCTCGCGGGGATGGCGGTCGCCATTGAACAACATTATGGTCGGCCGATGGATATTGAATGGGCTAAAGATGGCAATGATGGCCAGTTGTATATCGTCCAGGCGCGTCCTGAGACCGTCGCTAGTCAATCGAGTAAACATGTATTAACCCGTTATGAACTTAAAAAACATGACGAGATTATTATCACCGGCCGCAGCATCGGCAATCGTATCGGCACAGGTAAAGCAAAGATCATTAAAAACGTCAGCCAGATCGAGCGGATCGAAGAAGGTGATGTGCTGGTCACCGACATGACGGATCCTGACTGGGAACCGATCATGAAAAAGGCCGCCGCCATTGTCACCAACAGAGGTGGACGTACCTGCCATGCGGCAATTATTGCGCGTGAATTAGGCATTCCTGCGATTGTCGGTTGTGGCACAGCTACCGAACAGATTAAAGATACACAGGAAGTCACCGTATCATGCGCAAAAGGCGATACTGGTTTTGTTTATGAAGGCCGGGCCGAATTTGATATTAACGAAATCAACCTGCAGTCAATGCCTGAATTGCCCGTTAAAATGATGCTGAATGTCGGCACACCCGATCGTGCCTTTGATTTTCAGGCCTTACCGAATGCTGGAGTCGGTCTCGCCCGGCTTGAATTTATAATTAATCGCATGATCGGTATTCACCCTTTGGCCATTTTAAATATGGACCAATGCGACCAAGACTTGAAAGACAAAATCAATAAACAAACGGCCGGTTTTGCAAACCCGGTGTCATTTTACATTGAAAAATTGACCGAAGGCATCGCCACACTGGCCGCTGCTTTTTATCCCAAGCAAGTGATTGTTCGTCTCTCCGATTTCAAATCCAACGAATACGCAAATTTAATTGGCGGTAAGCTTTACGAACCCGAAGAAGAAAACCCAATGATCGGCTTACGTGGAGCCTCACGTTACATTAGCGAAAAATTCCAGGCCTGTTTCCAACTCGAGTGTGAAGCGATTAAAAAAGTTCGCAACAGTATGGGGCTGGATAATATCGCGATCATGGTCCCCTTTGTGCGAACCCTGGCAGAGGCAAAAGCAGTGAGTGAATTACTTACAAAAAATGGACTGGCTCGCGGTGAGAACGGTTTACAACATATCATGATGTGTGAAATCCCATCGAATGCCTTGTTGGCTGAAGACTTCCTAGAATACTTTGACGGATTCTCGATCGGTTCCAACGATCTAACTCAGCTCACATTAGGACTAGATAGGGATAGTAGTTTGATTGCCGAGTCCTTTGACGAACGAAACCCTGCAGTAAAACAGCTAGTTGAAATGGCGATAAAGGTCTGTAAGAAGCATGATAAATATATCGGAATTTGTGGTCAGGGCCCATCTGATCACGCTGACCTGGCGATGTGGTTAATGGAGCAAGGGATTGATAGCATGTCCTTGAATCCGGACACGGTAGTGGAAACCTGGTTGTTCCTGGCAGGACAGCCAACAACAACCAGATAAACTGTTTTTTAAGCGACTATATCAGCTAGCCTCGGCTAGTGACTCAAAGGCAGACTTGGCCGCATCCACGGCAACGCCAGAATTAATCTTGGCGCCCATTTCAGTCATCACCTTGTCCAACGAATCCAGGCAGAACTCAACATTCTTCATGTTACAGCTACTGCCCATTAAGCCAATGCGCCATACCTTACCTGCAAGCGCACCCAGGCCTGCACCAATTTCAAGATTATAGTCTTCTAGTAGCTTGGTACGCACCGCAGCATCATCGGCACCTTCTGGAATAGAAACCGCATTGAGTTGAGGTAGACGATCGGCCTCGGCAACGACAAAGTTAATCCCCATCGCCTCTAGACCTGCACGTAAAGCCTGGTGATGTGATGCATGACGTTGCCACGCATTTTCCAGGCCTTCCTCTTCGAGCATGACCAATGATTCATGCAGTCCATATAAATTATTGATCGGTGCTGTGTGATGATAAGCACGCTTGCCACCACCGCCCCAGTAAGCCATAACCAGGCTCAGGTCGAGGAACCAGCTTTGTACTTTGGTCTTGCGGTTTTTGATCGCCTCTGCGGCGCGCTCACCAAAACTGACAGGTGATAAACCAGGAGGTGCTGACAGACATTTTTGTGTGCCTGAATAAATCGCATCAATGCCCCACTCGTCTACTAGTAAAGGTGTACCACCCAACGAAGTCACCGCATCCACGATGGTTAAGCAATCATATTTGTGGGCAATTTCGACCAGTGTCTTTGCATCAGATTGCGCACCGGTTGAAGTCTCAGCATGTACAAAGGCCACCACTTTTGCATCAGGATTTGCCTTTAGTGCTTCTTCCAGTTTGTTAGGGTCAACAACCTTACCCCACTCATCTTCGACCATTACTGCAGTCGCGCCACAGCGTTCAACGTTTTCTTTCATGCGACCGCCAAACACACCGTTTTGGCAAACGATAGCTTTGTCACCAGGCTCAAGTAGGTTAACAAAACAGGTTTCCATACCAGCAGAACCCGGTGCTGATACCGGCATGGTCAGTTCATTCTTGGTTTGGAAGGCGTATTGCAGCAAGCCTTTCATTTCATCCATCATGCCAACAAAGGCAGGATCAAGATGGCCAATGGTTGGCCGTGCCAAGGCGAGTAAAACACGATTGCTTACATCTGATGGTCCCGGTCCCATCAGGGTGCGCTGTGGTGGGATGAATGATTTTGTTGTCATAATTCTGATACCTTGTAATCGTATACGAAAAATCTACTGGCTTAATAACCTAGTGAAACAGTATACTTTAAGCCCGTTCACCTGTTAAGCCTGGAAATAAAATGAATCATGCCTCTTTACCAATAGTTATTGAACCCGAATTGGCTAACAACCTGATTGGAAAAGAAAAAGTCCTTTTTATCGACCTCTGCCAAGCCGAGAGTTATGTACAACATCATGTCCCGGGGGCACTGTACTTAGAATATAACTGGATCGTGACCAGCGATAAACCTCAAATGGGGCTACTCCCCAACCAGGATCAACTTAGCCGAATTTTGAACAGCTATGGTATCGATGAACAGACACATGTCATTGCCTATGATGATGAAGGGGGTGGCCGCGCCAGTCGTTTCTTGTGGACCCTGCAATGCATTGGCCATCAGGCGCTTTCACTATTGAATGGTGGTCTGCCTGCCTGGGCTGCTGAGGGATATCCACTTGAACAGGAGTTACGGTTTCCGCAATTATCCGATCAGGTCGATAGAAGCATTAACTATATAGAAGGGCCGATTGCTGATAAGCAATACATCCTTGAGCACCTGAGTGACGACAACACCGTCATCCTCGATACCCGCAGTGCCCAGGAATATAACGGCATCAAAGCGTTTGCCGCTCGCGGTGGACATATGCCCGGCGCCATTAATTACGACTGGACCAATGCCATGGACCGTCGTAATAATTTGAAATTAAAAAATCCGGAAACGCTAAAATCAGATTTAGCGGCACTCGGCATTACTCCAGACAAAACCATTGTCTGCCATTGTCAGAGTCATCACCGCTCTGCACATACCTGTTTAATGTTGAACTCAGTTGGGTTTGAAAGCGTAAAAGGTTACCCAGGTTCTTGGTCGGACTGGGGTAACGATCCGAACACACCGATTGAGTAGGCTGATAACGGCCAGAAGCGGTCGTTCTGACCAAACTTACCAATCCTTACTAAAAAGAAAAAAAGCAGACATTAATGGTCTAAAGCTACAGGGAGTATAGGAAGTATAAACCTGCTTTTTATCCAAAAACCAACCCGCTGAACTGAATTCAACCCGGCTTTTTCCTCTCTCCACAATCAGGGTTGGGCCCTGCCAGGCACATTGGCCGAACATCATCCTTGTCTTTTATTTCAGACAACGTGCTTGTTCTTCATATGATGTCAATTCTCTAATCGAATAACGTCGCCTACGGAGGACCCCGGCTACGGGTAAACGAAGGGTGTTGGCTTGTGCTTCCTTTTCCTTAAGATGAGATCTAAACTTTTATTACTTTATCTAGTTTATTGTTTAAGGAGAGTGAGTCATGAAGAACTTTATCAAGGCTGCTTTGCTCATCATAGCAATGGCCGGATCAGTATCGATGTCTGCGACAGCCAATGCATTTTGGTGGCCATTTGGCAATGGCTGGGGAGGAAGCCCGTGGGGTGGCGGCCCTTGGGGTGGTGGCCCTTGGGGCGGTTATCCCTATTACGGTGGCTATCCCTATTATGGTGGCGGCTATCCCTATTACGGTGGTGGTTATCCCTACTACGGTGGAGGCTATCCCTATTACGGTGGAGGTTATCCACACTATGGTGGTGGTTATCCCTATTATGGCTGGTAGCAAAACTAGGATTAAATAGGGATCAGAGAGCCAGATTCTCTAGTAGTTAGCATTAAGGTAACTAGAAACTGCGAAGCTGTTATATGAAGTAGTTACTAAATCTCGCTAGAGGTTTTAGGTGTTGTTCGGCTAAGATTTTTAGCTTATAGCATCTCTGATCCCCAGTTCCACGCAGGTCGGATATCCTCACCCGACAGGCTAAACCACTCAACATCGAGTTCAGGCAAAACCAGAATCGCACAACTGTGATTAAACCGGCAACTACCAGGATTAATCACCAGTGTTTGTCCCAATTGTTCAGCAAACACCTGATGTGTGTGACCAACGATGAGCACATCTGCTTCGAATCCGCTCAACAGCTCCATCCATCTTTGTTGTTCTCCAGCGATTATACTTCCCTGCAGATCCAACAGACGTATGCCATTCGTTGTTGATAGTGGTGGGCTCGCATGAACCATGTAGAGTTGTTTACCTGCCACATTTTCTTCAATTACCTGTGGCAAACTCTTTATATACTGAACAGTATTCAGATTCGCATTCTCAGTGACCTTATCCAAATACCATTGTTCATGGTTACCACAGATAGTACGGCATCCATACTCCTGCAGTAAGGAAACGCTATCATCCAAGGCCTCACCATAACCGACCACATCACCGGTGCACCAGATCATATCAACGTTCTTCTGTCTAAATAATGCGAGCGCCTCGGCCAGCGGCGCCAGTGTGGCATGTGGATCACTAATTAGACCAATTTTTTTCACATCTATTTTATAAATACTAATAAGGACAATGTAATTGAATTATACAGTTAGCGTGCATTGATTAAAGAAAAACAAATGAGATATGAAAGCTCATCATGCGCTGAACGATTATGCTGTGCTATTCTTTACCATGGGGCGAAATAATGTGCCCCTCTAATACTCCTATAAATTCAAGCTCAGCTACGAGCGGTCCAGGATAAGGAGGAAATCATGACTTCCGATTTAGAAGATGCAAAAGCCACTCTGGCGAGCCAAAACACGACTTTGGACGAATGGTTCGATCAACGTTTTGAGCAAAAGTTGGCAGATTATCAGGCGAACAAGACGCCGCGCTTATCAATATTGGTGTCGAAAGGCACTCTTGATTGGGCGTATCCACCTTTCATCATTGCATCCACTGCCGGCGCAATGGGGTGGGATGTTTCAGTCTTTTTTACATTCTATGGCTTGGCTCTACTCAAGAAAGATTTCAATCCCGACATCAGCGCCCTGGGTAATCCAGCCATGCCAATGAAAATGCCCTTTGGACCAAACTGGTTTAGAGACATCCAGTGGAACATGCCAAACCTGCTCATGGCAGGGATACCAGGTTTTGAAAAATTGGCTACCACACTGATGAAGCAAACCATAAAACAAAAAGGAGTCGCCTCAATTGGAGAGCTACGCTCGGCGTGTATCGATGTAGATGTGAATTTCATTGCTTGTCAAATGACGGTTGATCTGTTCGGCTGGAAACAAGATGAGTTTATACCTGAGATAAACGAGTGGGCCGGTGCAGCAAGCTATTTGTCAAAAGCTCAGAATGCGGATGTAACTTTGTTTATTTAGTGCAAGGTTAAATTGTGGAGTGCGGAATTAGTCATTCATATACTGTACAAAATCCGTGTACCTGAGTATTTTTTTCTGTGGCAGAGTGTGGGAAGTATAAACCTCCTTTTTGTCCGAAAACCAATCGTTAATGTCCGTTTTCAGAAATATAACTTTTAGACTCGCGACTGGCTATTATGGGTCGTGAGCAGACGCAACGCTATTAAACTTTTAGAAATGCCTGTCCCATCTTAATTGCGGCCTCAGGGGTAAAAGCAGGATCAAACTGCAGATCGTTATTGGCAAACAGGCAAATAACAGTCGAGCCCATATTAAAGCGTCCCATCTCTTCGCCTTTCGCCAGTTTTATATCCTGGTGATCTTTATAAACCCAACGATGCACCGGTTGACGATGTGGTGGTGTAATTACGCCCTGCCAAACTGTTTCGATACAGGACACATTAATCGCGCCAACTAAAACCATCGCCATCGGGCCAAAGGCTGTATCAAAAACTGCCACCACGCGTTCATTGCGGGCAAACAAGCCAGGTATGCAACGCACTGTTTGTGGGTTTACACTGAAAAGACGGCCAGGCACATACACCATGTGTTCCAATGTGCCAGCAACAGGCATGTGAATACGATGATAGTCTCGCGGTGAAAGATATAAGGTTGCGAATTTGCCTGACTGAAACTGTTCAGCAATATCGTCATAACCGCCAAGCAAAGCCTTGGCAGAGTAATCATGTCCTTTTGCCTGAAAAATGGTGCTGTCAGTTATATCACCAACCTGGCTAACTGCACCATCAACTGGACAACAGAGAACATTATCACCTTGTGCAATGGGACGTGCAGATCCTTTAATGGGGCGCGTAAAAAATTCATTGAAACTGGCATAGTGATTGATATCAGCCACCTCTGCCTCGTCCATGTTTACGTTGTAGCGTTTAATCACCCAACGCATGAGCACATTCTTAAACCATTTAATTTTAAGTCGGGTTGCAAACAGTACAATCCGAGAAATCAGATGATGGGGAAGAATGTATTGCGGCAAGGCAAACAGGTAGTCGCCCGTTGATGCCGCCGGGCTGGAAGAATTATGTTCGTTACTCATACTGCTTAGTGATGGTGATGATGAGAGTGATCTTCAATTGCGGCTTCTTTGACTTCCGCAGCAACCCTATATCGACTCTTACCAACAGAAAAGTTTAAGATCACTTTGTCGCCTTTTTTTAGCGCGCGTTTTTTATTGATCAGCATTAGATGTAAGCCACCACGTTGAAAAACAACTTCGCTACCAGCAGGAACAACAAGTTTGTCCTGTTTCACCATACGCGCCATGCCATCTTTCTCCACAGTTTGATGTATCTCAACCGTCTCAAAATCATCTGACTTGACTTGAGTAATCACTATGTCGTTTTTTGTTGCATTGTTAATTTTTAAATAGCCCGCCATGACTTTGACTACGGGTGGTGCCTCGGGTATCCAGGCATCGGTTATTTTTACAGGTTCACTTGCCTGAATGCTCGCTGTCGTAAACAACGTAACGAAAAGAACCAATAAGAGACTAAAGTACTTGTTCAAAAACATAATTAATTTCCTGGATGATATTCACGAATAGCGGTAAACGTTTTTACAATTTCATCCACCTGCAAGGGAGGACTAAAGACTGCACGAAAGTGGCCCTGGGGATCAACTAATATAACCTGGGCACTGTGATTAACGGTGTATTCTTTTTCGGTCTCACCATCTTCATAACCATAAAGGGCTCCGACCTGGGTGGTTAGAATATCCAGGAATTTGTGTTCGGCGGTGACACCGAGAAAATCTGGATGGTAGAACGTTGTATAGGGCTTGAGTATTTCCGGTGTATCTCGATCCGGATCGACGGAGACAAAGAGTAATTGTGGCTCGGGGGCCTGCTTGTCGGCCTCAGGTATTCTTGCCCATACCGCTTTCATAACTAGTAAGGTCGTTGGGCACACATCCGGGCAGTGGGTAAAACCAAAAAACAAAAAGCTCCACTTGCCCTTGAAGTGTTCTTCAGTGAAGGGCTGGTTATTGTGATCCGTCAGCCTGATGCCTGCTAACGGCCTGCCCTTTGGGATGTACACCGCAGCGATCTCTTTCGGTAATGCCTGCTCGCTACTGATACCGCTTTGCACTGGCGCGAAAAAACGGGGTCGTAAATAGAGCCAGAACAGGCTACCCAACAGCATCGCGACTATGCCGATGGTGAGAATAATGAACGCAGGTCTTGCTGCGCCAGATTGTTTTTTAGGTTCAGGATTCATAAGGCGAGTGATTATAGCGACTTTGGTTTAGATTTGCCCCAGCGGATTTGCTTCAGAAGGATTCACTCCAGAGGATTTACCCCAGATTGGCCCATTAATACTAACTATATAGATGGCCTTATCGCCAAAGAGTTCAGCACGTCCCCAGGCGGCTTACTTTAGCCATTTTCCGTTGCAATCCCTATATAAATCAGCTATGTTTTAGGAATACTTAAAGAGGAATATCAATGTCTAACGTTAGCTTGTTGTTTTCAAAGGATAAAAGACCTACCTGGGCACCTGAACTAGAATCCATCGAGTCCGTGGCTGAGATGCTAACAGAGATACCTCTACTCGGTTTTGTACAGGCTGGGGAGCCTGTTGATATCTGCGAACAACAGGAAACCGTGCGCGTCCCTGCCAATATGGTGCGAAAAAACACCTATGCCCTGCGTGTTCGTGGCCATTCCATGATTGATGACAATATCGAAGATGGTGATGTGATTGTCATCGAGAAGCGAGAGTACGCCCACAACGGCCAAACCGTGGTTGCCATGATTAATGGTGAAACCGTCACACTAAAGAAATTCTATGTCGAAAGCGACGGCATCCGCTTACAACCGGCCAATAAGGAAATGCAGCCGATTGTCCTGAAGAACGATGAAGTTCAAATCCTCGGTATCGTCACCGGTGTGATCAGAACACCTGAATAACATGGAGTAAAACCGTGACCATCGAAGAACCACGATTTCTGATAGATATTTCGTTACAGAGACTGGGTCGCTGGTTAAGGGCAGCAGGTTACGACAGCGTGTTCGCCGAGGAATCTGATTCTGAATATTATCGACTTCGCCAGGCCATCAATGAAGGCCGTCTGCTACTAACCCGTAATCCAAAATTTACCGAACTACGAAGTGCACCAGGCACTGTGATCCTGTTGGAAAGCGATAGCCTGGAAGACTGTGCTGAAGAACTCTGTGCACATGTCAGCATTGACTGGGAACACAATCCTTTTACGCGCTGCACCGCCTGTAATACGGAACTTGCTGAATCGAATGAACAACACCAGTATTGCCCGGGCTGTAAACAGATTCTATGGGACGGTGGGCATCAAACACGGATGCGTGATCATCTCGATAACTGGCACCGAAAGTACACACGCTAAAAAACTTCTGCTCCGGACTCGTTTAACAGCGAGTAAACGAAAAACTCAGCACGTCCTCAATATTTTGCTTGCCTGTGGCAAGCATCACCAAACGATCAAAACCAACTGCTACGCCACTGCAATCAGGTAAGCCGGCCTCGAGTGCGGCAAGAAAGTGTTGATCTATTTGTGTCTCTGGCTTGTTTGCATGCTGACGGCTTTTATTTTCATCGAGCATGCGTTGTCGTTGTTCTTTGGCATCGGTTAGCTCGTAAAAACCATTCGCCAATTCCAGTCCACCAGCAAAGGCCTCAAACCGCTCAGCCACACGTGGGTCATCGGCGTTGATTCTGGCTAACGAAGCCTGTTCAGCTGGATAATGGGTCACAAACGTTAATTGCTGCGGATTAAAGTTAGGCTCGATCAAGTGGCTCATGAGCAGATCAAGATAATCCTGACGATCATCCAGTTGTGGTGGCTCTGTATTTGTGTGGTTTGCAAAACTTTGTTTTAATTTCTCGACCGTCGCCGTGAACGGATCGACCGCTAAATATTTCTCGAAGGCTTGTGCATAGGTCATTGTGCTTGGTGGTTCGCTCAATCTGTCGCGCAATAAAGTCGTACAGAGTTGTTCGACTTCACCCATCAAGGCCTCTAAGTTAAATCCGAGTCGATACCACTCGAGCATGGTGAACTCTGGCTGGTGTTTTGATCCCAGTTCACCGGCACGAAAGACTTTTGTTAGCTGAAATATGTCGCCTGAACCGGCCGCGAGTAAACGTTTCATCGCCAGCTCCGGCGAGGCAATGAGTTGATAACGGTCTTCACTTAAAGTATTGCTGGCTTGAAAGAAATCCAGGTGTGCCTCGGTGCTACCCGTCGCACTTAGAATAGGCGTCTCAACTTCGAGAACATCACGCTCATAAAAAAAAGAACGCGTCTGTTGTAACAAACGCGCTCTTGCTTTTAGAGTATCGAGATCAGCGTTGGGTCGCCAATCAGAACTTTCAGATGAATTATTCTTTGGCACGGCCCAGGTATTCACCGGTACGTGTATCGACCTTGATCATGTCCCCTTCTTCGAGGAACAGAGGTACTTTCACCACTGCGCCAGTTTCACACTTGGCTGGCTTGGTGCCGCCACTGGCAGTATCACCACGCAGGCCTGGGTCGGTCTCAGAGATAGTAAGCACAACATGATTTGGTGGTGTAATCGCAATTGGCACATCATTCCAGAGTGTCACCACGCACATATCCTGTTCTTTGAGCCATTGCATATTGTCACTGACAGCATTCTCGTCAGCCCCTACCTGCTCAAAGGTCTCTGGGTGCATGAAGTACCAGGCATCGCCATCGTTATAGAGATACTGCATATCAGTATCGATAACATCAGCCGCCTCAACAGATTCTCCGGATTTATAAGTCTTCTCAAGCACACGACCTGTTTTCAGGTTACGGATTTTTACCCGGTTAAAGGCCTGGCCTTTACCCGGTTTAACGAATTCGTTCTCGATAATGCTGCAGGGGTCTCCGTCGATCATGATTTTCAGGCCACCCCGAAATTCATTTGTGCTGTAGCTTGCCATGTAATACCTTCTTAAACTTGGTGGAAAATCTGGATGCCTATGATAACGAAAACTGCCCCCTCATTGCATTGCCTGAATCGAAAAAGGAGGGAAAATAATAATGACAGGCCACAAGCGATAACGGTCAAAAGAGACTGGCAGACTGCCCTGTCCGAGGCCATTCGCGACCCCAGGGTGCTATTAACACAGCTCAAACTGCCACTATCCCTACTCGAACAGAGCTCACTATCGCCGACCTTTCCGCTGCGGGTGACGCAGAGTTTTATCCGGCGGATGCAGCCTGGAAACCCTCTCGATCCCTTATTGCTTCAGGTATTACCACTGAATCAGGAGCTCAACGATACGGACTGGGGTAGCCTGGATCCGGTTGGTGATCAGCATGCCATGCAGGGTCCAGGTCTGTTGCATAAGTATCAGGGACGCGTATTACTGGTCAGCACTGCGGCCTGTGCGATTCATTGCCGTTATTGCTTTCGCCAGCATTTCCCCTACCAGCAGGCCAATCCACTGGGTAGTCAGTTACCCGCGACCCTCGCCTACCTCAATGCGCACCAGGACATCCATGAGGTCATTTTGAGTGGCGGCGATCCACTCAGTCTCAGTGATGAACGCCTGTCCCGGATTGTCGAGCAGTTGGATCAGATTCCTCATCTCAAAACCTTACGTATCCATACCCGGCTGCCCCTGGTAGTACCAGAGCGAATCGATGCCAACCTGCTGAAATGGCTACAGGCGACGCGGCTCAAGGTCGTATTGGTCCTACATATCAATCATCCCAATGAGATTGACCAGGAATTTGCCGAATCGATGGCGTACCTACAGCTCCCAGGCGTCAGCCTACTCAACCAGTCTGTGCTCTTAAGAGGGATTAATGACAGTGCTGAGATATTAATCAGTTTGAGCCATAAGCTGTTTGACGTCGGGATCCTGCCTTATTACCTGCACCAGCTGGACAAAGTTCGGGGGGCTGCCCATTTTGAAGTCCCTGCTGAGACTGGGGCCACACTTCTGGCTGCAATGCGTCAAAAATTACCCGGTTATCTCGTCCCGAAATATGTAAAGGAAATTCCTGGAGAACCCGCTAAGTACCCGATTTTTGGGTAAAATACCGCTTATCATTCAGAACCAACCGCCGACATAGATAAGAATGGTCGGATAGAATGGTGAAGTAGAAAATGACTGTAGTCGTAAAAATGCAGATTGGGAGCAGATCCGAAGGAACCGGGCTGCTGAAACGGGCGAATAAAGAGGCATAACAAAAAGTGTCCAAAAGCTTAGGGCTCTCTATTCCTGACCTTGTCAAACCTGACAAGGACCACTTCGACCTGCGTCAAAAGAAAGTCGATGAGTGGCTGGACAATTTACCGCGCGCCAATATTGGCGAAACTGCCCGTCGGGTATTTGAAATCCTGGTAGAAATAAACCGTTTTAAATATCCCTATCAAAACCGCCTCTACTTCATGGAGGCTGCCAGAGAAACAGTTATGTATGTCACCGACTCGATGAAACGTCACTTCGTCGGTATCAACGCACCGTTACCTCTCAAGAATCAAAAGATTGTTGCGGCAACCCGCGAGATTCACCATGCAATGGCCTTCAGTTACATGATTGCGATTGAGAATTATCTTGGCTCAAGCATGTTTTTCTCCGATAACAAACAACTTGCCACCATGATACAACGTGCGCTGTCATCATTAGGTAAGGTGTTATTAACCAGCTATCAAACTTACACACCCTACCCTGCTAATGTCTGGTCTGAAATCCACAAACTTTATGGTGCAGCAGAAAGTCATAAACTCCTGAGCATGACGATCGTTGATGATCAAAATCTGCATAACGTAAAGACCAGTATTAATGCTGAGTACATACGTATCCTGTTGATGGCGCTCACCTCACCTTATCGTCTACGCCATGGTGAAGCGGGCAAAGTCTATTCTGTTCTGGAACGCTGGGCCGGTAAGTGCAAACTTAAAACCACTGACGATAAAACCAAATCGAATTCATTGTTTGCAGTGAACCTTGCCTCGGATGAAGCACCTCGAAATTATTCACTACTCCAAGATGGCTGCAAAAGTGACTTTTGCCGGATACTCGATAGCACCACCCTCACTAAAGCTATTCGAAAAGATCTTAAGCATGGATTTAAAACTGGTGAAACGACTATTACTAGCATTGAAATGAATCGTCCCGATCTCTCACAGGATTTAATGAAACGATTGCTGATAGCCTGGTGTATCATTCCAAAACGCAGTTACCCAAGAAACGAAATCGACGAACATATTCAAATTACACTCGGACTGACATCAACCCATCAGGTGATTATTGATGGCAGCCGAAGCAGCACCCATAGCAGTGAAAATTTCGAACACACCGCCTCTTACGAAACGAACAATGTCAGTAATAATATTGCCGACAAACAACCTGACGTCTGGGATATGATCTATTTCCCGAATGAAACAGAAGGTCTCGATTCACTCGAAGAACAGCTGCATAAAGATCAAGGCTCACAAAACAAACAGAAGAAACAGCAAAGCGAAACCTGGCTCATCCTCAATGAAAGTGCTCGAGGTTATTGCATCAAATCCATCAATGAACCCAAGAGTCGTGCGCAAGTGGGAGAGCTGATCGGAATTCGTCGCCATGTTAGTAACATGACCTGGAAATGGGGTGTGGGGGTCATTCGCTGGTTGCGTTCGGAACAGCCTAATGGCCTGATGATGGGCATCGAGATGCTAACCCCAGATGCAGCCGCTATTGGTCTTCGTGCCGTCAGCAACGCAAAACACGACTACCAGCGGACGCTGATGCTGCCGGAGCTTAGTGCCGTTAATCAGCCGACGACATTGATCACAACCGCCGTCCCCTACCGGGTTGGTCATAAATTAGTCATCAATATTCTGGGTAAGGAGATTCTTATCAAGCTCAGTAAACAAGTGCAAAATACGGGACTTTTTGCTCAATTTCAGTTCGAAATCATGGAGGAGCAAAGTGTGGTTATTCAAGGTGAGACCGAAGATGAAAATGCCCCTGATTTTTCAGGTGTCTGGACCTCGATATAAGCTCGAAAACCTTAGCTAACCTCAAGTTAGGTCCTTTTCTGCCGATAGTTTATACAATAATTTAAATGGGGCATTGCTTCGAAATCATGGCTAGAATAAGCTACTTAGTCTTTCTCGCATTAGAGAAGCAAGAGGAAAAAACAATCGCCAACAGGATGGTTCTGTGAGTAATGAAAATATATTAAGGCTACTCACTGTCTTTGATGCCTCGGAAGAAGCCGAGGTTTTAATCAACGCACTTCGTAATGCCGGTCATATTGTGCGCGATATTCGCGTTGAAGATGAAGAAGACATGACCACTGCACTCGAAGACAACCCCATTGATATCATTCTTTGTAAACTCAAGATGCCTCACTTCAATGCCAAGCAGGCCGTCGAAGTGCTTTCTCGATTTGGTCGAGACATTCCTCTTGTAGTGGTCACTCTACCCGGTAAAGAATCCGCCGCCCTGGATACAATCAAGGCAGGTGCCCGCGATGCCCTCAGTGAAGATCAAACCGAACGACTAAAATTTATTGTAAAGCGCGAAGTCGCCGATTTGCATGAGCGTCGCGCACATCGCCGCTGTGAACAGATGTTGCGCGAGACTGAGAAACGCGCAAAGGCGTTAATCGATAGCTCCCGTGATGCGATTGCCTATGTACACGACGGTATGCACATTTACTCGAACAGTGCCTACCTGAAAATGTTTGGTTACGAAGATATCGATGATGTAATGGGCATGCCCATCATGGACATGGTCAGTAGTGACGATCACGTCAAACTCAAAGAATTTCTACGTGGTTATGCAAAAGGTGAGTCCATGGACACACAACTCACTGTGCATGGCCAGCATATCGAAGATAAAAAATTCAAAATCAAAATGGAATTTTCACCTGCTAGCTATGAAGGTGAATCCTGTACCCAAATTATTATTCGTGATGAGTCGACGAGCAAAGAATTAGAACAAAAACTCAATGCAATGAGCCAGCTCGATCTGCTGACTGGTTTGTATAACCGCAACTTCTTTATCGAACATCTGGATCAGTTTATTTCACGTGCCGTAGAAGGCCAGGCAAAAGGTGCCGTGGTTTATATCTCACTGGATAAGTACCAGGATGTGAGAGAAGAACACGGAATCAGTGCCAGCGATCATATGCTGACCGACATAGCCACAATGTTGAAAGAAAAACTTGCCAACTTTGGCTTGCTCGCACGCTTTGAAGGATCTGTTTTCATTTTGCTCGCACAAAACGCCGACACCAAACAGGTCGAAAAAATATCCAAGGCTATTTGCAAAATAATCTCGGAACATTTTGCAGACATAGGACATGGCAAAACAGTCCAAACGACTGCCAGTATTGGCCTGACTCTGTTAAATGAGGCGACCTCTAATAGCCATGATTGCATTAGTCGTGCTGAGAAAGGTAGTTTGATTGCACACAAAGAAGGTGGCAATAACTTCCATATCTATAACCCTGCCATTGAAGAAATGGCAGAGCATGAACAGGTCGATGTTTGGAGCTCACGCATCAAAGTTGCCTTAAAAGAAAACCGCTTCAAGCTTGTATTCCAACCGATCGTTAGCCTGCATGGCGAACCCGGTGCCCATTATGAAGTCTTGTTACGTCTCAAGGACGAAGCTGGAAACGAAATCTCACCTGAGGAATTTATCCCGGCAGCTGAAACAGCTGGCCTGATGAACTTTGTTGATCGTTGGGTCATCGCCAACTCATTCCTGATTCTTTCCAAAGATGTGAAAGCAGGTAAAAAGACCCGACTATTCATCAAACTCTCAAGCGCCTCGCTCACGGATCCAGACTTTTTACCTTGGCTGCGTGATCGTGTTAAATCACTTAAGCTGGATACAGACAATCTGGTATTTGAAATCAGCGAAGAAACCGCGCTGAACTTCCTGAAACAATCAAAGAGCGTCATTGATGGTCTCAATGAACTTCACTGCCGAACAACACTAGAAAACTTTGGCCTTGAACAAAACACCTACCAATCGCTTAAGCATCTAAAGGTGAACTACATCAAAGTCCACATGAAGCTTATTCATGGCCTTGCTCAAAACGTTGAGAATCAGGAAAAGGTAAAAGCTATCGCTGAATATGCCAACAATCAGAATATTCAAACCATAGCAGCCTTTGTAGAAGAAGCTAATTCACTCGCCGTCCTCTGGCAGTGTGCCGTTGACTTTATTCAGGGACACTTCCTGCAACAACCGAATGAAGAAATGGATTATGATTTTGAGGATAGTGTTTAGGTAACGTTTGTTTCATCCCTCCGAGATTTCCGTCATTCCCCTGGAGACACCCTCTTAGCGAAAGCAAAAATTATTAATTCTTCCCGTTGGACTGACTGGGAGGCGATACAGTAGATTCCTGTTTCTTCAACTTATCTAACTTATCAATAACACGCTGTGCGCGTTCGATGTGGCTAATCAGATATTCATTATCAGGATCGAGTTCGCGTATGTCATTCCAGACAGCAAGAGCTTGTTCTATTTTCCCCTGGCTATATAGTTTCCTACCCAGTTTGATGCCTTGTTTTACATTTTCTTTAATGCGTGAGTCGAGTTCTTGTTTAAAGGCAGTTACCAGTGCATGTTTTTTATCTTTATTGGGTATTCTTTTATAAGCTTTTAGTGTGACTTTTAAGTCACCTTGCTTCAAGGTGCCCTTGGCTTTTTCCAGTAATGCCTGTCCGCGTTTGGATATTAAAAGTGGCTTGCGTTTTTGTTTTTTTGCTAACTTATTTTGAATATCGAGTATGGTTGTCTGGATCTCTTTGCTGGGCTTCAATTCGTCAGCTAACAAGTAGCATTGTTCGGCCAGTTCGAGGTCACCTATATTAATTCCTTCAAGACCACAGATTAGAAGTTGCTGGTAAACGTTATCAACTTCTTTTTCGTATTGTTGTGCCGAGGCTTTGGTGCTCTTGTCGTCTGGCAGGGTTCGCGATAATTCTTGCTGGACATCCTGATTTTTTACAAGCCACTCAGCCTTGTTTATATAAAGCTGGTAATACAACCCCTTTAGATAATGGGCGCGTTGTTTGATGAAGTCGTTGTAGGCAGCTTGCAGTTTTTCGCTGTCAGGTAGCTTAGCCATACTATAATTTAGCGAACTCTCGGCAGCCTGCCAGTCCTGGGCTTTTATATGTGCCCCAATTTCTCGTAGTTTGATTTTTTCAAATCGGTCTGCTGCCTGTTGAACCTCGATCTTGCGTTTTTGTAGTTTGCTGTACTGAGAGTGTCCTTGCCTGACGTGTAACAGGGCATCCAGGGCTTTACTGTATTCGTGTTCGCTGAGCCACTGCTGAATTTTACTATCGAGATCTTTATCGAAGGAATGAATAAAAGCGCAGCCACTAAGAGCTGAAGTAATAAGTGCAAGGCTTATGATGGTTCGTAGTAGTTTCATGCAACATTTCGCTGAGAAAGAATCTCATCAAGTTGCTTCTCAATCGCTTCACTGTACTCAGGTTTAACATCGGTTAGAACATATGTAGTGACCGGTTCGGCAATGCCTCTGAGCCGTATTGAGTTATGTCGTTGTGCCAGAATACGCCATTGTACATCTGGGTCTTTTACAAAAAAGTCAGTTACT
>Ga0316205_10002274_pt1 | contig 20503 bp, 19 predicted proteins | sample 3monthpyrite_MG_FD_204941 | JGI IMG/M metagenome (GOLD analysis project Ga0316205, IMG submission 204941) | Microbial mat bacterial communities from mineral coupon in-situ incubated in ocean water Damariscotta River, Maine, United States -... | ecosystem: Environmental > Aquatic > Marine >... | reverse complement strand
TGATAATAAAGAGGTTTATGCCAAGTAATAACAGCGTACCAAGAAAGCCGAACTCTTCGGCGTAAACGGCATAGATAAAATCTGTAGAACGTTCAGGCAAAAAATCGAGGTGCGATTGTGTACCGTCCAGCCAGCCTTTGCCGTAAAGGCCACCCGAACCGATGGCAATAGTTGATTGAATAATATGGTAGCCTGCTCCAAGGGGATCATTCTGTGGATTAATAAAAGTCAGGATTCGGTTTCGCTGATAATCATGCAACAGGTAGTTCCATACCAATGGAGCGCTAATGGCAAGAAGCGTAAAAACGGTAAATACCAGGCGCCAGCGTATGCCGGACAGTAACAGGACAAAAATCCCTGATGACGCAATCAGGATTGAGGTTCCCAGATCAGGCTGTTTCGCTACCAGTAAGGTGGGCACTACCAGGATGATAAGCGCGAGAATAAGGCGCATACCACGAGGGGGTAAAGCTGCCTCCGCCAGATACCAGGCCAGCATCATTGGCACCGCAATTTTCATGATTTCAGAAGGCTGAAAACGAACAAATCCCAGATCCAGCCAGCGTTGCGCACCTTTGCCGACCTCACCAAAGACCAACACGGCAACAAGCATGATGAGGCCTATTGCAAATAACCACGGTGCCCAAAAACGTATCGTTGCCGGGTTGAATTGAGCAATGGCGAACATCACAATAAAGGCTATAAATAATCGCACTCCCTGGCGGGTAATCAACTCCATATTTTGATCCCCAGCAGAATAAAGCACAAAAAGACCCATACCGACGAGCATCAGCAGGTATATCAGTAAATATAAGTCAATATGAAAGCGACGCAGGATCCGCATTCCGGCGGATCGACGATTTTCATCCGCATATTGTGTGCTTTCCATTATGCTCATAATTAATTACTTTATCAGGTACTGATCCGTTACTTTTCGTGCTATTGGTGCCGCCGCCGTGGAACCATGGCCACCATTTTCAACCACCAGTGCTACAGCAATTTTAGGTTCTTCTACAGGAGCGAAACTAATAAACAGGGCATGATCTCTTAATTTTTTACTGATTTTTTCCTCGTCATACTCTTCATCCTGCTTCACGCCAAATACCTGGGCGGTACCGGTTTTTCCGGCCATCGTGTACTGAAGATTGTGACTGATACTTCGCGCCGTGCCATGTGTGCCTGTTACGACTTTCTGCATTGCCTGGATAATAGTCTGCCAATGACTGCGTTTTGAGATAGGTACTGATTCCAGGCTGACGGGTTTAATAATATGATGCTCATTTTCATTTGCATCCTGTGTGGCGTAAATCATTTGTGGTTTTTTGCGTTGACCAAACTTACTTATGGATGCGGTTGCACTGGCAAGTTGAATAGGCGTTGCCAGCACAAAACCCTGGCCGATACCGGCAATCAGGGTTTCTCCCGGATACCAGGCGGTTTGATAGGTTTTTCGTTTCCAGGCACTGGAAGGCAGTAACGCTCTTAATTCACCCTGAATATCAATCCCTGTTTTTTTACCTAAGCCAAAAGCACTCATATACTGATACATGCGATCTATACCCAGTGTGAGGGCGAGGTCATAAAAAAAGACATCACATGATTCGACGATCGCCTTGGTTATATCTGTTTCAGAGTGGCCTCTTTTTTTCCAGTCACGATAGCGCCGAGGGTCATTTTTTAACATGTACCAGCCAGGGCAGTTAAGACTTTCCCCATTGTGTATTTCATCCAGTTCTAGTCCGGCCAGACCCATAAAGGGCTTTATGGTGGAACCAGGAGGATATTGACCGCGGATCGCCCGATTGAACAAGGGCCTGTTTTGATCATCGCGTAAGGCTTGGAACGTTTTCTCATCGAGACCGTTTACGAAAAGATTAGGGTCATAAGATGGCATGCTTACTAATGCAAGTACTGCTCCTGTTTGTGGATCGAGGGCGACCAGGGCACCTGTATTTTCACCAAAGGCTTCTTCCGCGACAGCCTGTACCCGGGCATCAATATTGAGAAACAGATTTTTACCTGGGATTGGTAAGGTACGTTCGATAACTTTGAGGATACGCCCCTGTGCGTTGGTCTCGACGCGTTGAAAACCAACCTTGCCGTGTAGTACATCCTCATAGGATTTTTCAACACCAACTTTGCCAATATGACTGGTGCCGGTGTAATTTGATACATCGAGATTTTCCAGTTCGGCTTCGCTGATGCGACCAACGTAGCCTATAGCATGGGACGCCAGTTTTCCCAGTGGATAATGTCTAGCCAGTTGTGCGCGTATCTCAACTCCAGGCATTCGATACTGGTTAGATGCAATTCGTGCGACTTCTTCATCAGTGAGACGAAAACGCAGCGGGATACCCTCAAATCGACGTTTGCGTTTACGTTCTTTATTAAAGCGTGCCACATCATGGTCGCTCAACCGTACTAACTTTTGAAGTTCAAGCAGGGTATGTTCCAGGTCTTCTATATGTTCAGTAACTAACTCAAGACTGAAACTGGGAAGGTTTTGTGCGAGTAAAACACCGTTTCGATCATAGATGAGTCCCCGGGTAGGTGGGATCGGTAACAGGTTCACCCGATTGTTTTCAGACAACGAGGAATAATGTTCCTGGTTGATAATTTGTAAATAACCCAGTCTTATTGTTAACGCAAGAAGTAACAAGAAAGCAATAGCACCGCCGATAACAAGCCTGGAGGTAAAGATTTGTTCTTCTCGAATATGGTCTTTGAGTCGTAAACCTTGAAAGTTACGTTGCATACTTCGATCCGGTCAGAAAAAACTGAATCATTTGTTCGAGGCGAAACATCATAGGTCAACTAACCTGATAAGTGCGACGTACATGGCGTAACACCATATAGACAAATGGCCAGACAACCATGGAAGTTCCTGCGGTTGCCATCAGATTCCAGAAGCTGACAGATTCCCCGATAATACCCTTTACCCAAAGCACTACGACGGATTCCAGCATCACAAGAATGAATATACTCATCGCCTGCTGCCATAAAGGAAAAACGCGTACTCTTTGGTGCATGTGCAGGGTAATAAATGCCACCAGTGTCAATGCCAGAGCATACTGACCCAGCAGGGTGTCACGTATTACATCCAGGAACAGCCCGAGGGTAAAACCTACCCCAACGCCTACTCTGGTTGGCAGTGCCATACACCAGTAAATCAAGGTGAGGGTGACCCATTCAGGGCGGAAAATTTCGACGCTGCTCGGCAGGGGGATCATGGTCAAAATCAGGGCGATAATAAAACTGAAGGTGATAACCCAGCCCCTGCGGTGTTGCGTCAGACTCATTTGCTTTCCTTTGAGGCAGAATAATCACAGGGGCTCGAGGAATCTGGCTGGTTAGTGCTGGAGGGCCAGATAAGCAGGACTTCACGACTGCGATCCAGACCGGCAATTGGTTCGGCAACAACACGCGCGAAAGGCAAACTTGGGTTGGTATCGACTTCCACGACAGTGGCAGCTGGATACCCTACCGGGAAAATACAACCAAGACCGGAAGTGACAAGCAGGTCACCCACGGCAATATCCGCATTGTTTGGTAAATGGGGTAGTTTAAGTAGCCCCTGGCTGCCCGTGCCGACGGCAATTGCACGCAAACCATTACGCAAAACCTGCACCGGTAAGGCATGGTTCGGATCGGTAATGAGCATGGCAGTACTATTCATCGTTGCTATATTGACCAGCTTACCCATAACACCATTCGCATCCACCAGAGGTTGGTGCTTGTAAAGGGCATCATCCATACTGCCTTTATTAATGACAACCTGTTTACGGTATGGATCGAGATCAACTGAAAGCAATTCCGCGATGAGTACCCGTTCCCCGACACGTTTTGAAGACTGAAGCAATTCTCGCAAATGGCGATTTTCTGCTTCAATGTAGTTAAGTTTTAGTAATTGTGCCTTGAGTAGCTGATTTTGCGTCCGAAGTACTTCGTTGTCTTCTTGTAATGCTTGTCGGCTGCTAAAGGTGTTTGTACCCCAGTTAAAAAATTCACCTGGCAAGTTCAGGGTGTATTGCAAGGGATAGACCAGCACAGAAATGCCGGTGCGAACGTAGCGAACATACTCGGTACGTTGATCCAGTGTCATCAGGATAATACAGAGCAGCGTTAAAATGAGCAGCCGCAGTGCTTGTGAGGGACCTTCAACGAACAGGAGTTTAATGATACTTCTCCTGTACAGTACAGACCCTGCGAACAGGGACAGTACTCTGTTTTATACGCGGGGTAAAAGCAGGGTAGAGAAATTCACCCTTATTCAACACTGAACAAGTCGCCGCCATGTTCATCAATCATTTCCAGTGCTCGGCCTCCGCCGCGCGCTACACAGGTAAGAGGATCTTCAGCAATTAGCACGGGTAAACCGGTTTCTTCACTCAGTAAACGGTCCAAATCATTCAATAGCGCGCCGCCTCCGGTGAGGACCATGCCGCGTTCTGCTATGTCCGATGCCAGTTCAGGTGGTGTTTGTTCCAGGGCCGTTTTAACCGCGCTGACAATTCCAGAAAGGGGTTCCTGTAAGGCTTCAAGGATTTCATTACTGTTAAGGGTAAAACTCCGCGGCACACCTTCGGCCAGATTTCGACCACGTACTTCCAGTTCGCGAACTTCATTACCAGGGTAAGCCGTACCAATTTCGTGTTTGATGCGTTCTGCGGTGGATTCACCAATCAGACTGCCATAATTGCGGCGTACATAATTGATAATGGCTTCATCAAAGCGATCACCACCGATTCGCACAGAAGCAGAATACACAATGCCGCTCAGCGAAATAACGGCAACTTCTGTTGTTCCGCCACCGATGTCCAGCACCATGGAGCCGCTGGCTTCACTGATGGGCATGCCGGCACCAATGGCTGCTGCCATGGGTTCTTCAATGAGGTAAACATCTCGTGCGCCGGCACCCGCAGCGGACTCACGTATTGCTCGCCGTTCCACCTGAGTGGAACCACAGGGTACGCAGATTAATACGCGGGGCGACGGCCGGAAAAAACGGGCCTCATGTACTTTGCGGATAAAATGCTGCAGCATTTTTTCTGTAACGGTGAAATCAGCAATCACGCCATCTTTCATCGGACGGATTGCGACGATATTTCCAGGGGTCCGACCGAGCATACGCTTGGCCTCCATACCGACGGCAGCGATACTTTTGGGACCACCGGGTCCACGCTCCTGGCGAATGGCAACGACCGACGGTTCATTAAGCACGATCCCTTTGCCTTTCACATAAATTAATGTGTTTGCAGTGCCAAGATCGATGGAAATATCGTTTGAGAACAGACCCTTTAAACTTGAAAACATGTTTTTAAATATTCTTTTATGTAATGGATGAAATAACCTGATACTTTAATAAAAGACAAGGTCATTGGGCAAGCAATCATCTGTGATTACTTACGCAAATTTTAACCATATGGCCATTTTTTTGCTAAAAAAGGCTTTTTCTTAGAAAAATCGCGAATTTAAAACAAATTTTGCCAGCATATCGGTACAATACCCGGCTTGAAAATCGTACCTGATTGACCCCGTATGTAATATCAGGGCATTCCAGAGTCAATAACCGAGGAGTGAGTATCCATGTCGCTGGATAAAAATGATGTTGAAAAAATCGCCCATCTGGCGAGGCTACAAATTGATGAAAAAGATGTTGAAAACTATGCCACCAATTTGTCCAATATCCTCGATCTGGTGGAACAAATGGCGAGTGTCAATACGGACGATGTGGTACCCATGGCCCATCCAACCGACGCCGTACAACGCTTGAGGGATGATGAGGTTACCGAGTCGAATCAACGTGAACATTTTCAGTCTGTTGCACCGGAAGTGACAGATGGACTGTACTTGGTACCCAAGGTCATTGAATAATACCTGAATACCATTTTTTATATTGCTTCTAAGAAGATTTCGGATTTTTCTATGTACAATAAAACCATTGCTGAGTTGGCACAGGGACTTAAGAACAAATCTTTTTCCAGTGAAGAACTGACTCAAACACTGTTAAGCCGAATCGATACCCTTGACCCCGAACTTAACAGTTTTATCACCGTTAACAAGGAACACGCATTGTCCCAGGCACGCGCCGCTGATGCAGTATTGGCAAAAGGCAAAGGCCATCGACTAACAGGTATCCCTGTCGCACAAAAAGATTTGTTTTGTACCGATGGCGTTTTAACGACATGTGGTTCGCATATGCTAGATAATTTTACGGCACCCTATGATGCAGGAGTGGTCGAACGGTTTAATAGCGCAGGTGCCGTAATGATTGGTAAAACCAACATGGATGAATTTGCAATGGGATCATCCAATGAGACCAGTTTTTTTGGTGCGGTACGAAACCCCTGGAATACGGGGAAGGTTCCTGGTGGATCTTCGGGTGGTTCGGCCTCTGCCGTTGCTGCTCGATTGGTGTCTGGCGCAACCGCAACAGACACCGGTGGTTCAATTCGACAGCCAGCTGCGCTATGTGGTGTCACCGGACTCAAACCAACATACGGAAGAGTTTCACGCTACGGTATGATTGCCTTCGCATCCAGCCTTGATCAGGGTGGACCAATGACCCGAACGGCAGAAGATGCAGCCATCTTGTTAAATACCATGGCCGGTTTCGACCCACGGGATTCAACCAGCATCGATAAAGCCGTACCCGACTATACACAGAGTCTCAATGATGATTTAAATGGTTTGAAAATCGGATTACCAAAAGAATACTTTAATGATGCTCTGGATTCGGGTATGGCGAGGATCATTGAAGAGGCCATCGAAGAATATAAAAAACTCGGTGCCGAGATTGTCAAAATCAGCTTGCCTAATACGGATCTCGCCGTACCGGTATATTACGTCGTTGCTCCGGCTGAATGTTCTTCCAACCTGTCGCGTTTTGACGGTGTACGTTTTGGCCACCGTTGTGAAAATCCTAAGGATCTTGAAGATTTATATAAACGCTCACGTGGGGAAGGATTTGGTGCGGAAGTCAAACGTCGGATTATGATCGGTGCGTATGCTTTGTCTGCTGGTTATTATGATGCGTATTATCTTAAGGCGCAGAAAGTACGTCGCCTGATTAGTGAAGACTTTAAACAAGCGTTTGAAAAAGTGGACGTAATCATGGGACCAACTTCACCGGATACAGCTTTTAACCTGGGTGAAAAAGCAGATGATCCCATTAATATGTATTTGTCCGATATCTATACCATCGCGGTGAATCTTGCTGGCTTACCCGGTATGTCAATCCCTGCCGGTTTTCTCAAGCAGATGCCCGTTGGTTTGCAATTGATTGGCAATTATTTTGATGAAGCACGTTTGCTTAATGTAGCACATCGCTTTCAACAGGCGACGGATTGGCATCAGCAGGCCCCTAAAGGGTTTGAATAATCCATTGTCATATTTTATTTTTTTTATTAAACAACAATTGATTTGATATTAAATGTAGCAGGGATTAAGTGCACTTTTATGTGCTCTTATCGCTGGGAATCAGGTAGTTAGTTATGGAATGGGAAACAGTAATAGGTTTAGAAATTCATACTCAACTTGCCACCAGGAGCAAAATATTTTCTGGTGCATCAACCGCCTATGGTGCCGAGCCCAACACTCAGGCATGTGCTGTTGATCTTGGATTACCCGGTGTATTACCCGTGGTAAACAAGGAGGTCATTAATATGGCCATTAATTTCGGAGTTGCCATTGATGCCGAAATTGCCCCTGTGACAGTCTTTGCCCGTAAAAATTATTTCTATCCGGACTTGCCCAAGGGCTATCAAATAAGTCAGCTTGATTTACCGATTGTCGGTAAAGGTGAAATAACCATTGATCTTGATGACGGACAAAGCAAAACCATCGGTGTGACTCGCGCCCACCTGGAAGAAGATGCTGGAAAATCATTACACGAAGATTATCACGGTATGACAGGCATCGATCTTAATCGTGCTGGCACACCGCTGTTGGAAATTGTCTCTGAACCGGATATGCGATCCGCCAGTGAAGCCGTTGCCTATATGAAAAAAATCCATTCTATTGTGCAGTATATCGGGATATCTGATGGCAACATGCAGGAAGGCTCGTTCCGTTGTGATGCCAATGTTTCGGTGCGACCGAAAGGACAAAAAGAATTTGGTACACGTAGTGAATTAAAAAATATAAATTCATTCCGTTTTGTTGAACGTGCCATTAATTTGGAAGTAGAACGCCAGATTGATTTGCTTGAATCCGGTGGCAAAGTGATTCAGGAAACGCGTTTATACGATCCCGATAAAAATGAAACGCGTTCGATGCGTTCTAAAGAAGAAGCAATGGATTATCGCTATTTCCCGGATCCCGATTTACTTCCTGTCGAAGTAAAACAGGAAGACATCGAACGTATTCGCGATGCATTGCCAGAATTACCCGGAGCAAGAAAACAACGTTTTATTGAATCTTATGGTCTGAGTGACGAGGACGCAGGTATTTTGACGGCAAGTCGGGAACTCAGTGATTATTTCGAAACCGTAGCAAAAGAAAGCGGTGAACATAAACTGGCAACCAATTGGGTCATGGTAGAACTTTCTGGTTACCTCAACCGGGATAACAAAGAAGTTTCAGAATGCCCGGTATCTGCCTCTATGCTAGCGGGAATATTGCAGCGCATCAAAGACAATACCATCTCCGGTAAAATTGCCAAGGAAGTATTTGAAGCTATGTGGAATGGGGAAGGGGATGCCGATACCATTATTGAAGCTAAAGGATTAAAGCAAATCACTGATAGCGGTGCCATTGAAGCACAGATTGATGAAGTGTTGGCAAATAATCCTGATCAGGTAGCACAGTACAAAGCGGGTAAAGAAAAAATGATGGGGTTCTTCGTCGGTCAGGTGATGAAAGCAACCCAGGGTAAAGCGAACCCGGGGCAGGTCAATCAGATTCTAAAGAAAAAATTGAGTGAGTAAATTAGAACGTTATGATAGGAAAGTTTAAATAATTAATACTTTCTCTGAGTCCTCTGTGGTTAAAAGCATTTTTTCAAAATTACTCCACAGTCGTTTATACCTCATATTGATAATCATTGACCGCGAAACAATTCGACAATCCTCTTACAATTAATTTTATGAAAGATACCTTACAACGTTTCCTATTTGAGAATGCAGATATTCGAGGTGACCTTGTACATCTCGACACAAGCTGGCAATCCGTTCTGGAAAAACATGATTATTCTCCAGCTGTTCGCACGTTACTTGGCGAAATGATGGTCGCTGCCGTATTGCTTACCGCAACACTCAAGTACAAAGGCCGATTGACGATGCAGATTCAGGGGGAAGGACCTGTTTCTCTCATGGTTGTTGAATGTAGCAGTGAGCGAGCCCTGCGCGGATTGGCACACGCCACTGAAAACACCACAGGAAACAGTCTGGCGGATTTGGTGGGCAAAGGCCGTCTGGCAATTACGCTGGAGCCAGATAAAACGGGGGAACGTTATCAAAGCATTGTTGAATTAACGGGAACTACACTTGCGGACGCACTGGAAAACTACCTGGACGTTTCAGAACAACTGGAAACACGGATATGGATTGCCGTTGATGATCGAAGTGCGTCGGGGTTACTGAATCAGAAGCTGCCCGCTTCAGGAAAACCACAAGACGAAGATAGTTGGAACCGTATACAACAACTATCATCTACCATAGAAAAGAGTGAGCTACTGTCACTTTCTGCAAGGGAAATTATTCATCGACTCTATCATGAGGAAGATGTTCGCGTATTCGATCCAGAAACAGTTTATTTTCGTTGTTCCTGTTCTCGGGAACGAGTGGAAAATATGTTACGTACACTAGGTGTAGATGAAGTCAGATCGATCATAGAGGATGAGGGGAGTGTTGATGTCGCCTGCGAGTTCTGTAACCACAAATATCGATTTGATGCCGTTGATGCAGAACAGGTTTTTATCGATAGTGTACAATCACCGAATCCAAAGATAACGCATTAAAGTTTTTCTAACCGATTAGCCAGAACATACAGGACAATCAGGATCTTTTTTAAGTTTAATCGTGCGCCACTCCATATATTTGGCATCCAGTAACATAAGTTTTCCATGTAATGGTTCGCCAAGACTTGCCAAAATTTTTATCGCTTCGGTTGCCTGAATACTGCCAATAATGCCTACGACAGGAGCGAGTACGCCGTTCTCACTACAGGTCATGTCCTGATCTTCACCTTCTTTATAGAGGCAGCGATAGCAGGGACCCGTTCCATTGTTCATGAATACCGTTACCTGGCCTTCAAGTCGAATGGCTGCACCAGAAATCAAAGGCGTCTGGTTTTGCACACAGGCTGTGTTGATCATAAAACGCGTAGAAAAATTATCACTGCCATCAAGTACGATATCAGACTGTGCAACATACTGATTTAGCTCATCACCCTCTAAGCGGTGATTCACACAGGTGAGATTTACTTCGGGATTGAGTTTGAGCAAAGTTAATTTAGCTGAATGTACCTTGGTCTGACCGATATGATCGGAAGTGTGAATAATCTGGCGTTGTAAATTGGATAATTCAACATCATCAAAATCAACCAGGGTTAAATGCCCGACACCAGCCGCAGCAAGGTACATCGCGATTGGTGAACCCAGACCGCCCATTCCAATAATCATGGCGGTAGAATTCAGTAGCGCTTGTTGACCCGTTATGTCAAGATCAGGCAACATGATTTGCCGACTGTAACGTAAAAGTTGTTCATCATTCATAGCGGGTAATAAGTGTGTGGAATGTAAAAAATGATTAGTATATCAATGCGTCATGATGACGTACCAGATATGGTTTTCAATGCTGATTAGGAATAATCACGCCAATGTTTTGCGCGTTTATCACGACAGCCGTGAAATTCCTGCTGATATTGATTAACAGATACTTCACGGGTTGCTTTTGTAAATAAACCCGAACTAAATAGATTTGCGCGTTCAGTATCATCGGTATAGTGGTATATTGCGCGCCTGATTTTGTATTGCAATGAATTATCGAGTGGATAACCATGTTCGACGAGATGCGCTTCTATATCGTCAAGTGTTATATCTGCGACATAATAATGAATAATAAGCAGCGTGGGCGATAAAACGTCAATGTGTTCGATTCCGGGGAAGGCGCACAAAACCATCCATGCGGACTGAGCCTGGTTAGGATCAGGATGGTGGGAACTTAGTTGAATTTCTCGCTGTTTGATTTCAGCTGTCATTATCATTCTCCCTTACTGCCAATCCTACTCCAATATAAATATGGGTCAAGATCCGGGTAGAAAAAAGTGAAAGGATTGGCTTGCTCTGGTGAGCATACCTTAATGTTTTTGTCCGGTAATCACTCTGGGTTGTTGATTTAAATCACGGAAATCTTCTACGGATCGAAATCCAGCTGCCGTCATTAGTTGTATCACAGCCCGCTCCTGATCATAGCCATGCTCTAGTAATAGCCAGCCCTCTTTTTTTAAATACTGACCTGAGTATTTAATTATGTCATGCAAGTCATCCAGGCCATGAGCACCTGATGACAACGCGCTTTGGGGTTCAAATTGCACATCACCTTGTTGCAAATGAGGATCGTTTTCAGAAATGTATGGTGGATTACTGACAATCATCTCAAACTTGTATTTTGGGTCAATATTGACAAACCAATGGCTTTGAATAAATTCAACATTATCGACTTTATTTATTCGGGCATTTTCTCGAGCAACCTCAAGTGTGTTGGCAAATATATCAGTTGCAATGAAATGACATTCCGGTCGTTCCTTTGCTATTGACAGAACAATTGCCCCACTACCTGTGCCAAGATCCGTGATAAGCCATTTACTGTGCTGCGGAATTTTTTCTAAAGCAAGCTCCACCAAAAGTTCTGTCTCGGGCCGTGGAATGAGTGTTTCGGGGTTTACGATTAAATCCAGTGTCCAAAATCCCTGACGGCCAATCAGATATGCAATGGGTTGACCTTGCAGGCGCGCATCCAGCAGTTCTTTGAACTGTTTTATTTGCTGATCAGTGAGCAAGGTTTCCGGCCAGGTTCGTAACTGAGTTCGGCTTAATTCCAACACATAACCAAGCAACAACTCAGCTTCAAGTTGGGGCGAATCCACTACGGGTTGAAGTTGTTGGCAAGCGTCACTTAAAGATTGCTGAATACTTAGCATACAATGAAGTATTTCGTAGTAAAGTCTTGGATAAGACAATCAACGGCGCTGATATATTCAGGCAGTTTGTTTGTGAGGGACTTGTGCACCTTCACAGTCGTGTAACCACTTAAGCGCATCTTGTTTATTTGAAAAAAGTCTGGTGGGTTTAGGGGGACTATGAAAAGTCATAAGCACTTTTGCCAGGTATCGCTGAATAAATGACTGCGCTACAAGGGCAAAGGCAGTCGTTACATCTGTAGCCTCTTTTGAGGAACAGTATTCCATGGCTTCAGTATTAATCGAAATTTTATTACCGGCATTACATGAAATCATGACAGGTCGGGGCACTTTACTGAGCGCACGGTGTTTTGAATTTGCTTCGCGCAGATGAGAGACATCAATCGAACCACTTCCTAATTCGAGGTGTATGATACTGTGTTCATCGATGCTCACTTTTGGATAAGGGGTGGTATCCACAAGAACTTCCTGCATACGTTATAGTTATAAACTAACTTTCTCATTGAATTTAGACTGAGTCAATAACACGAATCAAATAATGCGTGAATTTTGTTTCGAGCTACGCCATTAGTGATATGTCTGATTTGTTAAATTAATACCTGATAAAAATAACATAAAATGTTTTTAGCTTATTGATCAATGATGAATTTTTAAATAGTTTAAATATTATTTCCAACGCTATTCTTCTGCTATAGATGCAAGTAAATCCGCCTGATGTTCAGCAACAAGTGGTTCAATGACTTCATCAAGATTACCTGTCATGATTTCTTCCAGTTTGTATAGCGTCAGGTTGATGCGATGATCGGTTAATCGACCTTGTGGAAAATTATAGGTACGAATGCGTTCTGAACGATCACCACTTCCGACCAGCGACTTACGTGTTTGTGCCTGTTCAGATTGTTGCTTATCCTGTTCCTGTTGTAACAAGCGCGATTGTAACAAGGACATGGCGCGTGCACGGTTCTTATGTTGAGAACGCTCGTCCTGACACTCAACAACAATACCGGAAGGTAAATGGGTAATACGGATCGCCGAATCCGTTTTATTTACATGTTGCCCACCTGCACCAGATGCGCGGAAGGTATCGACTTTTAAATCGTTGGAATTGATATCCACTGCTTCAACCGAATCAACTTCAGGCATAACGGCGACTGTGCAAGCGGACGTGTGTACCCGACCCTGTGATTCTGTTTCAGGTACGCGTTGCACGCGATGACCACCCGATTCAAATTTTAACCTGGAGTATGCATCGGCACCTTCGATGCGGGCAATAATTTCCTTATAGCCTCCGTGTTCACCACGGTTTTCATTAATGATTTCCAGATTCCAACGACGTAGTTCCGCATAGCGTGAATACATACGAAACAGATCACCGGCAAATAATGCAGCTTCATCGCCACCGGTTCCTGCTCTTATTTCCAGAAAGATGTTTTTATTATCATTTGGATCGGTGGGTAGCATGAGTATTTGCAGTTCATGTTCCAGGCGGGTGGATGAGTCTTTCGCCTGTTTAATCTCATCTGCAGCCATTTCACGCATTTCCGCGTCATCATCTTCAAGCATAGCTTTGGCGTCATCGAGCTGTTGTTGATTATCGCGATATTGATTAAAGCAACTGACGACGGGATTAATTTGAGCATATTCCTGGGATAAACTTCGAAAACGATTTTGATCATTTATCGTATCGGGATCCGCCAATAGCGCATTTATTTCTTCAAGACGATCAGCCAGGGCTTCCAGCTTGTTTTGGATGGAGGCTTTCATAAATTTGGAAATTTAATTATCGTTATTTTTAAGGTCGAACAAGTCACGTGCGGCATCGAGTATGTCTTCACGGCCATCAAATGCGGCACGGTTCATATTCACGGTTGGAGAGTGAGCCAGTTTATTGGTTAAGGAACGTGCCAGTTCGTTTAAAACTTCATCAGTACCTTTACCGGCAGCGAGCTGTTTTTTGGCCTGTTCTAGTGTGTTATCACGCAAGGACTCGGCTTGTTGGCGGTAAGCACAGATCACATCGACAGCCTCAAGCGAGCGTAACCAACCCATAAAATGTTCAATTTCGTTATCAATAATTTCTTCTGCCTGTTTGGCCGCTTCTTCACGTGATTTCTGGCCTTCTTCAATAACTTCATGCAAATCATCAACGCTATATAAATATACGTCGGAGAGGTCACTCACTTCTGGTTCGATATCACGTGGTACCGCGATGTCCACCATAAACATGGGGCGATGCTTGCGCTCTTTCAAGGCACGTTCAACCGCACCTTTACCAAGGATGGGTAACTGGCTTGCCGTCGAAGAAATAATAATGTCAGCTTCGACCAGACGGGCAGGCATATCAGACAGGGCAATAGCCTCGGCGGAATCAAACTGGTTTGACAGAATTTGTGCACGTTCCACCGTACGGTTTGCAACAATGAGGTGCTTGATCCCCTGATCATTTAAATGGCGAGCAACCAACTCAATCGTCTCTCCGGCACCAATGAGTAGGGCAGTATGTTGGCTGAGATCAGAAAATATCTGTTTCGCCAGACTGACTGCAGCAAACGCGACCGATACGGGACTAGAGCCGATAGCCGTGTCAGTGCGTACTTGCTTGGCAACCGAAAAGGTATGCTGGAATAATCGATTTAAAATCTGTCCTATGGTTCCGGCATGGTTAGCCGAATGGTAGGCATCCTTGATTTGGCCCAGGATTTGAGGTTCGCCGAGTACCAGGGAATCCAGTCCACTGGCGACACGTAAAATATGTTGTACAGCCTCATTATCAAGATGGGTATAGATGTAAGGCGATATTTCATCACGTTTAATATTATGATGCTTGCTAAACCATTCGAGTACAGTCTGAATATCACTGTCCCGCATGTCACAGTACAATTCGGTACGATTACAGGTTGAAACGATTGCAGCTTCGGTAACTTCTGAGCAGGAGCGTAATGTCTTTAGCGCTTCTTCCAGTTTTTCAGGGACGAACGAAACTTTCTCCCGGATATTAACCGGAGCGGTTTTATGGTTTATTCCAAAAGCAAGTAAAGTCACAAACTACCTGTAGATATATGAAAAATAGTAAAAAAAAGTAATATGACCTTGATTTTACCGTGAGATGGGGCCAAGTTAAAACTTGTGACGCATTATAAAGGTAAATTCCCGTAAAGTCGGTTATAGTTTCAATTATCGATGAAATACGAAGAAATTTGTTCCCTGCTTTAAGATTTGGTTAAGTTCATGAAATTCAAACATTTATTCCTAATTATTTCTCTCCTGGTACTCCACGGCTGTTCCTCTCAGGGTGTTAAAACCACTGCGGAAGTACCGGTAGAACCTCAAAAAACAATCAAGAAAGCGACTAAACCAGACGCCAAGTCCGGGATTGAAAAATCCACAACCAGCCAATCAAGCAACGCTAAAACCACCAAAGTAACTCCAGAGACCAGTAAAGAATTAAGTGGCGAAATTCTGTTTTATTTGTTGTCGGCAGAAATAGCCGGTCAACGTGGTCAATTGGGCCTGGCATCCGCTTATTACCTCAAAGCGGCCGAGATATCCCGTGATTCTAAAGTAGCGGAACGCGCTACGCGTGTATCTGTATATGCACGTGACAATAAACGCGCCCTGAAATCAGCAAAACTCTGGGAGGAACTGGAACCACAGAGTAGTGAAGTCCATCAGGTTCTGGCTGCGTTACTGGTCCGCCAGGGAGAGGTTGATGCGGCTCTGGTACAGATGGAATGGGTCATTGCAGACTATGAAGGCAAGGAAAGTAATCCGTACATGCTGATCACCAGCTTACTGAGTAAGGAAAAAGATAAGGAAACAGCTCTGGTCGTCATGGAAAAACTGGTTGCCCGGCGCCCGCAAAATATTGATGCCCTTTATGCCTATGCGCACCTGGCGATGCTCCTTGGTCAAAATGAAAAGGCACTGAGCGTAGTGAATCGGGTATTAGAGGTTAAACCTGACTGGACTGAGGCAATCATCTTAAAAGGTGGTGTGCTGATTCGCCGGGGTGAACACCAGCGTGTCGTGGTATTAATGTCTGATGCGGTTGAAAATGATCCTTACGATCTGGAACTTCGTTTGTTTTACGCACGCACTCTGGTTGATGAAAAACTTTACCACGATGCACGTGCGCAATTTGCTGAAGTGCTGGAACAAAAACCGGGAATGCCTGATGCAATCTTTGCGCTTGGATTACTCAATCTGCAGTTGAAAGAAACGGAAGATGCCGTTGAATATTTTAAAGAGTTAATCGATATTGGTCATCGTGTGGATGATGCCCATTATTATCTGGGACAAACCAATGAATTAAACAAACGGTTTGAAACGGCACTTTCTCATTATCGTGAAGTACGCAGTGGTGCAAACTATCTGGAGGCACAAATTCGAATTGCTTCAATCCTTGCAGAAGAAGGTCAGATTGATGCTGCACGTGCACAGTTACAGTCTATCTCAGCAACAACACTGGATATTGAATTACGTTTGATCCTGGCTGAGGGTGAAATCCTCCGAAAAGCAAAACGCGAACAGGATGCCATAGATGTTTTTACGGCTGCCTTACAGCACATGCCAGATAACGACAGCCTGCTTTATGCAAGAGCCATGACATTTGAAAAAATGGGCAAGATCGACGAGGCCATTAATGACTTTGAAACCATTGTAAAAAATGATCCTAAAAACCCCGACGCTTTGAATGCCCTGGGTTATACCCTGGTAGATATGACGCAACGTATTAAGGAAGGTAAGGAACTGATTGAACGTGCCTTACAATTAAAACCTGATGAACCTGCAATTATGGATAGCCTCGGTTGGGCCTACTATCGACTCGGAAAATATGATAAAGCACTGTCTTATTTACGACGTGCATTTAGTAAAATGAAAGATGCGGAAATCGCTGCGCACCTTGGTGAAGTACTGTGGGTGATGGGTAAGCAGGATGAAGCACGTGAAGTTTGGGAGAGTGCACTCAGTATTACTCCTAAAGATAAATTCCTCCTGAATGTGATTGAGCGCTTCACTCAATGAGATGGTTGGTAGTGTGTTGTACACTGGCATTAACCGCCTGTTCAATCACGCCAACAGAACCTATTGATCAGGAACGAGCACAGGCCGCCTGGCTCAGCCGACAAACGGCCCTGAAGCAAATTACACACTGGCGTCTGGATGGACGCATTGCAATTTCCCAGGGCGAAGATTTCTACGCTGTAAACTTACGTTGGCGACAAAAGCACGCCGATTTTAATATCGATATCAGCGGGCCAATGGGGAGTGGGCATTTCAAACTTAAAGGCGTGCAACATGGTGATGTGTACCTACGCGATTCCGATCAAAATAATTATCATGCACAAAATCCAGAGACACTCGTCTACCAGCATACCGGAATGCATATCCCGGTAAATGGCCTGTTTTACTGGGTAAGAGGATTACCGGACCCATCATTACCTCAACAGCAAGTTGCTGAACTTGACCAGCAGGGCCATCTACAAAAGTTAGTGCAGGATGGATGGACGGTTGAATTCAGTGATTACGCAGATTTTGTAGAGCACCAGTTACCGGAAAAACTGGTGATCCAGCATGATGACATCGAAATCAAACTCATCGTACATCGTTGGCAACTTCGTTCATAAACCGTTTATGTGTTGCCTCGGTTTTTGCAGACGACACGCAATAAAAATTAATGCCATCACCACCTTCACAAAATAAACGACTCATATTATCTGTTTTATTAAAGCTGTTAATTTTTTTGGGATTACTCATCAGCAGTATCCCCTTTTTCAGCAGTTTGTTTCAGACAGATTCAGACGAAGATAAAGTATTAAAACATTTTAGCGCGCACGATATCTCTGCTCTGGAGCGAGGTAGCATTCAAAAAATAAAGCAATCTTCTTTCGAGGTATGGGTGTATTATCGTACACTACAGGACATAGAGCAGATAAAGACGATGCAACACAATCTCCTTCGTGATCCACTCTCAAAACTCAGCCAACAACCATCTGCTATGCTGCCAGAATTCCGTTCACTTAATAAAGATTATTTTGTGTTTGTCCCCAATGAATCTATGAAACAGTGTCAGGTGCAGCCAGATCAATCGACTTCCGGACATAACGGTTTTAGTGAAGTATGTTACCGTGGATTTTTTGATACGGCTGGTCGTGCATTAACAGCATATGGAAGCCAGCAACAGAAAAATCTGATGGTCCCTGCCTATCAGTGGCGAGACGAAAAAACCTTGTTACTTGATCGCCGTCTATGAGTCATATGAGTAATCAACTTGAGGTACTACAGGGTATTGGCTGGCCGGCGCCGGCTAAACTAAACCTGTTTTTGCATATAACCGGTCAGCGCCCTGATGGATATCACCTGTTACAGAGTGCATTTCAGTTTGTTGATTTTGGCGATGAACTTTATTTTGAACTACGTGATGATGGGCAAGTCAGATTAAGTGAACCCTTACCCGGTGTTGCAGAAGAAGATAATCTGGTTGTGCGTGCCGCGCGATTGCTACAACAAGACAGCCAAACGGCAAGAGGTGTTACCATCCGGGTGGAGAAAAATTTACCCATGGGAGGTGGGCTCGGTGGTGGGAGTTCAGATGCCGCGACTACCCTGGTAGTACTGAATATACTCTGGCAATGTGGATTAGATGAAAACGAACTTGCCCAACTTGGGCTCAAACTTGGTGCAGATGTGCCCGTTTTTGTGCGAGGTGAGGCCGCCTGGGCAGAGGGCGTTGGAGAGTTACTGACCCCCATTTTGTTGGATGAACCGTGGTTTGTGGTATTAAGCCCGGATATTGAGGTGTCCACGGCCGAAATTTTTTCGCATCCGCAATTGCAGCGTGATTGCCGAGCCATTACAATACGCGACTTTCTTGCGGGCACAGACGTGCGAAATGTCTGCGAAACGGTGGTTCGAGGATATTATCCAGTCGTTAATAAGGCGCTGGAACAACTCTCCAGCTATTCACCAGCCCGAATGACAGGCACTGGAGCGTGTGTATTTGCCGCTTTTGAGTCTGAAGAGCTGGCCCGCACAGTGTATGCGTCACTCGCAGATAAATGGTCAGGTTTTGTGGCCCGGGGTGTAAACCTCTCACCGTTGAAGAAAACGGTTAACAAATTTTGTAACGAATCAGCGAAATGATTCGATACCAACACCAGTTTTGGGGCGTCGCCAAGCGGTAAGGCACTGGGTTTTGATCTCAGCATGCGCAGGTTCGAATCCTGCCGCCCCAGCCAATTTCTGTATGTTCACTATGTAATGGGGGCTGTGTGGCCGATAAAAACATGATGGTGTTTGCGGGTAATGCAAACCCGGATCTAGCTCAGGAAATCGCATCCCGGCTCGGTATGCGCTTGGGCAAGGCCCTTGTTGGCAAATTCAGCGATGGCGAAGTCATGGTCGAGGTCATGGAAAATGTCCGCGGTAAGGATATTTTTATTATCCAGCCGACCTGTGAACCAACAAATGATAATTTAATGGAGCTGGTGGTTATGGTGGACGCCATGCGCCGTTCCTCTGCAGCACGTGTAACGGCTGTAGTGCCGTATTTTGGTTACGCACGCCAGGACAGACGACCACGCTCCGCGCGTGTACCGATTACGGCCAAGGTAGTGGCCGATATCATCGGAATCGCCGGAACTGATCGGGTATTAACGGTCGATTTGCACGCCGACCAGATCCAGGGATTTTTCAGTGTACCTGTTGATAATGTGTATGCATCACCAATATTACTGGGTGACGTATGGCGGCAAAAATACGACAACCTGGTTGTAGTTTCACCCGATGTGGGTGGTGTGGTACGTGCCAGGGCGTTGGCGAAACGACTGGATGATGCCGATTTGGCTATTATCGATAAACGTCGTCCACGCCCGAATGAAGCAAAAGTTATGAACATTATCGGTGATGTTAAGGATCGTACCTGCATCATCATCGATGATTTGGTAGATACCGCCGGTACCCTGTGTCAGGCCGCCAATGCGCTGAAGGAACAAGGCGCTATCCGTGTGGTTGCCTATTGTACCCACGCCGTATTGTCCGGCCCAGCAGTGGATAACATTACTAATTCATCACTGGATGAACTGGTGGTCACTAATACGATTCCACTTTCTGCCGGTGCAAAAAGTTGTGGCCGTATTCGCCAATTGAGTATTGCTGAGTTACTCGCAGAAACCCTGCGACGCATCAGTAACGAAGAATCTGTCAGTTCGTTGTTCGTTGACTAACGAATTGAGGGTATGACTCCTGGTCGCGGGAGTCATCACGATCGATAGCCTGTTTGTGTGTCGATTTTTTTATTAATTAGGAGAACTATCATGAGCGAGAGCTATGTAATTGAAGCCCAGCCAAGAACAGATCAGGG
>Ga0316205_10002273_pt1 | contig 20520 bp, 12 predicted proteins | sample 3monthpyrite_MG_FD_204941 | JGI IMG/M metagenome (GOLD analysis project Ga0316205, IMG submission 204941) | Microbial mat bacterial communities from mineral coupon in-situ incubated in ocean water Damariscotta River, Maine, United States -... | ecosystem: Environmental > Aquatic > Marine >... | reverse complement strand
ATGGAATATTCTTTTACCGATAAAAAACGTGTCCGTAAGGATTTCGGTAAACGCCCACCTATTCTTGATGTGCCCTTTTTATTGTCGATGCAAATCGACTCTTATCGAGGCTTTCTACAGGAAAACAAAAAAGTACAGGATCGTAAAAAGGCTGGCTTAGAAGCCGCTTTTGGTTCTGTTTTTCCAATAGTCAGTTACTCAGGTCACGTACAATTAGAATATGTTAAATACCGCTTAGGTACGCCTGCTTTTGACGTTAAAGAATGTCAGCTGCGCGGCATGACTTATGCGGCACCTCTGCGTGTTGTGCTTCGTTTAACGATAATGGATAAAGATCTGTTTCCGAAAACGAAAGTTATCAAAGAATCAAAAGAGCAGGAAGTTTACATGGGTGAACTTCCTCTTATGACCGACACCGGTACCTTTGTTATCAACGGTACCGAGCGAGTGATCGTATCTCAGTTGCACCGTTCTCCCGGCGTGTTCTTCGATCACGACAAAGGCAAAACGCACAGTTCTGGAAAATTATTATATTCAGCTCGCGTCATTCCATACCGTGGTTCATGGTTAGACTTTGAGTTTGATCCTAAAGATTCTGTATTTGTACGTATTGACCGTCGTCGTAAATTACCGGCGACTATTTTACTGCGTGCATTAGGGTATCAAACCGAAGAAATTCTCGATATGTTCTTCGAGAAGATTAGCTGCAAAGTCGTTAAAGATGGTATTGAAATTCCATTAGTTGCAGAGCGCCTGCGCGGTGAAACAACAACCTTTGATATAATGTCAGGCAAAGATGTTGTTGTAGAGGCCGGACGACGTATCACTATGCGTCACATTAAGGCGCTGGAAAAAGCAAAAATTAAAAAGCTGGTTGCACCGCATGAATACATGGAAGATAAAATTCTTGCCCATGATTTAGTTGACGAGAGCACCGGTGAAATTCTGGTTCCTGCGAATACCGTGATTACGGTAGAAACAATGGAAACCATTACCGAAGCAGGCATTAAAAAGTTTGATGTTTTATACACCAATGATTTAGATGCAGGCGCATACATTTCAAATACACTCGCGATAGACCCGACTGCTTCACAGCTTGAGGCACAGGTTGAAATTTATCGCATGATGCGCCCGGGTGAGCCACCAACCAAAGACGCCGCAGAAAACTTATTTAAGAACTTATTCTTTACCAGTGATCGTTATGATTTATCCGGCGTTGGCCGCATGAAGTTTAACCGTCGTTTACGTCGAGAAGAGTCTACCGGCTTAGGTATTCTTTATGATGGTCGTTATTTCTCTGAGCGTAAGAAAGATGAAGAAGCGAAAAAATTACATGATGAGCTGGGTGAAGCATCTGATATTTTAGATGTATTAAAGCAGTTAATTATGATTCGTAACGGTAACGACATTGTTGATGATATCGATCACCTCGGTAATCGCCGTATTCGTTGCGTTGGCGAGATGGCAGAAAACGTTTTCCGCGTTGGTTTAGTGCGTGTTGAACGTGCGGTTAAAGAACGTTTATCGATGGCAGAATCTGAAGGCTTAATGCCGCAGGAATTAATTAATGCCAAGCCGGTTTCAGCGGCAATTAAAGAGTTCTTTGGTTCAAGCCAGCTGTCACAGTTTATGGATCAGAATAATCCATTATCCGAAGTCACTCACAAGCGTCGTGTTTCTGCGTTAGGCCCCGGTGGCTTAACCCGTGAACGTGCAGGCTTTGAAGTGCGCGATGTGCATCCGACTCACTATGGTCGTGTATGCCCAATCGAAACCCCTGAGGGACCAAACATTGGTTTGATCAACTCACTGTCGGTTTATGCGCGCACTAATGAATATGGTTTTCTGGAAACACCTTACCGTAAAGTAATAAAAGGTAAGGCAACGATGGAAATTGATTATCTTTCAGCAATCGAAGAAAGTAATTATATTATCGCGCAGGCGAATGCCGATTTAGATAAAAACGGTAAGTTAATTCAGGAAATGGTTTCTTGCAGAACCAAAAATGAATTCGCATTATCGTCTCCCGATAAAGTGGAGTATATGGATGTATCGCCAAAGCAGATCGTATCGGTTGCGGCGTCTATTATCCCATTCCTGGAACACGATGATGCAAACCGTGCATTAATGGGATCAAACATGCAACGCCAGGCGGTGCCAACTTTACGTGCTGATAAGCCGTTAGTGGGAACCGGTATGGAGCGTTCAGTTGCAATGGATTCCGGTGCGGCGGTTAAAGCGCGTCGCGGTGGCGTAATTGACTCGGTTGATGCTGGTCGTATTGTTGTACGTGTAAATGATGATGAAGCAGAAGGCGGAAAAGCCGGTGTTGATATTTATGCATTAACCAAGTACACACGTTCTAATCAGAACACTTGTATTAATCAGCGTCCATTAGTGATGCCGGGTGATTTAATTGCACGCGGCGATGTATTAGCCGATGGCCCGTCGACCGATTTAGGTGAGCTGGCATTAGGTCAGAATATGCTGGTGGCATTTATGCCGTGGAATGGTTACAACTTTGAGGATTCGATTCTGATTTCAGAGCGGGTTGTTGAAGAAGATCGTTACACCACAATTCACATTGAAGAGCTTACCTGTGTTGCTCGCGACACCAAGTTAGGTTCGGAAGAAATTACTGCGGATATTCCAAACGTAAGCGAAGGCCTGTTATCTAAATTAGATGAGTCCGGCATTGTTTATGTTGGCGCAGAAGTTAGCGGTAATGATATTCTGGTAGGCAAGGTTACACCGAAAGGTGAAACTCAATTAACACCGGAAGAAAAATTATTGCGTGCCATCTTCGGCGAAAAAGCATCGGATGTTAAAGATTCATCTTTACGCGTTCCTTCAAGTAAAGTCGGCACCGTAATTGGTGTGCAGGTCTTCACCCGTGACGGTGTTGAAAAAGACAAGCGTGCAGTTGAAATTGAAGAAGAGCAAATCGCAGAAGCACGTAAAGATAATAATGACCAATGGCGTATCGCGCAGAAAGATATTTATGCGCGTGCTGAAAAGATCATGCTCAATAAGCAAGCTGCGGGTGGCCCGGCAGGTCTTAAATCGGGTGCCAAGGTTACGCAGGAATATTTAGATAGTTTAGAAAAATCTAAGTGGTTTGAAATCAGTTTGAAAACTGACGATGCAAACGCTGCATTAGAAGTGCTTGCCAAGCAATTAAAAGACACTCGTAAAGAGCTGGATGAATTGTTTGAAGAGAAGAAAGGCAAAATTGTAACCGGTGATGATTTAGCGCCGGGCGTGCTGAAAATGGTTAAAGTTTATTTAGCTATTAAACGTCGTATGCAGCCAGGCGATAAGATGGCGGGACGTCATGGTAACAAGGGTGTGGTTTCAATGATCGTACCGGTTGAAGATATGCCATACGATGAGCATGGCCGTCCAGTTGATATCGTGTTAAACCCATTAGGTGTTCCATCGCGGATGAACGTAGGTCAGGTTTTAGAGACTCATCTGGGTTGGGCTGCAAAGGGCTTAGGCCTGAAAATCGGCAATATGCTAGATGAGAAGTGTAAAACAACTGAAATGCGTAGCTTCCTCGATAAGGTGTATAACCACAATCAGGATAAAGTTGATCTAACTAAATTCAGCGACGATGAGTTGATGAATATGGCCGGTAATTTGCGCAAAGGTGTACCGATGGCAACGCCGGTATTTGACGGTGCAGAGGAAGAAGAAATTCACCGCATGTTAGAGCTGGCGGATTTACCTATCACAGGTCAAACCACATTGTGGGATGGTCGTACCGGCGAAGCCTTTGATCGCCCGGTTACGGTGGGTGTGATGTATGTGCTGAAACTCAATCATCTGGTTGATGACAAGATGCACGCACGTTCAACAGGTCCATATAGCTTAGTTACCCAGCAGCCTTTAGGTGGTAAAGCACAATTCGGTGGTCAGCGCTTCGGTGAAATGGAAGTGTGGGCACTGGAAGCTTACGGTGCCGCTTATACCCTGCAGGAAATGTTAACGGTTAAATCCGATGATGTTGCCGGTCGTAACAAGATGTATAAAAATATTGTGGATGGTGATCACCGTATGGAAGCGGGTATGCCGGAATCATTCAACGTATTGTTGAAAGAAATTCGCGCACTGGGTATCAACATCGAACTGGAACAGGATGCTGATTAATTATTTTAAGGTTTAATTTTTTAAAAATAATTTTTCAGTAAACATAAAATTTTGGAGATAAGATTTTGAAAGATCTACTCAAGCTATTAAATAATCAGGCTGCGGACGACGACTTTGATGCGATCCGCATTGGATTGGCATCACCTGATAAAATTATGTCCTGGTCCTACGGTGAAGTTAGAAAACCTGAGACCATTAACTATCGTACTTTTAAACCAGAACGTGAAGGTTTATTCTGCGCCAAAATATTTGGCCCGGTTAAAGATTACGAATGTCTTTGCGGTAAATACAAACGCTTAAAGCACCGTGGTGTGGTTTGTGAAAAATGTGGCGTTGAAGTAACGCAATCAAAAGTGCGTCGTGATCGCATGGGGCACATTGATTTAGCCAGCCCGGTTGCACACATCTGGTATTTAAAATCATTACCCTCGCGTATTGGTTTATTGCTGGACATGACCCTGCGTGAAATCGAACGTATTTTATACTTCGAGGCATTCGTGGTTATCGACCCGGGCATGACAACCCTGGAGCGTTGTCAGTTATTATCGGATGAAACTTATCTTGAAGCCATCGAAGAACACGGCGATGAGTTTGATGCGCGCATGGGTGCGGAAGCCATCTATGAAATGCTGTGCAGTTTAGACCTTGGTGAAGAAGCTAAACAAATTCGTGAAGACATGGGTAACACCGCGTCTGAAACAAAACTGAAACGCTACGGTAAGCGCTTAAAATTAATTGATTCATTCGTCGAATCCGGCAACAAGCCGGAGTGGATGATCATGACCGTGCTGCCGGTTCTGCCACCGGATTTACGTCCATTGGTGCCTTTAGATGGTGGTCGTTTCGCGACTTCAGATCTAAACGATTTATACCGTCGTGTAATTAACCGTAACAATCGTTTACGTCGTCTGTTAGAGCTATTTGCTCCAGACATTATTGTGCGTAACGAAAAACGTATGCTGCAGGAATCGGTTGATGCCTTATTAGATAACGGTCGTCGCGGTCGTGCCATTACCGGCACTAACAAGCGTCCACTGAAATCACTTGCCGACATGATTAAAGGTAAGCAGGGGCGTTTCCGTCAGAACTTACTCGGTAAGCGAGTTGATTATTCCGGCCGTTCGGTAATTGTGGTTGGCCCGACGCTGAAACTACATCAGTGTGGTTTGCCGAAGAAAATGGCACTGGAATTATTCAAGCCGTTTATCTTCAGTAAATTACACCGTCGTGGTTTAGCCACAACGATCAAAGCGGCGAAGAAATTAGTTGAGCGCGAAGGCGGAGAAGTCTGGGATATTCTCGAAGAAGTGATTCGCGAACATCCGGTTATGCTTAACCGCGCACCGACGTTGCATAGATTAGGTATCCAGGCATTCGAGCCGGTATTAATTGAAGGTAAAGCGATTCAGCTTCACCCCTTAGTTTGTACCGCATTCAACGCCGACTTCGATGGTGACCAGATGGCGGTACACGTGCCATTGTCAATCGAAGCGCAGTTGGAAACCCGCGCCATGATGATGTCGACAAATAACATTTTGTCACCAGCATCCGGTGAGCCGATTATTGTGCCTTCACAGGATATCGTTCTGGGTCTTTATTATATGACCCGCGAAAATATCAATGGTCACGGCGAAGGTATGGTGTTTGCCGATGTTAAAGAAGCCACCCGTGCACACGCCAATAAAGCGGTACACATTCAGTCTAAAATTCGCGTGCGTATTAATGAAACCATGCCGGATGAAAATGGTGAAATGCAAACAGTTCGCAAGCTGGTTGAAACCACAGTTGGTCGTGCCATGCTGTCTGAGTTATTGCCGGATGGTCTGCCATTTGAATCAGTTAATAAAGATATGACCAAAAAGAATATCTCTAACCTGATTAATACCAGTTACCGATTAGCCGGCTTGAAAGAAACGGTTATCTTTGCGGACCAGTTAATGTACACCGGTTTCCGCGAGTCAACCCGTGCAGGTGCTTCTATCTGTCTTAATGACATGGTTATCCCGGCTGAAAAAGCCAGCATCCTTTCCGGTGCAGAAACTGAAGTGAAAGAGATTCAGGATCAGTATGAATCTGGTCTGGTAACTAATGGTGAGCGCTACAACAAAGTGGTTGATATCTGGTCTCATGCAAATGAGAAAGTGGCGAAGGCCATGATGGATAAAATTTCCAAAACCGAAGTGGAAGATGCGGAAGGTAATTCGATTAAAACCGACTCTTTCAATAACATCTATATGATGGCTGACTCCGGTGCTCGTGGTAGCGCCGCGCAGATTAGACAGCTTGCCGGTATGCGTGGCCTGATGGCGAAACCGGATGGTTCGATCATCGAAACACCTATTACTGCAAACTTCCGTGAAGGCTTGAACGTACTTCAGTACTTCATCTCAACACACGGTGCGCGCAAAGGTTTAGCAGATACCGCACTGAAAACAGCTAACTCCGGTTACTTAACTCGTCGTCTGGTTGATGTATCGCAGGACAATGTTGTGCTCGAAGAAGATTGCGGCACCGAAAATGGTGTGACCATGGTGCCTATCATCGAAGGTGGTGATGTGGTTGAGCCGTTGCAGGAGCGTGTTTTAGGTCGTGTTGTTGCAGTGGATGTGCTCAAGCCTGAAACAGATGAAGTGCTTATCGAGGCCGGTACGTTCCTCGATGAGGAGTGGGTTGAACGTGTAGAGGAAATGGGCATAGACGAAATTAAAGTTCGCTCTGCGATTACCTGTGAAGCGGTGCACGGTGTTTGTGCAAACTGCTACGGACGTGACTTAGCGCGAGGCCATAAAGTTAACATGGGTGAAGCGGTTGGTGTTATCGCGGCTCAGTCAATTGGTGAGCCGGGCACACAGTTAACTATGCGTACCTTCCACATTGGTGGTGCGGCATCTCGTTCAGCCGCTGCGAATAATATTTCGGTTAAGAACAACGGCACGATTAAACTACACAACATCAAAGTTGTTAAGCAGGAATCCGGCAACTTAGTGGCGGTTTCCCGTTCAGGTGAAATTGGCGTAGTCGATGAATCTGGTCGTGAGAAAGAGCGTTATAAAGTGCCTTACGGTGCGATCATTTCAACCGCGGAAGGTGATGCGGTTGAAGGTGGTCAGATTGTTGCAACCTGGGATCCATACACTCACCCGATTATCACAGAGGTTGACGGTAAAGCGCAATTTGGTGAATTTATCGAAGGTGTGAGCGTACAGAAAGAGCAGGACGAAATTACCGGCCTGTCTTCTACGGTCGTTATTGATCCGAAGCAGCGTCCAGCAGCGGGTAAAGATATGCGCCCAATGGTTAAGCTGGTTGATGATAAAGGTGATGATCTAATGATCGCGGGTACGGATATTCCGGCCCAGTACTTCTTACCTGCGGGTGCGATTGTTGGTATCGAAGATGGTGCTGAGGTTAAAGTCGGCGACGTGGTTGCACGTATTCCGCAGGAATCTTCGAAGACACGTGATATCACCGGTGGTCTGCCTCGAGTAGCTGATTTATTCGAAGCGCGTATTCCGAAAGAATCAGCGATTATGGCTGAGAAATCAGGCATCATCGGCTTCGGTAAAGAAACCAAAGGTAAGCAGCGCTTAATGATTACTGGCGATGATGGTGAAGCTTACGAAGAGCTAATACCTAAGTGGCGTCACATTAACGTGTTCGAGGGTGAGCACGTTGATCAGGGTGAAATTATTGCGGATGGTGAGCCAAATCCACATGATATTTTACGCCTGCGTGGCGTTGAGTCTCTGGCGGATTATCTGGTTAAAGAAATTCAGGATGTATACCGTCTACAGGGCGTAAAGATCAATGATAAACACATCGAAGTTATTATTAAGCAAATGCTGCGTAAGGCTGAGGTGATTACCGGTGGTGACAGTCGTTATCACAAGGGTGAAATCATTGAGCTGAGCAAGCTGATTGATGTAAATGCAGAGCTGGAAGCGGAAGGCAAGGTGCCTTGTAGTTACCAGAAAATGTTACTGGGTATTACCAAAGGTTCACTGGTTACCGAGTCATTTATTTCGGCAGCGTCGTTCCAGGAAACTACACGTGTTCTTACCGAAGCTTCGGTTCGCGGCAGCAGAGATGATCTGCGCGGCCTCAAAGAAAACGTTATTGTAGGTCGTCTGATTCCTGCGGGAACCGGTTTGGCATTCCATAACGAACGTCGTAGAAAACGCATGCAAACCAAGGAAGAGTTAGCGTTGGAAAGACTGGCAGAAGCAACGGCGGCGATGGATGTTGAGTCGTCGGAAGATACTGCTGATTCTTAAGCTTGATAAATGTTAGTTCGTAAAAAAGCCTGCACTTAGCAGGCTTTTTTTTGTGTCCTGTCCTCTGTTGTTATTCAGATCAGCTTGATATGCGGCGTACGGTTCTGTTAACTCCTGATGGCATTACAGCAGGAGACAGATTTTAAAAAGAAAGATCTGTCCCCGCATTTGTCTGTTCCCTGGTTTGTTAATCGTACGAGAGATTGAGTCCGTAAATTACTATGAGAATATTTAGATATTCTTGATCGCTTTTCTGGCTTCTTCATTGGTTTTTTCCATTACCTTTGATAAAACACGTCGCATCATATCCTTTGATATATCTTTAACTTCTACAACTGCCATACCTACAGCTTGCATCATTTTTACAATTAAGCGATAGATCCATTCGCCTGCTGCGGCGATTAACTCGAGCCCTTTTATTAATAACATAGCGACCAGATCAGCAATGGTAAGCACACCGATTAAACCGGCCTGCAAAGCAAGAATGAGTGGCCCAGAAATCTTTTTCAAAACATAAATTAAACCGGAGTTTATCCACTGCCATATTTTATGGCTGCCCGAGTTCACCGGCGATTTAGATCTTAACCATTCTTCCACCATGCTCTCAACTTCAAACGGCGGGCTGCGCCGTTCCAGTAATTTCCAGGTGGTTTCCTTTACAGACGTTAAATAATTTTTCATGTCGTGAGCTTCAGCTGAAATAATGCTCTCACTGGAAGGAATGTAGTGGCCATAGCCAGGCAATGGCGGTTGTACAAATGGAAAAACCGGAATCATTGGTACAGGATCGGTGGCGTGGTAGGTTCGAAATATATTTTGCTTTTCTAATTTACGTGTCAGGTTTGTCGCAAAAAGCATGAGCCCCGGCTTAGGTGCCCCGAAGGTATAAAGTTTAACGTTTTTCTTTAAACTGGTTTTAATCCAGTCTGCAGCCAATGTCGCAATCGCACCACCCAGGCTATGCCCAACGCAATGAACGTTTTCAATGTTGCCTTTATTGTCGCCAATAAATGTTTTTATACTGGGCAACATGCTTTTAAAAATTTCATTAAAACCAATGTGAACCGGTAACGCATTGGATGATAATTGAACGCCGATACGGGCATTACTTATCCAGTCGGCATTATTGTTTGCACCGGTAGAGCCTCGAAAAATGATAAATAAATCTTTTTCATAGCCTTTGCCGCCCATGGCGCAAACGCCAAATGCATCTTTAGCCGATCTAAAAAGACGACCGCCTACTTTAGCGGTGAGGCCCTGCTTCTGATCTTTATCTAATGACAATTCAGCACGCGCTAAAAAGAAAGGTAAGGTGTTATCGTTTTGTACAAAATAAACTTCTTTTGCTAATTCAGCAGCTATTCTTGGGGTTAGCTCGGCCAATGTTATTCTCCTTTTTTATTTATTAAATCCCATTTACATGAGGTGCCTAACAGGCCGTCATCTACTTCTACTCGAACCATTGCGTCAGTTAATTCACAACGCAAATTAACAGGTTTTCCGCTTAGTTCGCCATACTCACTTACATCGCCTTTTCCCATTGTCCAGATAAGATATTCTTTGTCATTAACATAAACGCGAATTTCCTGAGCAACAACAAACTTGGAAATGGTACTTAATTTTACGATATCTTTCTTTGCGGGGATAAAAAAGTTGCCGTTTGAGTCGGTCGTAAACGACTCTTTTTCGCCTTCATTATCTTCCCACTTAAGAAACAGTTCAATTCTGGCTGTATTAACAGGTTTCCCATTTAGCGTGATAACACCTTCCATAGGTGAAAACAAAACAACTTCTTCCTGTGGTTTTTGAAACATGGATGCTGACACTCCTGCGGCTGAATAAGCCACAATATTGGCTATGACTAAAAATGTTAAAAAGATTTTGTACGGGGATAAGAAAACGCGATGACTATACATATGCCTGCTACTTGAGGTAAAGTCCATATTACTAATAACAATAGAAATGAGTATGCCACGCAAAACAGATTTCTGTCAATGTCATTTCCGTGATGATGGAATCTATGTTTCCATAACGAAAGCGACATCACAAAAAGTAGTTGTAAAATAATGAGCGCAAATCCCCTTATTCATTTTTTGCTTCAAAGTTATCTAAATCCTGTGGTTTTTGGTGTTTATCTATTTGTATTAAAAGATGCGTTGAGGTTAATAGGTATACAGATTTTAATTGAGCAAGAGCAAAATAAATATCAGATCGAGCTGAAGTATTATTTATTATTGGCGCCGTTTTTGTATGTTATCTGGTTAATTATCGACTTTGTGTTTCTGCGCGCCCTAAATTCAGAGCTGCAGCTGCTTGATTTTATTTCATATGAATACAGCTGGTTAAATATAATAGTTTTTGCGTTGACACTTTTTTTGATTAAAGAGCTCACATCTAAGAAAGGTATTGCAATTAATTTGCTTGGGTTTATCTATGCACCTTTGGCTGCAATGACTTTGGTGTTTTATGTGGGATTACATTTTTTCTGGTTATACCGTTTTGTGTTGATCTAAAAATGTTCTGGTTGATACTTATTTCGCATGCATTTAATCCCTTTTTTGTGTTGCTGCTTATTAATTTAGAAAACAGTCACGACAAAAAATATGCAATAAAAAATCCTCTGGATATAATAAGTCATATTCTATCTGCTTTTATGGTTTATATGTTATGGCTGGGGTTGCATTATGTGTTTACTTTTTCATCATTTAATTTTGATCGATTTATAGGTGTTGGGCAGGGTGTGCATTATTTTATACCGTTTTTCATTGGTGTTTTTATGATGCTGCAAGCAACCATTATTAAGCCCGCACTGAAGTCTGAAAGCGTAAAGAAGGCGCATGCTGGTTTTATTGCTCTGCTTGCATTGGCAGGTATTTATTTCATGGCAATAAATCATTTCATTTGGCTGTCCCGTTAACACCCTCTCCCCCTGGGAGAGGGTTGGGGTGAGGGGGGTAATGAGTGTTGCGCATCCGCATAAAACTGGCAAATCGAGGCGTGCCTTTACTGGTTAAGCCAAAATATTTATAAGTGATAACTGAATTTATAGGCGGTGGGTTTTTACGCTCGTCATTGCTAAACCCGGTGCCGATTTTAAAGCGTTTTTTGTCTGGCATTTCAACGAGTATGGCACCCATCATGCCGGTGAATTTCCCCTTGCCAGGGTAGTGTTGAATGACAATGGCTTCAGCATCAGCATATTTTTTAAATTTTAGTAAGTCATTGTTGCGCTGATTTTTGTAAAAAGATGTGCCTGAATGAAGCATTAATCCTTCAGCATTTTTGGCCACTATCTCTTCGAGTTTTTTGCTAAGTGATTCTGCGGATGAAACTTTAATTTGTTTGATTAGACGAATGTGTTCTGCGTTAATTTTTTTAATGATTATTTCAAGCTGCTGCAAACGTAGGTCAAAAATTGCCGGGCTGCCAGGCAGGTCAAATATCATGTACTTTATATTTTTCCAGTTATCTTCGTTGATTGTTTGTTGGCGGATAATGCCGGATACTTTTTCAAACTGACCCCGGCCGATCCAGAGCTCGCCATCCAGAGGTGTAATGGGTAAGGGCTCAATAAACCAATGCGGTGCGCGAATGATATTGCCCTGGCGTGAAATGAAATTACTGCCATTCCAGTAAGCGCGCACCCCGTCAAGTTTTTCGCTGACCCAGTAGTTTTTTATATCTACATGGTTTGAATAGGTGTTAGCTAATTGCAGAGGCGGTGGTGTTGCATTGCTTATTATCGTGTACAAAAATAACGTGACGGCTATAAATTTCATCTCATATCCTTATGTTTGCCTTAGTGACTCTAGCCTTAGTGACCCTAAGGTATAGGTTAATTGTTTGTAAAGACTTTATTTAAAATTAAAACCATGTTCTTAGAGCGCGGATATTTGCTTTGTATCGGGAGATAGAAAGCGGGGCCAGGAAACCAGGCAAGAGACAATGCTAGTAAGTTAAGGTCTAAAATATTGAAATTATTGTGAATAACATAGTGTTGCCCTGCCTCTTTTTTATATTATTATGTAGATTCAGTGAAACCTAAAACACCACAAGCCATGCAGCAACTTATACAGGAAATCCGAGCGGCGTTACCGTTTGCAATGCCTGAAGCCTATCTGTGTGATGGTGTGTGTAAGGGGTGCTCGCTAAAATTACTGGATTTTCTTGACTCGGAGCTGAGCGCCTGGGAAGGCCGCTTAAATGATGGTGATGTGCCTTGTCTGGCGGATCTACAGCGTTTGGCCAGAACCAGTAAAAAAGTTCATCGTGTGCTGAAAAGAAATGGCTTGATTGAAAGCTAGTTTATTCGGTTTTGATTTCCTGCTATCGGGAAGCGCTCGCAAGGCCCGTCTACATAGGGGAAAGAGCATTTTTTCGCCCTGCTCATTGTTGTGATGTAAGCATGTAAAAGGAGAGAGTTAAAATTTTATCCCGGGAGTAGCCGTCTGCCGCTCCCGGGACAACGTTTTGATTTAGATTTTTATAAAATCTGCTTTAAGTGCAACACCGGCAACAAATGTGCCTGCGCCACATTGGTACTCGGTTTCACTGCTAATGAGATTGTTTTTGTAGTTGCTGCGAATATTCACAACCGCATTGGCGCCTAAACTAACGGCTTTAGTGTGAAGTTGTTTGATGGCGCTAAGAAATGCCCATTGGCATGCTTCTATATCGGTTTTATTAAATGCATTGGTTTTTTTGTTTGTGCTGGCTTCGCCAAAATTAGTTTTAGCTTTAGGGTGTTTGGTTTTACCAAAAAAATATTTAACGCTGTCGTTGATCATGTGTTCAGCGCTGGCCCGTGCCATTACATCTTTGAGTGGTAGCATGAAATGGTCGTCTCTTGCGTGAGCGTTGCTTGAAAAAAATAAGAGTGTAGTAATAATAATGGCTGGTATTTTCATTTAATAAATTCCTTTAGTTTTATTTAGTTATGTGAAGCTTAAAAAGATTCAGTTTCTGTCGAGAAATTCTATATTAGCATCAGGGGCCGGAGTTATGCCAGTAGCATCTATCAGGAAACCGGGATTATGTCGGGCATCGTAAAAGGGGTCGGTGACAACTGAGACGTATTCTCATTAGGTTTTAAAAAGTTTTCAAATGAAGCTGTGAGAGTGATTTTGTTTATTTTTGGTGGTATTTACCACAGAGGACAGAGTGCAAAAAGCGGCGGTCTGTACCCGTGAAAGGCAAGTGTTGAGATAAAGATAGCTTGATATGCTTGTTGGTAGCTTCTATTATTACATTTGGCACGATATGAATGCAGGTTGTCGTGAATTGATTCGTCGCAGTACATTATTAGCTGTAGTGTTATTAAATTAAGCAGCTGTCTAGCAGTGTTTCTCAATTGATAAAATAATTTAAGTTTGGTTGACGCTATTTTGAGCGTGAATGTATTTATACGTTCGCTCGATATGGGTTGAGTAAAATAACGGAATTACGAAGGAGTTTAAGATGTTTGTATCTAATACAATGAAATGGTTTTTAGTTGGTTTGGCTATAATGTTTGTTGCAGCTTGTGGCGGCGGTGGTGGTGGGTCTGTGTCAAATAGTGAGGGGAACATACCTCAACCAATAAAGAGCGGTGTTCCAGTTGCTGCTGTATTTAAACCATGCTCTACAGATGATTATTACAGTGTAAATATAGAGAAGGGGTATGCGGTTAAGGGTAGTTATTATTTTTTCTTGCCAGAAGATATAAGTACTTTTCAATGCAGTCAAAGCCCTTCTTTTGCGCGAGATGCTAACAACTTGTACGTTGGGGTTACGCAAATACCTTTTTCCAATTTTTCGGCTTTAAAGTTTGTAGGAACAAAGTATGCAAATGATGGAAGTAAAGTTTATGGTGTAGAGGGGGCAGATGCTGCGACATTTGAATTGATCAATCCAGAAATTTCGCAAAATTATTCTCAAGATAAATCACATGTTTTTTATAAAGGAAGATATCTGTCAGGTGCGGATCGCGATACGTTTACACTTTTAGGGGATGATACTGCGCTAGATAATGATCAAATATTTTTAGGCAGCTCAAGAGAGTATTTGTATGTTGATGGTAATGTGTCATCTCTAAGAGGGGTTGAAGCGCTAGGAGGCAAGTATTTTAAAGACGAAAATGATGTGCTTTATTACTTGTATTTGAGCACGGGTGTTTCTAACCAGGTTGGATTTAATGTGATTTCTGGAATTGATGCGGCAAGCTTCGAGTATATTTCAGGTGACTATGCAAAAGATAAAGATTCTTATTACTATTTTCGAGACATTGTCGCGCCTATATCTGATGGTGAGTTAATTGTTAGGGGTGGGGACTTCATTACTATTGGAGATAAGATGTATAGAGGGCGTCGAGCAATTGCTGATGTTGACATGAGTTCACTGGTCTTTTTGCCTGAATATAATTTTGCTTATGATGCTAATAGGATGTACGGCCAGCCAGTGGGCTTTAATTCTGGCATTGTAATTGTTGCGGATACTAGCGGGTTTCAAATTATGGAAGGTGGTTTTGTGCAAACTGACACTATTATAACGAGTTTGAATCTTGCCTTTCAGGGAGATCCGGCCCAGATGAATTATTTGGGTGGAGGGTTTATGTCTGGGCCTGAGGGAATTTATTCGCCCAGGGGGTTGCTAGGGGTGGATTCTGATAGTTTTGAATTTGTGGGCATAATGTACAGGTATGACTCTCCTCAGGTGTTTTATAAAGATGTAAACAGTGTGGAGCGTTATTATTTTTCGGATAAGCCGGATCCTGCAACGTATCAAATACTAGGTCGTAATTATGCTCGTGACGCGACTCGAATTTATTATGGTACTACGCTGATACGTAATGCAGATGTTGATACGTTTCAAATTATAAATAGTGTATGGAGTAAGGACGCCACGCGGATTTATTATAAACAATATTCTACCGCTATTCTTGATGTAGATGCTTTTGTGATGATAGATGATGATTATGCTCATGATGGGGTTAACTATATTTATCAGGGTTCTGCTATTGGCGCTTATCAACCGAATACATTAGAGTTATTAGGTTTGGGATACTCAAGAATTGGAAATGAGATATATTATAGAGACACGCTTGTTGCTGATGTTGATGCGGCTAGTTTTTCTGTGTTAACGAATTATTTTCTTGGCGGCTATCCTTTAACGGCTGATATAAATAACCTGTATTGGGGGCCAACATCATATCCGGGTTATAGCGTAGATTTGGATACGCTTAAGCGTATTGATGATAGGTTTTTTGGGGATAATCAAAATATATTTACGAGCAACTCAAGAGTGTCTGATGCGCTTAGTTTTAGTTTTTTTGGTAGAGATTATTTTAGGAATGTAGATAGTGTCTTCTATTTTCCAGTGTTTGGTGCTAACACCCCGCAGCTATTGTCGAGTGCTGATCCAGAGCAGTTTTCGGTGATGGCGGGTGATTATTACGGCGATGTTGATGATGTGTTTTATAAAGGAGTGCTTTTGACTGGTCTCGACGCGGGTACTACGTTGATTGAGTTAGATTTGTTAGGTGTGGCTAGAGATTTAGATGTGCTTTATTATCTTGGGAATTTGGTGGATATTGATGTATCAACATTTGAGAAGTTGCAATATGGCGAGTCGAACTTAACTTCTCAGATTTACTTTGGAGGTGCTGCTGGGGTTTATTGTCGAGAAAATCTATTGGATATGGCAGATAGAGCAACGTTTGTGATTGGAAATGACCCTTTGAGAGCAAGTGATGCTTCATATACGTATGCCGTCTGTAATGCGACGTTAAAGTAGGCCCTGCATAGTAATAGTTATTGTATGAATGCGTAGATTTTGAGCTGGATCTTTCCGCGCCACATTTAAAAAAGCCTGCTAAGTAATTGGCGGCTTTTTTATTTTTTGGTTCTGTTTTTCTGGTCGGGCTCGTTCATTTAAATCCCATCTCAATCGGGGAAGGGGCGCGCTTCTTGCGCCCTGCTCCCTGTTGCGATGCCATCAAAAGCCGACCGAAGTCGTGAGTCGCATGGTATTTAATCTAGTGTCCCGAAAGAGTCGCAAGGTCTGGAAGAAAATCCCCCCTCAGTCCCCCTTTTGCTAAGGGGGAGGCGTTGCTCCCCTCTTGGCAAAAGAGGGGTTGGGGGAGATTTGGTTCTCGAAGTGAATTTTAAAAAAGCTAGATCCCTATTCGACAATACCAACCCCACAATAAACCCCCACTTTCACTTGACACAGCGCCCTGATAAGCATAATATTCCGCTCCCGCAACAGGCGTAGCTTTTTTTGGAGCTGCGCCTGTTGCTTGTTATTGCTCCTTATATAAGGAGCTGACAGGGAAAATATTTAAGTCCGGCCTGGCGGTTCCAGGTAGTTGAGAGAGAATTGTTTATGCCAACAATTAATCAGTTAGTACGCAACCCGCGTAAGCGCAAAGTTGAAAAAAGCAATGTGCCTGCGTTAGAGGCTTGCCCGCAAAAGCGCGGTGTATGTACTCGTGTATATACAACTACACCTAAGAAGCCTAACTCAGCAATGCGTAAGGTGGCTCGTGTTCGTTTAACCAATGGTTACGAAGTAACAAGTTATATCGGTGGTGAAGGTCACAACTTACAGGAGCACAGTGTTGTTCTTATTCGTGGTGGTCGTGTTAAAGATTTACCTGGTGTTCGTTACCACGTTGTTCGCGGTAGCCTGGATACGCAGGGTGTTGAAAATCGTAAAGCAGGTCGTTCTAAATACGGCGTTAAGCGTCCTAAGTAAGTGCTTAGCTTTACAAATAACTAAGGTAATAAGATGCCAAGAAGAAGAGAAGTCCCGAAACGTATTATCCTTCCAGATCCCAAGTTTGGAAGTGAGAAGCTGGCTAAGTTCATCAATATGGTGATGAAAGGCGGAAAGAAAGCCGTAGCCGAACGCATCCTTTATGACGCTCTAGATACAATCGTTGCAAAGAAATCTGACGCCGATCCAATGGATATTCTGGATTCAGCGCTGGAAAACGTAGCGCCGATGGTCGAAGTTAAGTCTCGCCGTGTAGGTGGTGCAACTTATCAGGTGCCTATCGAAGTTCGTTCAACTCGTCGCCAGGCATTGGCGATGCGTTGGTTGATTGAAGCGGCGCGTAAGCGTGGCGAAAAATCGATGCAATTGAAATTGGCAGGTGAGTTATTAGATGCCTCTGAGCAGCGCGGTTCGGCTGTTAAGAAGCGCGAAGATACGCACCGTATGGCTGAAGCTAACAAGGCGTTTGCTCACTACCGCTGGTAGTAAGTAGTAGGTTAGCTTGAGAAAATGGCGAGAACAACTCCGTTAGAGAAATACCGCAATGTGGGCATTATGGCTCACATCGATGCGGGTAAAACAACGACCACCGAGCGTGTTTTATTCTATACCGGAGTCTCCCATAAAATTGGTGAAGTTCATGATGGCGCAGCTACCATGGACTGGATGGAGCAGGAGCAGGAGCGAGGTATAACTATTACCTCTGCAGCAACTACCTGTTTCTGGAAAGGAATGGATCACCAGTTTGACCAGCACCGTATCAATATCATTGATACGCCGGGTCATGTGGATTTTACCATCGAAGTTGAGCGCTCATTGCGCGTACTCGATGGTGCGGTTGCCGTGTTCTGTGCGGTGGGTGGTGTAGAGCCACAGTCTGAAACCGTATGGCGACAGGCAAATAAATATCAGGTGCCACGCATGGCATTTGTTAACAAGATGGACCGCTCCGGCGCAGATTTTTTGCGTGTGATCGAGCAGATGAAAGAACGTCTTGGTGCAAACCCGGTCCCGATGCAACTGGCGATTGGTGCAGAAGAAAATTTTGAAGGTGTCGTTGATTTAATCAAAATGAAAGCCATTCACTGGAACCCCGATGATTTAGGGGTGACCTATGAAGAAGGTGAGATACCGGCAGCGATGTTGAGTGATTGTGAGTCATGGCGTGAAGCGATGGTTGAATCCGCGGCAGAGGCTAGCGAAGCATTAATGGATAAGTACCTTGAAGAAGGTGAATTGTCCGCAGAAGAAATAAAACAGGGTATACGTATTCGTACCCTGGCAAATGAAATTGTTCCGGCATTTTGCGGTTCGGCCTTTAAGAATAAAGGTGTGCAGGCGATGCTGGATGCGATTGTTGAATACATGCCATCGCCATTGGATGTGCCCTCAATTGTGGGCATTAATGAAGATGAGTCAGAAGGTGAGCGTCATCCTGCGGATGATGAGCCGTTTGCAGCGCTGGCATTCAAAATTGCAACCGATCCATTCGTGGGTAATCTGACGTTTTTCCGGGTTTACTCCGGTGTTTTAAAGTCTGGTGATTCGGTATTTAATCCGGTTAAAGGCAAAAAAGAGCGCATTGGTCGTGTGGTGCAAATGCACGCTAACAGTCGCGAAGAAGTTAAAGAAGTGCGCGCCGGCGATATTGCAGCGGCCATAGGTTTAAAGGTAACAACTACCGGTGACACGCTTTGTGATGAAAAGAAGCGAATTACGCTGGAGCGAATGGAGTTCCCTGATCCGGTTATATCGGTGGCGGTTGAGCCCCGTACTTTAGCGGATCAGGACAAAATGGCGATTGCGTTATCCAAGCTGGCGCAGGAAGATCCGTCTTTCCGTGTGACACTGGATGAAGAGTCCGGTCAGACCATTATATCCGGTATGGGCGAGCTGCATTTAGAGATAATTGTTGATCGCATGCTGCGTGAGTTTAGTGTTGATGCGAATGTGGGTAACCCGCAAGTGTCGTACCGCGAAGCCTTAACTAGCACGGTAGAGCACGAGGAAATATTTGAGCGTGAAATGGGTGGTCGGGGGCAGTTTGCCCGCATTTGTTTGCGTTTAGAGCCCAAAGAGCAGGGCTCGGGTTTTGAGTTTGTCAATGACATTGCTGATGGTGTGATTCTAAAAGAATACCTGCCGGCAATTGAAAAAGGCGTGCAGGAGCAAATGCTTAATGGCGTGCTGAGTGGCTTTCCAATTGAAGATTTGAAAGTGATACTTTATAACGGCTCATACCACGACGTGGACTCTAGCGAGATGGCATTTAAAATTGCAGCTTCCATGGGTTTTCGTGAGGCGGCATTAAAGGCTGGTCCGGTTCTAATGGAGCCGGTGATGAATGTAGAAGTAGTAACCCCCGAAGAATATATGGGGGATGTGATGGGTGACCTGAATCGACGCCGCGGCGTAGTGCAGGGGATGGAAGATAGCCCGGCAGGTAAGCAGATTAAGGCTGAAGTGCCGTTGTCCGAAATGTTCGGGTACTCAACGGATTTGCGTTCAGCTACCCAGGGGCGAGCAACCTATTCGATGGAGTTCTCGAAATATGCGCAGGCGCCGAAATCGGTGTCTGAGGCTATTGTAAGCCAGAGAATGGGTTAGCCAAAGAACAGGCTAAGCAGGGAGCAGGCTAACCAGCGAATAAGTTGGCTAGAAAAAGTTAGCAAGAAAGATTAGCTAGAAAAAGTTAGCTAGAAAAAGTTAGCTAGAAAAATTGATTTTAAATTAAAGCGTAGTTGTTCGAATAGAAGATCAGCTACTTATATTATTTAGCAGAGGTGACTGTTGTGTCTAAAGAAAAATTCGAACGTAATAAACCCCACGTCAATGTGGGCACTATCGGTCACGTTGACCATGGTAAAACTACATTAACCGCAGCGCTGACCAAAGTTATGGCAGAGGCTCAAGGTGGCGAAGCGAAAGCGTTCGATCAAATCGACAACGCCCCGGAAGAGCGTGCACGTGGTATCACGATTGCAACGTCTCACGTTGAGTATGAATCAGATATTCGTCACTACGCACACGTAGACTGCCCGGGTCACGCCGACTATGTTAAAAACATGATCACCGGTGCGGCACAAATGGACGGCGCGATTCTTGTTGTGTCAGCCGCTGACGGCCCGATGCCACAAACCCGTGAGCACATCCTGCTGTCACGTCAGGTTGGCGTACCTTACATCGTTGTCTACATGAACAAAGCGGACATGGTAGACGACGAAGAATTATTAGAACTGGTAGAAATGGAAATCCGCGAGTTACTCGACTCATACGACTTCCCGGGTGATGACACACCGGTTATTACCGGTTCAGCACTTAAAGCATTAGAAGGCGACAC